>Ga0183096_1000296_pt1 | contig 78666 bp, 61 predicted proteins | sample Biomet5_FD_127791 | JGI IMG/M metagenome (GOLD analysis project Ga0183096, IMG submission 127791) | Microbial communities from bioreactor (seeded with sewage sludge) at LBNL, California, USA - Biofuel metagenome 5 (version 2) (version 3) | ecosystem: Engineered > Bioreactor > Anaerobic >...
AAAAGAACGCCTCCAAAAACTTGACGAACAGTACAAACAGGCCATTTCACGCGCCGATCAGGCTTTCGGCAACAAGCAGTACGACATTGCCAGACTGGCTTACAACGAAGCGCTCGGTGCCAAGCCCGGCGAAAAATATCCGACAGATAAAATTGCGGAAATAGACAAAATCCTTCAGCAACAGGCTGAACTGGCTGCACTGGAACAAAAATACAGGGATGCAATTCAGAACGGCGATAAGCTGGCCGGACAGAAAAAATATGAAGACGCCATCGCCGAATACAAAAAAGCGCTGGACGTAAAAGCTGACGACGCCACGGCCCTCGGTAAAATTAAATCGGCGGAAGCGGCTATCAAGGATATTCAGGATACAGAAGCCTACAATGCGGCTATCGCTGAAGCTGATAAAAATTTCAAAAAGAAAGACTATCCTTCGGCACAGGACGGGTACAACAAGGCTCTGGCCGTAAAACCGCAGGAGAAATATCCGCAGGATCAGCTCAGCCAGATTGCCGATATTCTTGCGACCGAGGCGGCTGAAAAACTGAAAAAGGAACAATACACTTCGTTTGTTCAGACAGGCGACTCGCTCCTGAACCTGAAAAACTACAGCGACGCACGCGCCAGCTTTGTCAAAGCTCAGGTTCTCTATCCGTCTCAAAGTTACCCGAAGCAGAAAATTGCTGAGATCGACAAAACGCTGCAGGAACAAATGGCCGAAAAAGAACGTCTCCAAAAACTTGACGAGCAGTACAAACAGGCCATTTCACGCGCAGATCAGGCCTTCGGCAACAAACAGTACGACATTGCAAGACTGGCTTACAACGAAGCGCTCGGTGCCAAGCCCAACGAAAAATACCCGACAGATAAAATTGCGGAAATAGACAAAATTCTTGAAAAACAACGGATTGCCGAAGAGAACGAAAAACATTACGACGAAAACATGAAAGCAGGTCTGGCCGCATTTAACAATGACCAGTTTAATGAAGCACTAACAGCATTCGGTAATGCTTTAAAATATAAAAACGGCGACGCTGAAGCGACCCTTCATATTGATGAAATAAATAAAATACTGGCACAACGGGCCGAAAATGAACGTCTGAAAAAACTTAAAGAAGAAGAACGATTTGCTGCAGAGAAAGCTGCAAAAGAAAAATATGATGCAGCAATATCAAAAGCTGATGCCGATTTCAAACTAAAAAATTATAAGGAAGCCAGAAACAATTACGCCCTTGCCTTAAGTGCCATGCCAGACGAAAAATATCCGAAAAACAAGATTGCGGAAATCGATAAAATAACAGAGGATCTGAAACTTCAGGCTGAACAGGTAAAACAGCAGGCAATAAATGATTCTACAAACAAAGCAAAACTTCAAAATTATCAGCAATTAATAAACCAGGCAGAGAAGCTGGTCTCAAACAAAAAATATGAAGATGCTATTTCGAAATATTCCGAGGCGGCAGCATTAATTCCTGAGAACAAAGCCGAAACAGATGCAAAAATTGCGGCAATCAGGGATCAGATCAGGATTACAGAAAAACAACAGTCTGATTATCAACGAACAATTAAAAAAGCAGATGAACTATTTAATTCAGAAAAATATGAAAAAGCCAGGAATTTATATGTCGATGCCGGCAATATACTTCCGCAAGAAGAATATCCTAAAAGTCAGTTGAAAAAGATTCAGGATATACTACTTGCGTCTCAAAAACAGGAATCTGAAATACTCCGTCAGAAAGCAGAAAAATTACGGCAGGATAGTCTGAAACTTGCACTGGGACTGGAAAAAGACGAACACTACCGGCAAGTGATAGCTATGGCCGACCAGGCATACCGTGAAAAAACATATCCGGAAGCAATCAGCAAATACGAAAATGCGCTGGAAATAAAGCCGGGCGAGGCATATCCTCAGAAACAAATCGATCTGATCCGGAAAATAACCCAACAGGAATCAGTGACCGACTCTGTTCCGGAGCAAGCAACAGAACAAGCTGTTGCATTAAATTCAGAAGCAGAAACGTCTTCTTCCGGAAGCAGCAGGCAAGCAGACGAATCATTACCGGAGTCAAAAAACAATGTAGCTGAAAAAAGCCAATTATATGATGAAACTATCAGCAAAGCAGATAAATTATTCAGCGAAAAAAATTATACTGCCTCGCGCTTCTACTATTACAAAGCATCAGATATGAAACCATCTGAAGCCTATCCCAAAAAACAAATCGCAGAAATCGAAAAACTGATCGATCTCAGCTTATCGGAAGACATTCGTATTGCTTACGAAAATGCCGTAAAACAGGCTGATGATGCATTTTCAAAAACAAATTACACCATAGCCAAATTTTACTACAACAAAGCCCTTGAAATAAAATCGTGGGAACGTTATCCAAAAGACCGGATACATGAGATACAGAAGCTCACCCATTCATTACTTTCCGAAAAGGATGAAAAACTTTACAATGAGGCTATTGCACAAGGTGATGAAGCATATTACACAAAGGATTTTTCAGTAGCCCGTTTTTATTACAGCAAGGCGGCACGGATCAACCCCGAAGAATCATATCCGAAAATAAAGCTGGAAGATATTCAAAAACTGATTGATCAGGATAAACAGGACCAGAAAAAGCAGGAATACATGAACTATATAAAGCAGGCCGACAATGCATTTGAAAAAGAAGATTACAGTGTGGCGCGTTTTTACTATAACAAAGCTTTAAGTATTCAGAAAAACGAACAATATCCGAAAGATCAGTTGTCACGTATCGGGGAAATACTTTCAAAACCTAAAGAACAGGAAAATTAACGGCATATAAAATCCATATTTTTTTGTTCCGGGTTGTAATTTGTGAGTTATCTCACATACCAATTGACCAACTGTTTATAAATTTCAGGCTTTATTAAATTTTAAAATTATGCGTAAACAAATAACAATGTTAATAAGCTTTCTGCTTGTGCTGAATACCTATGCACAAAATGTGGATAAAGGGAAAGTTGAAGTTTTCGAGAAAGGGAAAGGTTATTATTACGACTCCATTCTGAAAGACATTCATGAAGTAGACAAAAAACTGGAATCAGAAGATGAAGAGCCCTATTATCGTTTCAATATGGACCAGTCGGGAATTGATTTGCCCAACGACCGGTCGTTATACAAAACAGTATGGTGTCAGCCGACCAAATCACAGGGTAATACCGGAACATGCTGGTGCTTTTCAACCACTTCATTTTACGAATCGGAAGTGTACCGGCAAACGGGGAAAAAAGTTGAAATTTCAGAAATGTACACAGTCTACTGTGAATACATTGAAAAAGCCCGGCATTTTATTGAAAAACGGGGAAAATCGAATTTTGACGAAGGTTCGGAAGGCAATGCCGTTGCCCGCATCATGAAAATGTACGGAGCTGTTCCTGAAAGCGAATACACCGGGTTGCTGAACGGACGTAAATTTTATGACCATGAAAAAATGGCTGGCGAAATGAAAGCATTCCTGAACTCGCTAAAAACTTCGAACGCATGGAATGTTGAGGCCGGACTCGAAACCATAAAAGCAATTATGAACCACTACATGGGGGTTCCTCCTACCGAATTTACGGTCGACGGAAAAACCTACACTCCCAAAACCTATTTAAAAGACTACCTGAAAATAAACCCGGACGATTTTGTCGAAATTCTTTCCTACAAACAGGAACCATACTGGAAACAGGTTGAATACAGGGTTCCCGATAACTGGTGGCACAGCGCCGACTATTACAACATACCTCTTGATGTTTTCATGGAAGTCCTGAAAAAAGCAGTTAAAAACGGGTATTCTGTCAGCATTGGAGGTGATGTTTCGGAATCCGGGTTCAGCCGTGAGACCAACTGTGCCATGATTCCCGACTACGATATTCCTTCGGCTTACATCAATGAAGATGCCCGCCAGTTCCGGTTTTCAAACGAAACCACAACCGATGATCATGGTATGCACCTGATCGGTATTCTGGAAAATTACAAAGACTCGGGGAAAGACTGGTACCTGATAAAAGACTCAAGTTCCGGCTCACGCAATGTCGGCGAAGATAATCCGAACTTCGGATACTATTTTTTCCACGAAGATTATATCAAACTGAAAATGATGGGATTTACCGTTCATAAAGATGCGGTAAAAGATATTCTGAAAAAATTCTAAAACAGGGGTACTAATATTCATATTCCTTTGTTAAAAATATTTTCCGCAGATTTCACTAATAAATTAAAATCATTCTGTGAAATCTGCGGAAATTTTTTGGCACAAACGAATTTAAATAGCATTCATGATCGGATTGAAGAATCAAACTCAGATAAAAAACAGCATAAAAAAAAGCTTTCACCGTTCAGATGAAAGCTTTTTTTATATCGCACTAAAAATATTACTTCTTGAAATATGCAGTAACATCATCGTTCGGAATAATTTCCTCAACGAATGTGTAAGCACCGGTTTTTTCCGATTTTACCATTTTAATCACTTTCGCGTGACCTTTACCGGCTCCTTTTTGCAATGTTGCAACAGCTTTTTTTGCCATAACTCAATTATTTTATTTCTCTGTGAACAGTTACTTTCTTCAAAAACGGGTTATATTTTTTCAATTCAAGACGTTCAGGAGTATTTTTCCTGTTCTTAGTAGTAATGTAACGCGACATTCCTGCTACTCCGCTTTCTTTTTGCTCGGTACATTCCAGTATAACCTGTACCCTGTTTCCTTTTTTAGCCATCTCTTAAGCGATTAAATATTTGTAATATACCCTTTTTCTTTAGCTTCTTTAAGCGCGTAGCTCAAGCCTTTCTTATTAATCGTACGGATACCGGCTGCCGAAACAGTCAGGGTAATCCACCGATCTTCTTCAGGAAGATAGAACTTTTTATTGAACAAATTCGGCATAAAAGTCCTTTTCGTCCTTCTTTTCGAGTGGGAAACGTTATTACCCACTATTGCCTTTTTTCCGGTAACTTGACAAACTCTTGACATTGTCGTTATTTTTAATTCAGAATCTCACTTTTTTCAAACAGGTTGCAAAGGAAACACAATTTCTTTAAAATATCAAATAGTTAGAAAATATTTTAATCGCTATTTTTAAAAGAATAATTAACATGTCCCAATCTCAAAAATTTAATTATTTCCGGAGAAATGAATCATCGTACATGGTGCTCAAATTATGAACAAAACAAGGCGCAGATGGTTTTATCTCATATTTTGAAGTATATTTGTTTAACTAAAATGAAAGCACATGACAATTTTAAAGAAAGGTGACAAGGCTCCTGCTTTTCAAGGTATAAATCAAAACGGAGAACTCATTTCATCGGACAAATTTAAAGGCAAAAAGCTGATTCTTTACTTTTACCCGAAGGATAACACTTCCGGATGTACAGCCGAAGCATGTAACCTGAACGACAACTATCAGTACTGGATCGACAAAGGTTACGAAGTTGTCGGTGTTAGTCCCGACAGTGTGGCATCGCATAAAAAATTTGCTGATAAATTCGGTCTTTCTTTCAATCTCATTGCTGATACCGAAAAAACGATTCTCCAGGCTTACGGGGCATGGGGTGAAAAAAGTATGTATGGCAGAAAATACATGGGTGTTTTGCGGACTACTTATATAATTAATGACAAAGGAATCATTGATGAAGTTTTTGAAAAAGTAAAAACCAGCGACCACACCAACCAGATCGTAAAAACACTGAATATATAAACTCATCAATCAAAAATCGTAAATCATCAATCATCAATCATCAATCATCAATCATAAATCATAAATTAATATCCTCCCAATATGGCAGACGAAGAAAAAATCAACATCAACAAAGAAAAGCTGAAAGCTCTTCAGCTTACAATGGATAAAATTGAAAAAAGTTTCGGCAAAGGTTCGATAATGAAAATGAGTGACCGGCCGGTTGAAAATATACCTGTTATCTCTTCCGGTTCGATCGGACTTGACATTGCAATGGGCGTGGGTGGTTATCCGAAAGGACGGATCATCGAAATATTCGGCCCTGAATCGTCAGGTAAAACGACCCTGGCCATTCATGCGATTGCCGAGGCCCAAAAAGCAGGTGGCATTGCAGCCATCATCGATGCCGAACATGCATTCGATCCGTACTATGCAAAAAAACTGGGAGTCGATACCGATGAACTGTTGATCTCGCAACCCGACAACGGCGAACAGGCTCTCGAAATTGCCGATAGCCTGATCCGTTCAGGTGCAATCGACATTATTGTAATTGACTCGGTTGCAGCACTGACCCCAAAAGCCGAAATTGAAGGAGACATGGGTGAGTCGAAAATGGGTCTTCAGGCCCGTCTGATGTCGCAGGCATTACGGAAACTGACGGCAAACATCAACAAGACAAAAACCTGCTGTATTTTCATCAACCAGTTACGCGAAAAAATCGGTGTTATGTTTGGAAACCCAGAGACTACAACCGGTGGTAATGCGCTGAAATTCTACGCTTCAGTCCGTCTGGATATTCGCCGGATCGGACAAATTAAAGACGGCGAGGAGATTCAGGGAAACCATACGCGTGTAAAAGTAGTTAAAAATAAAGTTGCTCCGCCATTCCGCAAAGCCGAGTTCGATATCATGTACAATGAAGGCATTTCAAAAACCGGTGAAATTGTTGACATGGGCGTTGAACTGGGTATTATAAAAAAATCGGGATCATGGTTCAGTTACGGCGACACGAAGCTGGGTCAGGGACGTGAAGCTGTAAAAAATCTGCTTCACGACAACGAGGAACTGGCACACGAACTGGAAACAAAAATACTGGAAACCGTCACTACGGCAACGACAGAAAAATAAAAAACACTAAAATACAGTAAAGTCGGGGTGAAATGGCATTGCTGTTTCACCCCGATTATTTATAAATTATATATTTTCACCAAAAATTAATCGCAGCATGAAAGTATTGAAATTCGGCGGAACCTCGGTAGGTAACGCCGAAAACATCAGAAAAGTAAAAGATATATGCGGGAAACAGGATGACGACATTATTGTAGTCGTTTCCGCATTGGGTGGAATAACCGATAAAATTCTGAGTGCAGCCCGCATGGCTGCCATCGGAACGGAATACTTTCAGGCTGAAATAACAGAAATAAAAAACAGACACTGCGAGATAATAAACGTACTCTTCGAAGACAGCGACAAAAAAGCATCCGTTGAAGAGAGTGTAAATGTTCTGCTTGACGAACTGGAAAAAATAATCAGAGGCGTTTCGATGATTGGCGAACTAACACCCAAGACGCTGGATAAAGCAGGTGGGTTCGGCGAACGCCTTTCGTCGCTGATCATTTCTGAATTCATTCCCGGCGCCCGGTGGTTCGACTCAAGTAGTTTTATACGTACAGATAGTCATTTCGGGAAAGCCCGTGTCGATTTTGAAGTGACCAACAGCCTGGTAAAAAAAGCATTCAACAAATTCAAAGGTGTGGCTGTTGTGCCCGGTTTTATTGCCAGCAATGCAGAAGGCGAACTCACCACACTCGGACGCGGAGGTTCCGATTATACAGGGGCAATCCTGGCAGCAGCACTCGATGTCAGCCTGCTGGAAATATGGACAGATGTAAACGGATTTATGACTGCCGACCCGAAGGTAATCAGCAAAGCTTACTCCATAAAAACGCTTAGTTACGCCGAGGCAATGGAACTTTCCCACTTCGGGGCCAAGGTTATTTATCCACCGACCATTTTACCGGTTTATCAAAAAGGAATCCCGATCAGGATAAAAAACACACTGGAACCTGAAGCAGAAGGCTCGCTGGTCACAAAAGGTCACCGGAACGGAAAAGACTTTCCAATTAAAGGCATCTCGTCGATCTCCGATATTACACTGGTAACGGTTCAGGGACTCGGAATGGTTGGTGTCACCGGCATTTCCATGCGTTTGTTCGGCGCACTGGCCAGGGAAGAAATCAATGTAATCCTGATCTCGCAGGCATCGTCGGAAAACTCGATCAGCTTTGCAATAGACACATGCCGTGCAGAAAAAGCAGAGAAGGCAATCCGCAGTGAATTTGAACATGAAATTGTCTGTCAGCAGATCAGCAAAATCACGATTGAAAATAATCTGTCGATCGTAGCTATCGTCGGCGAAAACATGAAGCAGTCGACCGGTGTCGCAGGAAAATTGTTCCATACCATCGGGAAAAACGGAATCAACATCATTGCCATTGCACAAGGTGCTTCGGAACTGAATATATCATGGGTGGTAAAAAATTCCGATTTGCGCAAAACGCTCAATGTGGTGCACGAAGCATTCTTCCTTTCCGAAAATATTGAGCTGAATATTTTTCTTCTGGGAATCGGATTGGTTGGCGGCAATCTACTGGAACAGATACATTTACAGCAGAACAACCTACTAAAGGAAAAACATCTGAAAATAAGACTGGCCGGAGTTGCCAATTCGAAAAAGATGTTGTTTTCACGGGAAGGAATCGATATTGCCACTTATAGGGAGAAGATGGATTCGGAAGGAAAAGCCAGCAGCATTGACGGTTTTAAAGATGAAATCATCCGGTTAAACATGTATAATTCAATTTTTGTTGATTGCACGGCAAGCGCAAAAGTGGCCGGAACATATCATGAATTGTTGAATTCGAACGTATCGATTGTTGCGGCAAATAAAATTGCAGCATCATCGGAATACGAGAACTATGCCAGTCTGAAAAAGACAGCAAAACGTAAAGGTGTCAAATTTTTGTTTGAAACCAATGTAGGCGCCGGTTTGCCAATCATCAACACACTGAACGACCTGGTAAATTCGGGCGATAAAATTCTGCGGATAGAAGCAGTTTTGTCGGGTACACTGAATTTCATTTTCAATACTATCAGTGAAAAAATTCCGTTCAGTGAAACGGTGCGGATGGCAAAAGAGCAAGGTTATTCCGAACCTGATCCGCGAATCGACCTCAGCGGGGTTGATGTGGTTCGTAAGCTTATGATTCTGGTTCGTGAATCGGGTTATGTCATCGACAAGGAAGATGTGATCATTCATAAATTTATGCCCGATTATCTTTTCGAAGGCAGTGTCGACGATTTTTGGAAACTGGTTCCGGCCATTGATGCTGAATTTGAGGAAAAGCGTAAAAAACTGGTTGCAGCCAATAAATGCTGGCGTTTTGTAGCCCGTTTCGAAGATGGTAAATCAGAAGTCGGCCTGCAGGAAATCGGACAGGGACATCCGTTCTTCGATTTACAGGGAAGCAACAATCTGGTTATGTTTACAACCGAACGTTACCACGAATTTCCGATGATCATAAAAGGATACGGAGCAGGCGCCGAAGTAACAGCTGCCGGAGTTTTTGCCGACATAATCAGGGTATCGAATATCTGATTGGCAGCCTTAACAGGCTAGTCCATACAAAGGCAAAATATTCAGAATAAGGAAATAAAAAGTAAGGATATGAAATACATTATAGTTTTAGGTGACGGAATGGCCGATGAGCCGCTGAAACAGTTTGGCGGAAAAACGCCGCTTCAGATGGCCGGGAAACCGGTAATCGACAGTCTGGCAAAAAAAGGCAAAACGGGCCGGTTAATCACTGTTCCCGGATCGATGCACCCGGGTAGCGAAATTGCGAACCTTGCCGTACTGGGATACGATGTTGAAAAGGTCTTCGAAGGGCGCGGAGTTCTTGAAGCGGCCAGCATGGGCGTTACATTACAGGAAGACGATCTGGCCATGCGCTGCAACCTGATCTGCATTGAAAATGAAAACATTAAAAACCATTCAGCCGGACACATCACCAACGAAGAAGCCCACGAACTGATTGCCTTTCTGAATAATAAACTGGGAACCGACAAAATTATTTTTTACCCCGGCGTTTCATACAGGCACCTGCTGGTAATTAAAGGAGGCAAAAAGCAAATGGAATGTACTCCTCCGCACGATGTGCCGGGCAAACCGTACCGCGACTACATGATAAAACCGCTCACTCCGGAGGCAAACGAAACGGCTGAGCTGTTAAACGAATTAATCAAAAAATCGATGGTTTTGCTGGCAAACCACCCGGTAAACAGGAAACGCAAGGCTGCAGGAAAAGACATGGCAAACAGCATCTGGCCGTGGTCGCCTGGTTACAAACCGCAAATGCCCACGCTGAAAGAACTCTGGGGAATTGAAAAGTCAGCAGTTATTTCAGCGGTCGATCTTATTCAGGGCATCGGCGTTTATGCCGGCATGGATGTAATCCGGGTCGAAGGCGCCACAGGTTTGTACAATACCAATTATGAAGGCAAAGCCCGGGCAACCGTCGAAGCACTGAAAAACCACGATCTGGTTTACCTGCATGTGGAGGCCAGTGACGAAGCCGGCCACGAAGGCGATGTAAAACTGAAAACGCGTACCATTGAATATCTCGACCAGCGTATCGTGAAATATCTGGTTGAAGAAACCGGAAAGATGGACGAACCCGTAACCATTGCCGTTCTGCCCGATCATCCGACGCCCTGTGCAACACGGATTCATACAAAAAATCCGGTACCTTTCCTGATTTATAAACCCGGCAGTGAAGCTGACGACGTACAGGTATTCGATGAATTTTCGGTTGAACACGGCGCTTACGGCATGTTGAAAGGCAACGAATTTATGAAAGCTCTGTTAAGCTAAGAACGGATATGAATTCTAAAAATATATTTTTGCAATTATCTGAAATTTAACCTTCTATGAAATATTACAGCACAAACAAATCAGTACCTGAAGTTTCACTTAAAGAAGCAGTTATAAAAGGACTGGCCGACGACAAAGGCCTTTTTATGCCCGAACGGATTGAAAAATTCGATCCTGATTTTTTCAGCGAAATTCACAAACTCAGCTTTCAGGAAATAGCTTTCGAAGTAGCTAAAAAATTTTTCGGCGAAGATGTGCCGGAAGGAACCCTGAAAAAACTGGTTTACGACACCTTGAGTTTCGATTGCCCGGTTGAGTATGTAAACGACAATGTTTACGCACTCGAACTGTTTCACGGACCGACACTTGCATTTAAAGACGTAGGTGGCCGTTTTATGGCCCGCCTGCTGGGTTATTTTCTGAAAGATAACCGCAACGAGGTAAATGTGCTGGTTGCAACTTCGGGCGATACCGGAAGTGCTGTTGCCAATGGTTTCCTCGGTGTTCCGGGCATTAAAGTATATGTGCTGTACCCCAAAGGACTGGTAAGTGAAATTCAGGAGAAACAGTTTACCACCCTCGGGCAAAACATCACTGCCATTGAGGTGGACGGTACGTTCGATGATTGCCAGCGACTGGTAAAAACCGCTTTTCTGGATGAAGATCTGAAAAATGCGTTGCAACTGACATCGGCCAACTCGATTAATGTGGCACGTTTCCTTCCGCAGGCATTTTATTATTTCAATGCGTATGCACGCATCCGTCAGCGGGGCATTCAGGACGACGTTGTCATCTCGGTGCCAAGCGGGAACTTCGGGAACCTCACGGCCGGCTTGTTTGCAAAAAGAATGGGGCTGCCTGTAAAACGGTTTATTGCCGCCAACAACGAAAACGACATTGTATATAAATACCTTCAGACCGGACGGTACGAACCCCGCGCCTCCGTAGCGACCATTGCCAATGCCATGGACGTGGGCGATCCGAGTAACTTCGCACGGATCCTCGACTTATACGGGCACTCGCACGAAGCTATTACTGCCGATATAAAAGGATTCCGGTACAGCAATGACGAAATACGGGAAACGATAAAAGACGTGTATTACAAATATGCCTACACACTCGATCCGCACGGAGCTACCGGCTACAAGGCACTGGAAGAGGATTTGAAACAGGGAGAAACAGGTATTTTTCTTGAAACCGCCCATCCGGCAAAATTCACCGAAACGGTCGAAAAGACACTTGGTAAAAAAATCAGGATGCCCGAAAAACTGGCCGAATTTATGAAAGGAGAAAAACTTTCTGTGCCGATGAGCAAAGAGTTTTCCGGCTTTAAGGCCTGGCTGCTGGCACGATAAAAGATATCCAATCCTTCTAAAAATATGAAACGTCTCGCTGTTCTTCTGCTGATTTCTGTCCTGTTGTGGGGCTGTAACCCGATTGAAAAGCCGGAAGTAAACAACCTGTGTTGCGAATATTTCACCAATCCGGAAGGCATTGAAACTTTGACGCCAAGACTGGGATGGATGATTCGCTCAAATGATTATGGCGTTACGCAGTCGGCTTTTCAGGTTCTGGTCGCCGATAATCCTGAATGTTTGTCTGACGATTCGGGCAATATCTGGGATTCGGGTAAAGTGGCATCCGGACTTTCGATATTGGTTCCTTACGGAGGCTCTCCGTTAAAATCCGGGAAAAAGTATTACTGGAAGGTCAGGATTTGGGACCAAAACGGAAAAGAATCGGACTGGAGTGAAACGGCATACTGGCAAATGGGATTGCTCCATCCCGAAGACTGGGAGGATGCAAAATGGATTGGCTATGAAGATATGCCCGATTCCATGCGGGTTGTGCCCGGTATCCACGGAGCCGGAAATAATCTGAAGGACAAATGTATGCAACGGCCTGTTATTCCGCTCTTCAGAAAAAATTTTAATGTAACAGGAAAAATTACTTCTGCAACATTGTTTATAAGCGGACTGGGGCAATACGATGCTTTCCTGAACGGGGAAAAAATCGGGAATGCTTTTTTAACGCCTGGCTGGACAGACTACGACAATACCGTTTTTTACAATACGTGGGATGTTACATCCATGCTGAAAAAAGGAGAGAATGCGCTGGGTGTGATTGTCGGAAACGGTTTTTACAACATCAACAGGGAACGGTACCGCAAACTGGTAAATGCCTTCGGAATGCCAAAACTGATTTGCAAACTTGTTGTTACCTGCAAAGACGGTTCGTCAGTCACTGTTATTTCTGACGAAAAATGGAAAACAGCACCTTCACCAACCACTTATTCAAGTATTTACGGGGGAGAAGATTATAACGCCAATCTGGAACGAACAGGCTGGAATGAACCAATTTTTAACGATTCAGCATGGAAACAGGCTCTTTGTGTACACAAACCGGCCGGTGAATTACATGCCGAACGCGATTATCCCGTAGCTGTTTGTGAGCACATTCCGGTACAAAAAATCAGCAAACTGGCCGACAGTACTTACCTGTACGATTTCGGACAAAATGCGTCAGGAATTATTTCATTAAAAATAAAAGGGAAAAAGGGGCAACAGATTCGTCTGTTTCCTGCCGAACTGATCAGGCAGGACGGAACCGCCAATCAGAAAGCCACCGGATCACCTTATTTTTATACCTATACGTTAAAAGGAGAAGGTGAGGAAACCTGGCACCCCTTGTTTACTTATTACGGTTTCCGCTATGTTCAGGTGGAAGGGGCAATACCGGCAGCATCGTCGGATGACAAAGAAAATTTGCCTGTAGTGGAGAATCTCACATTGCTTCACACCCGGAATTCGGCACCGCAAAACGGCCGGTTTGAATGCTCCGACGAACTGTTCAACCGGATTAACAAGCTGATAACATGGGCTATAAAAAGCAATCTACAAAGTGTAGTTACCGATTGTCCGCACCGGGAAAAACTGGGCTGGATGGAACAGACCTTTCTGATGGGAACCGGCATTAACTTTAATTACGACATTTACCATCTGTACCGGAAACTGGTATACGACATGATGGATTCGCAAACTGCAGAAGGCCTGATTCCGGACATTGCACCGGAATATGTCGAATTTCTGAACGGATTCAGGGATTCTCCGGAATGGGGAAGCGCGGGGATAATCCTTCCCTGGCTGTTGTATACCTGGTACGGAGACCGCCGGATACTCGAAACTGCATGGCCGATGATGAACCGGTATGCAGAATATCTGAAGGGAAAATCTGATAATCATATTCTTTCGTATGGTTTGGGTGACTGGTGCGATCTGGGACCCAAAGCACCCGGTCCCGCCCAACTAACGCCAATGGCCCTGACAGCTACGGCTGTTTATTTTTACGATGTCAGGCTACTGTCTGAAATGGCCGGAATTCTCCGGAAAACAGAAGAGCAGAAGAATCTGGAAAGCTGGACCGAAGAAATAAAAAAGGCATTCAACGCTAAATTTTTCAACCCGGAAACAGGAGTATACTCTACAGGAAGTCAGACTGCTATGGCAATGCCCCTGAGCGTTGGCCTGGTTGACGATTCGCTTCAGAATAAAGTGCTGAAAAATCTGGTCGATTCGATCCGGTCCGGCAAAAATGCGTTAACGGCAGGCGACATTGGTTTTCATTATGTAGTGGATGCACTGACACATGGAGGACAATCTCATTTGCTTTTCGATATAAACAACCGCGATGATGTGCCGGGTTACGGCTACCAGTTGAAGAAAGGAGCAACTACACTTACTGAATCATGGGCCGCGCTGGAAGAAGTTTCGAATAACCACCTGATGCTGGGACACCTGATGGAATGGTTATACCAGGGCATCGGAGGAATTAACCAGGCTGAAAACTCAACCGGTTATAAAGAAATTGTCATTCGGCCGGAAATCGTTGGGAATCTGACTTCTGCCAATACATCGTTCCGGTCTCCTTATGGCGAAATCAGTACCGAATGGGAAAAAACAGATGACTCATTTACCCTGAAAACAGAAATTCCGGCCAATACCAGCGCAACGGTTTATCTGCCTTTTGAAGGAAAAGTAACAATCAATGGTCAAAATCCGAATATTGCACCTGTTCCCGGAGTAACCGGCACGGAAAACAAGGATGGAAAAATAATCTGCAATATCGGTTCGGGAAAATATACCTTCCGGATCATCCGGTAATATTTCAGGAAGAACAAACAAACAGTATCAGGCTAAAACAGTCAAATCAGACCGTCCAAAACAGTGAATCTGTTGCAAGCCTTTGGCTGTGCCTACTTCAATGCTGTTGATAAACGAACTTTCAAACAAGGCATAGGCTTTTGTTTTACTTTTTCCGTCTATGCTCTCATCACTGGATGTAAACCATTCGATAAACCGGTTTGCTTTTTTGCCGGGAAACTCTTTGCCTAATGCAATAATACCGCTGTAATCCAACATATCGGCTAAACGCTTCCTGCCGTCCGGCGCAAGAATTTTCAACTGGGTAGTAGCACTAACCACTTGACTGTTTTCTTTCTTCAACCTGGCTTTAAGGTATTTCCAATAGTTGCGGGTTTTGTTATAGTCGTTTTGACCGGTAAGTACGGCCACAATATCCAATACCGAAAACCACCATTTGGCATTTTCTTCATCCCAAAGTGCACGTACTTCCCGGTCGTCAAAAAAACGTATGGATATTTTTGCCTTACTCATATTCTCATTTTCAAATTTGCCTTGTGAGGTTGATATGTCTTTTCTTAATTATCTCTTGACGAATTTACAAATGTAGCTCACGTACGCCGCGGTGGAAAGAAAGCCTCTCCCTGCTGGTGTTTGCTCGCGGGACGGGCTATTCGATTGCCTGCAGTAGTTTATTAGCCAATCGAAATATTTAAATGTTTTCCTAATCCAATTTCAATCAATTTGTAATAAGTTGAAATCTGGATGTCACTTTGTCCACGTTCAATTCTCGATATGTAGCTCTTTTTAGTCCCTGTCCTTTCAGCAAGTTCCTCTTGTGTAACCTGAGCATCTTTTCTTGCTTCTTTGAGCATAACTCCAAGTCTGAAAGCCAATGAATCAGCATCGTATTTATCTCTTGACGGAGTACCTTTTTCTCCATATTTGTCTTTTAATAAGTCTTCGAAATCAGTTACATTTTTCATCTTATTGTCCTCCATATTTTTCTCTCAAATACTCTTTTTTCAACTTTTCAGCCATTTTTATCTCCTTTGGTGGAGTTTTCTGTGTTTTCTTAAGAAAGCAATTTGTTAGTACAACAAGGTCGCCTTTGTCTTGAAAGCATAAAATCCGAATACTCTTAAAAGTCGTTATTACCCGAACTTCCCATATCCCATCGGTATTTTCAAGTAATTTGTAAAATTTCTTTGGAACTTGCCTTTCAAATCGTACCAAATCAAGAACATATCCTATTTTCTCTTGAATCTTTGAATCCTGGCTTTTGTAAAAGTCTACAAAGTTATCCTTGTATGCAATTACTTTTCTAATCATTGCACAAAGTTAACTAATCGGTTTACTTTTCAAAATCAAAGCAGAATTATTTTTTGCACGATATCTCTCCCGCTATTGCAGGCAAGTGACAAGTATGTGCAAAGCAGGCGATTGCGGGCGATTCCCTTTCAAGTTATAGAAAACACCAAAGCGGGTTACAACTATTACAAAGCCTAATTCCCAGGCAATCTTTTATACTGCAGTTAGCAAGAGTGCCTTTTCAATAATCCCTGATTAAAGAATCATATGGTATCTTCAGCTTATTATGAAGTTTCCGAATCATTTGTAAATTCAGTTTCCGTTTTTTACTAAATATCTCCGATACCCGACTTTTATATCCTATTATTTTGGCCAGATCGCTTTTATTCATATCCATTTGTTCCATCCGGAATTTTATGGCTTCAATCGGATCCGGTGCTTCTATCGGATAATTTTCGTCTTCGTATTTCTCTATCAATATACTCAGTATTTCTGCTTCATCTCCTTCCGGAGTATTTTCCGGCGCATCAAAGACCTTTTCAAGTCTATTCAAAGCCTCTTGATAATCTTTCTCTGTTTTAATTGCTTTTATATCCATAATTCCTAAATTTTTTCTGCATCCACATTATCATATTCGTTATGCGTTCCAATGAATCTTATAAAAACCCATTGCCTTATATAGTTGATATGGACAATTAATCTGTATTTATTGCCACATATATTGAAAACAACTCGTCCTCCCTTTAAGATACTTGCCTTGGGATATTCGTCTTTTATATCTGTCGGCGTTGACCAACCGGCTTTACTTGCTTCTTTATACCATGTTTTCAGCGGCTCCGCCGAATCTCCGTATTTCTCCCAAAAATCTTTTAGTATCTTTTTCGCTATTACTCTCATTCGTTTTCTTATCTATCTGTTGACAAAGATAATGCAAAAAATTACCAATTTGGTAACTACCCCGCATTTTTTTCTGGGCATTTTTGCTAACGGTCTCGGCACACCTATAGGCAGTGGCGGTTTACGTGAGCCTTTCCTGTCAAATCAAAAAAATGCCCGGGCGGGCTACAAACCTACGAATTGAGCATCCACCCGCCATTGCCTATGAGCCATTGTTAACTATTTGTTGTTATGTTGTTATTTCTGTCAATTTATCTATCAATTTTCGTTTCTCGCCGCTACCTGTTGTTGAAAAACGAAGTAATGGTAATTCGTATTTTGCTAAAATGCTGTCTTTTTTCTTGTCTCGCCTGGCTTGTTCTGTTCCTGCTTTGTGATAATCGTACCCATCAACTTCAATTGCAAGTACCGGATTTTTACCAAGCTTGTTATAAATTAAAAAGTCCAAATGTGTATTGCGATGTTGTGCATATTTTTGTTCTTCTTCTGTAAGCTGGGAAAAATCTCTAATTACATTACGAAGAGGAACGTGCAAAACTACATCATATTTTGAGAATTTGTCCAGTTTAAGTGTGTTTGAGATTAAGACATACATTAAGTTTTCACTGTCAAAATCGTATTTTTTGCCACTTTTTGATATTATTTCAGCACGTTTTTGTTCGTACCCTTTATATAAATAATCGAAAACAGAACGCAATCTGCTTTCTTTTACTGAAAAGTTATTGTAGTCAATGTAACGGATTAAATCGAGAATGTTGCTGTCTTTGTCGCTATCATTACCATTAACAACCAAAATAAGTTGTTTGATTGCTCTCGAAATAGCCACATTTAAACGATTAGGGTTGTCTGTAAATTCTGAAATTTCATTATCGACAGTCGAAAGAATAATAACATCGTTTTCCCTTCCTTGAAATTTATCGACTGTGTCGGCTTTGATTTGTGTACCGCTAAATGCTTTTTGCAAAGCATTTGTTTGATTTCGATACGGAGTAACAATTCCCAAATCAATGCCTTCGAGTTTTTCGTTTGGAATAATCTCGTTGATAATCATATCAATTTGACGTTGATTTGTTTTTTCGCGAGCGTGATTGCCTGCCGTAGTTTTGTAAACTATCAATGGCTCTCGTTCGTTTTTAGACTCCGTGAGTATAATAAGTTGATTATCATAGAATTTTTGATTGCAAAATTCAATAATTTTAGGGTTGCAACGATAGTGTTCTCTCAAAAGAGTTTTAGGAATGTGTGGAAAAATTTCGATAATCGAGGCAAGCAAACTATGATTAGAATAGCGATATGATTCAGGAATGGAAAAATTATCAAAAACGGCATCGGTTTTTTCTTTCATTTTGTTATCAACTACATTCGGAAGTTGTTTTAAGTCGCCAACAATCACGGCTCGTTTGGCACAAGAAAGAGCAAGTGCCCCTGTTGCCAAATCGACCTGCGAAGATTCGTCAATAATTACAAAATCATAAGTTATGTCTTCTGCTAAACTTCTTCGTAATGAATAAGTTGTACTCATAATTACAGGGTAATCTTTGAGAAATCTTTCCGAGTTTGAACGCAATTCCCTAATTTCATATTTTTCGCGTTTGTTACGATTATATTTCGTATAAAGTTCCGACTTAAAAAGTTGCATTGAGAGTTGGCTGTATTCCTTCATTTTGTTGTCGAAAGAAAAATATTCGAGAGACATTTCTAATGAATTTTGTCGGTTTTTCAACTCCTCGATTTTTACAGGATAATAATTTGATTGACAAATAAGTATGGCTTTTTCAGCAGGAATATCAAATAAGGTTTTTCCTTTTCTTCCATATCTGATCCAATATAGCAATTTTAGCCACCAAGTTAATTTTTTGTTGGATAATGCGTGGTTTTCGATGGCAACCCAAAGGGCAAGTATTTTGTCTGCTGTTGTGTTTTCTATAAAATCAATATCATTTTCTATTTTATTTTCATTTTGAAAATGCTTGTATTCTGTTGTTAAGTTGCCGAGTTCTTGTTTTAGTAATGCCAATTCGTTCTTTTGTCGAAGATATTCTGAAAGTTGATTGAAAAGGTTTTCGCAGGTTTGTTTTATGTCTGATTTTTCTTTGTCCGATAATTTGAACTGCGACAAATCGGGAATATCTGTTTGAGAATCAATAAATTCTTTTTTGTTGGTTGAATTTCCAAGTAATGCGGCAATAAACTCAATTCCATTCTTTTGCAATTTTTCATAGACATTTTTTGTTGCAGAATTATTGCTTGATACAACTGCAATACTTTGTCCATTTATTACGGCGTTGGCGATAATGTTCAGGATTGTTTGTGTTTTGCCTGTTCCCGGAGGTCCTTCGATTACACTCAAAAAGGAACTAAACGCTTTGTTTACTGCCTCTTTTTGACTTACATTGAACCCAAACGGAAATATTTCAATTGGTTTACTAATATTATTTGCTGCTGGTTGTACCTTGTTAAGAAAATTTGCGAGTATGGAATATTCGGGAATGAATGTGATTTTTGAATAACTATCAGCAAGTATATTCTTTCCTTCTTCGGTTGTCAGCCCGACAATGTCGGCAATCTGATTAAGATATTGAAATAGATTGTTAGATTTTTCGCTGTTAATAGCTGATTTTATTATCTTGACTTTATTCGCGTTATAAAAATATTCAGTATTATTATTCTTAAATTTGATAGCACATTTGTCCTTTATGTAACCTATACCAATAAAACGGCAAGAAACGATATCATCGGTTTTATTGTTTCCGTCAATATAAATTAGTTCTTTTTTCAAAGGCATATTGTTGTCGTCAAATTTGAATTTTTATCGTTGCTCTTTAGTGGATCTGCCGTAGTTATTTGATTGGCACCTAACATTTTTGTATCTGTAAACTTACAAATATTTCTTTATTGGAAATTCCATTCTTAAATCCGGGTTGGAACTGTATCTGTATATTTAGTCGGTCAGCGTATATGGAGTTAGAAAGAAACAATTTTTTGTATTTCAGGAAGACAGTACCAAACTATCAGGCTAAAACAATTTAAACGAACAGGGCAGATACTTCTCAACGATCAGCTCAGTCTGTTTTTGTAATCTTCGTATCCGAATTTTCGTACCAGCCTGAGTTCATTTTTTTCAGAATTGAAAATATATATCGCCGGAAGCCGGACACCATTAAACATGGTATTTTTCACCATTGTGTAATGAGCCATGTCGCCGAAAATAAGAAAATCGCCTTCATGTAAAGGCTGGTCGAAACTGTAATCGCCGATTACATCGCCGGCCAGACAGGTTAATCCTCCCAGACGGAAAGTATATGCCTTTTCACCCGGATTGCCTGCATTCAGAATATACGGACGGTAAGGCATTTCAAGTACATCGGGCATGTGTGCCGTAGCAGAAGTATCCAGTATGGCAATCTCTTTCCCGTTGCTGAACGTATCGAGCACACGGCTTACCAGCACACCGGTATTCAGGGCAATGGCCTCGCCCGGTTCCAGGTAAACGTCCAGTCCGTACTTCGCCTTGAAATTCCGGATTAAAGCAATCAGTCCGTCCACATCGTAATCGGGCCGTGTGATGTGGTGTCCGCCACCAAAGTTGATCCACTTTATTTTGCTGAAATAAAAGCCGAATTTTTCTTCCACCACTTTCAGGGTACGTTCCAATGCATCGCAGTTCAGCTCGCAAAGATTATGAAAATGCAGGCCACTCAGGCCTTCAAGTTTATCAAGGTTTTCCCTGAAATTTTTCAACGTGATACCCAGCCGTGAAAAAGGTGCACTTGGATCATAAATTTCGGTAGTTGCCTCGCGATGTTCCGGGTTTATACGGACAGCACATTGAATATGCGGGTGCTGTTTCATCTGCTCCCTGTACCTCACCCACTGATTTACCGAGTTGAACACCATGTGATCGACCAGTTTTACATGGGCATCGATATCGGCCTGCGAATAAGCCGGGGCATACGCATGAACCTCTCCGCCAAACTCTTTTCTGCCAAGCTCTGCCTCAAAAACCGAGCTGGCTGACACACCGGGTAAATACTTACGGATAAGCGGAGCCAGGCTCCACATGGCAAAGCCTTTAAAAGCAAGCAGGATTTTACATCCTGCCTGCTCCTGTACTTTCTGAAGTATCTTAAGATTTTCTTCGAGTTTTGTCTCGTTTACAATATAGCAAGGCGTTTCGAGCCCGGCCAGTTGTTCGTGCGAGAGGTCTATTTTACCGAATTGTTCCATTCAGCCACGTGCCAGGGTAAACCATACTTCTTCAAATCATCCATAAACGGATCTGGATCGAACTCTTCCATGTTGCAAACGCCGGTTTTTTTCCATTTGCCGGAAAGCATCATTTTGGCGCCAATCATGGCCGGAACGCCCGTGGTATATGAAACAGCCTGTGCTTCAACTTCCTTGTAAGTTTCGGCATGGTCGCAAATATTGTAAATAAACACGCGTTTAAACTGACCATCTTTCAAGCCTTCGATCACACATCCGATACTGGTTTTTCCGGTATAATTTTTGGCCAGCGAACCCGGGTCAGGCAGCACAGCTTTCAAGAACTGAAGCGGAACAATTTTTTGTCCGTTATACTCTACTTCGTCGATACGGGTCATTCCCACATCCTGAAGCACACGCAGGTGCGTCAGGTATTCCTGGCCGAAAGTCATCCAGAAACGCATCCGTTTCACGCCTTTTATGTTTTTCGAAAGCGATTCCATTTCCTCGTGGTACATCAGGTACATTTCGCGAACGCCAACGCCCGGAAAATCGAATGACTGATGAACAGAAAGCGGATCGGTACTTTTCCATTCGCCGTTTTCGTAGTAACGTCCGCGGGCACTCACCTCGCGAATGTTTATTTCAGGATTGAAATTGGTTGCAAAAGCTTTACCGTGATTGCCGCCGTTACAGTCGACAATGTCGACGGTATGAATCTCGTCGAACAAATGTTTTTGCGCATACGCACAGAAGACGTTGGTAGTCCCGGGATCAAAGCCGCTGCCCAGCAAAGCCATGATATCGGCATTTTTATACCGGTCCTGATAATTCCACTGCCATTTGTATTCGAACTTAGCGGTATCGCGTGGTTCGTAGTTGGCTGTATCCAGATAATCGACACCTGCTTCCAGGCAGGCATCCATAATGTTCAGGTCCTGGTAAGGCAGGGCCACGTTCATAACCAAATTGGGCTGGTGTTTGCGAATCAGCGCAACCGTTTCGCTGACATTATCCGCATCCAGTTTTTCCGTAATTATCGTACGGTTCAACCGGCGTTTTACACGTTCAGCGATTGTATCGCACTTACTTACAGTTCGTGAGGCCAAAACGATCTCACCAAATACCTCGGGAACGGATGCACATTTCTGTACAACCACGTTGCTAACCCCGCCGGCACCAATGATTAAAACTTTGTTCATTTCCTGATTGAAATTCTTTTAAATTAAACACTGTTTCTGAAATACATCCGCTCATGCAGAAGTTTGTATTCTAAGTGCAAATAAAACAAACTATCGGAACACAAAATCAGTCATCTGTCATTTTTTTACAAACAAGAAAACTTTTTTGCCTATATTTTTCTTTTACAAAGGTTTATAATCTACAAACCGAACAACACAAAATACACAGCGGCACCGGCCAGATAGCCGAGGAGTGCCAGCCACGATATTTTTTTCAGGTACCAGATGAAGTCGATTTTTTCAAGTCCCATGGCAGCAACTCCGGCAGCCGAACCGATAATCAGCATACTGCCACCGGTTCCGGCGGTATATGCCAGAAACTCCCAGAAAAGTCCGTCGGTAGTAAAATTCGCCAGGTAGCCAATCGTACCGGCATCAGCAACCGGGTACATTCCCATTGCTCCGGCCACCAGGGGAACATTATCTACAACCGACGAAAGAACACCGATTGCAATATCAATCAGGTAAATATTATGCAGTTTTTCATCGAGATACTGAGCCAGTAAACTTAGGTGTCCGGCCGACTGAAGTGCGGCAACTGCCGATAATATTCCGAGGAAAAAAAGGACTGTCGGCACATCGATACGTTGAATAATTGCAGAAACTTTCAGGCGTTTCCTGATATGAGCAGGTTTATTTCTGTGCATAATTTCCGAAATCACCCAGATAACCCCGAGTGAGAGCAGCATTCCCATATAGGGAGGCAAATGGGTTGCAGTTTTAAATACCGGCACGAACAGCAAACCGCCGACGCCCAAAGCCAGCATAAGTGTCCGTTCTCCCGGAGTAGTAAATTCTTCTTCCTGCCCGTTAACCACAGGTCTTGTGACATTTCCTTTCATGGTAAAGGAAAGTACAAGCAACGGGACAGCCAGACAAACCAGACTCGGGAGAATCACTCCTTCAATAATCCGCAAGGTCGTTACCTGACCGCCGATCCAAAGCATAATGGTAGTCACATCACCGATAGGCGACCATGCACCACCTGCATTTGCGGCCAGTACAACCATACTGGCAAAAAACCAGCGTGTAGGTTTGTCATCAATTAATTTACGAAGCAAGGCAACCATCACGATCGTGGTGGTCAGATTATCGAGCAACGCCGACATAAAAAAAGTAAGAAGGCTCACTACCCAAAGCAGCTTTACCTTATTGGTCGTTTTAATTTTATCGGTTATTACTTTAAAACCATCGTGCTGATCGACCACCTCAACAATAGTCATTGCACCAAGCAGGAAAAAAAGTATTTCACCGATTTCGCCAAGATGACGGATAATTTCAGAATCGACAATAAACTCACGAATGGCTTCAACCCCGTGTAAACCGGGATGAGCAGAGCTGAATTTGGCCCAGCCCGGACTAAAACCTGTATTTAAAATATCCCCGGCACCAATGATATAGGCAACCCAGCATAACGTACCGATAATTAACGCTGAAGCGGCTTTGTCGATTTTCAGCGGATGTTCAAGTGCGATGGCCAGGTAACCAAGCACGAAGATAACGATCATTAATGTAAACATACTTTTTGCTTTTTTTGAATTACAGAAATTCAAATATAGGAATTATCGGGAAGGTAGCTAAATTTAAAAGCCCTTCTCAGCATTTTTATAGACATATAACGTGCTGTCTACTTGTTTTTTCTTTTAAACAAGTCTTTTATCTTTTGCCAGAGTTCATGGAAATTGTCATAATCTTCGCGGTACGACAATCCGACTCCCTGGGTATAAGGTGATGTTTCGTAAATCAGGTTATTGTTCGAATGGTTGAAGGCCTTAAGCTGCAACTTTCCGCTTCTGTTTAATTTCACTCCCAGGTCGAAATCGCCCACAATACTGCTGTTGTTCGACAATGATGTTGACTGGGAAGAATTATTTCCGATGTTTCCGTTCAGGGTAACACGGTCGTTAAAAATCTGTGTACTCAAAGCCAGTTCCACTTCATCGTTGGTTACCTGGTCTCCGGGGCGGTATTTTACCCCCACATCAAAGTCATTACTAATTTGCGACAACCAGTTACTCAACTGGTTAGAAAACAATTCGCTGGCAGTGGACCCCACCACATTAGTATTCGAAGCCTCATACGTTCCGCGCAGGTATTCCGGAGTATAGAACCGTCCCAGAATCAGCAACGACAATATTTGTTTATTCCGGTCTTCTTCGGTAGTAAAAAACTGCCGCACTTCGTCCTGAACCCTGTCCTCTACCGAAGGCAAATCGATATCGAAACTGATTTTCGGGTTATTCAGGTTATCGGTTATCGAAATTTTACAGTTCACCGGAATACGCTGGCTGTAATCAATATCCGTCTCCGAATTCGGGAAAAGATCCTTCAGTGAAGTTTTCAGACGATAAACCGCATTCAGGTTGATAGTTGCATCGTAAGGATCGCCATTCCAGACGATAGTTCCGCCCCTTTCAATCTCAAATTTTTTACTGATAATATTCTGAAGTGAAAACAGATAGTCACCCCGGGTGACCGTATAATCGCCGTACATGGCAATATTGAAATCCTTATCGATTCCGATTTGCATATTTCCGTAGCCATACGAACGGATTACATCGCCGACCTGCGAGTTGTAAATCAACTGAGCCCGGGCATCGGGGGTAACTTCAATATCAAAATTCATATTTACATTCGACTCATCTTCTATGTCTTCCCAGTTTTCCACCTTTTCGTCAGGAAAACGATGATCGATAAAACTCAGGAAGTCATACTCTTCCGCCTGTTCCTTGTAATCAAGCAGAATATTCACGTCGGTGCCCGGTTCAGTCCGCCCTTCTGCATCAAGGTTTACAACCACTCCAAGCCCGGTTACCGAAAGATTGCCACTTGCATATAATTTTCCGTAGAAACGTTCATTATCGTTTGCCGTGGTGTTGATTGCCAAAATACGCGGAGTCGAGAAATTGAGATTATAAGCCATGTGCTCAAAATTCTGATGTTTGATCGAACCATCGAAAATGGCCGTATTTCCATCGACATCATACACGCGTATCTTCCTGAAAATAATTGAATCGCCTGAAAAACGGACCGTATCGTTAAACGAGTAAGCCGTTTGAGGGAAGGCCAAAGTAAGCCCGGCATTTTTGCCGTACAACCCTCCGTCTAACAGGATGTGCGAAAGCTCACCGTGTACACGTACTTTTCCGAAAGCAGTCCCCTTGAAATCAGTAAAACTCCCCTCCATAAACGGTTGCAAGGCAGTAACAGACATACCGTTAACCTGCACATTGTAATCGATCATATTTTTTTTGGGCGAAAATTTTCCGGAGGCAAACAATGTATTCTGATTATTCTTACTGACTTTCAATTCCGAATCGATCACTTCCGAATTTCCATCCCATTTGTTTACCATACTGACATCTCCGAACAAATGATCGCTGAGAACAAAATCGGAAATTCGCAAATCGGAAATGAAATACGCGTTTTCATACGGATCGAACACCGCAGCATCACCCGAAAGTGTTCCTTTTATATCGAGACCTGCATCAATCAGGTTATTCAGGTTTGCCAGGTCTATATTTTCAAGTTTAAGGCTCAGGTGTTTGTCCTTATTTTCTGAAACGCAACCATTTGCCAGTATTTTTTGTTTATTCCGGGAAAAACTCAGGTTATTGATTTCTATCTCTTTATTACTGACTTTCAGCGTGGCCGGATTTATATTCCATAGCGAATCTGTAATATATATTTTCGAAGGCAGAATCCGGGTTTCAAATTGTATGCTGTCGCCATCTGCTTTTTCAAGTTTTGTAACCGTATTTACCTGTCCGCTGTATGTTTGTTCCTGATAGTTTCCCCAGCTGAATTTTGTATTAAACTGATCTTTCGTACCCGTACCGACCATTGCCAGATTATATATGCTGTAATTGCCGTCAATGTCAACCTGCCCGAACCGGTTTTTTATACTTAACTCGCTGCCTGCATCAAAATTGAGCTTAACATCATGCAGAACAACATTCTTATATTTTATTTTTGAAAAACCGGCAAGCAAATTAAGTTCATTCTTTTCAGAATTAATATTGCCTGAAAAAGAAACAGGTTCGAGGTATAAATCTGGTAAAAACACTTCCGATATTTTCGAAAAATCCTTCACTTTTCCTGAAAATGAAAAAATATTTCTCGATTTATCGTTATTAAAATCAAAACCGGGAGGAGGCAGGAAACCGGAAATTATTTTCAGTACCGAATTTTTCAGGTTATGAAACGTGTAATCTCCCCGGAAATCAGCGTCCAGGTAATCGGAACGCAGTTGCATGTTATCGTATACACCGTCATTAAATGTTTTCAGGTTAAAACTTTTCAGTTCAATTTCACCGTTTTCATTTTTGTAGGTACCATCTTCGAGCCATATCGAACCGGACAGATTATCAATGTTGTCACCTGTAAAATTGGCTTTCATCAAAAACGACAGATCCGAAAGACTGTCCTTTTTGTCGACATTCAGGGCGATCAGGTTTGCACGGTTCAGGTTCATCACAAAATTGAAAACAGGCATTTCCGGGTTAAAGTCAAACACACCGTCAAAATCAAAATTCAGGTTTTTATCCGCCACTGTCAGATGTCCGTCGAATCGCTGGCCCGAAATATTTCCTTTCAGCCCGATATTTTTCAACTCATAGTTATTCAGGTCAATACGATCGATTCCTCCGTCGATATCGGCCGAAAACAAGTGTTTCGGTTTGTTGTATTTTCCGCTGATCTTTCCATTGCAGGTTAATTTGCCCAGCATGTTGTTCCCCACCAGATTCCCGATGCGGAAATCAACGGCTTTCAGATGTCCGTCAATGCCAAGTTCGTCTGTTCCTGAAGGTTTAAATGCAATATCGGTATTCAGTTCACCGAAGTTCGATTTCACTGTTCCGTAAGCAACAAAATCGCTGACAAATCCGGTAAAACTTCCTTCGTATTCAACAACACCTGCATTGTACAATATTTGGGGGAACTCAATATGTTTCCGTTTAAATGATTCGGGCAGATTAAACTTGCTGATATCTTTAAAGTTAGTTGTCGATTCTTTCAGGTCGAAGTGCACAAAAGTATTTTCGATGACAGGCAACCCGTTCATATAAAAATCGCAGTTGATATTTGTATAGTCACCGTAGTTAACGGTCAGGTCTTTACCTTTCAGGTCGGCCAGCGTTCCGTACACATGGCCCGATAATTCCAGATCGGCATCCATTCCCTTCAGCGAAGGTGCCAGTTGGGCCACGTCAATCATGCTGACCAGCGACTTATTCAGCAGAATATCGAGTTCCAGCTGTGTATAATCACCGGTTTCACGAACTTTCGTTTTATCGATCAGGATATTGGCATCGGAAATTATGGAATGAGGCATACTTGCATACAGTTTCCGGAACAAAATACGGTCGCCCTCAAATAAAAAATCAGTATTAAATTCATTCAGTCTGAAATTTTTCCGGTCGCTCAGACGCAGTTGTTCAATATGGCAGGAGGTCGAATCACGATTCATCCGGAAACCGGAAACATTCAGAAAAATATCGAAAAGTTTAAACTGTTTTTTCTCCGGAGCATACTGGTCGGTATACGAAAAGGAAGCATTATTAAAAGCGAAATCCGTGCATCGGAGGCTCCAGATGTCTGTAGTGTCAGCCGCTCCGGTTGAAGCAGTATCAAACAAAAACTCGTAATTGGCAACATGCGACGAATCGACAGCGATGCAGATTCGCGTACCATTCAGACTCAGTTTTTTCAGCGACAGACTTTTCCGTTTTATACTGAATGAATCGATCTGGGCCACCAGCTTGCCCACTACCAGCATCGAATCTTTTTGCTGGTCTTTAATCAACACATCCTCCAGAACCACTTTGTTAAAAAAAGCAATATCAACCCCTTTTACTGAAATATCGGCATGAAACTGTTCCGACAGCCGGGCCGTAATTTTACCGGCCAGGTACGTCTGAACAGCACTGGTACGCAATGCCATATAAAGTCCGAACAACACTACAATGATTGCTGTTACAGTAATCAGTAATATTTTGATATATTTTTTGATACTTTTGAACTTTAAATCAGAAAACAAAATAAGATAAAATAGCTAATAAAACCATCTGCCGGTATAATTAAAATTTTTGCCGGATAAATTCATGAATATCAATGAATAAAGAGAAAGACATCATTATATTGGGCATCGAATCGTCGTGTGACGATACTTCAGCTTCAGTCATAAAAAACGGGTATTTGCTGTCGAATGTTATAGCCAGCCAGAAAGTACATGAAGAATACGGGGGGGTAGTACCGGAACTGGCATCGCGGGCCCATCAGCAAAACATTATCCCGGTGGTTGATGCTGCGATCAGAAGATCCGGCATAAGTAACACAGAACTAAGCGCCGTTGCTTTTACCCGGGGCCCCGGATTACTTGGCTCGCTGCTGGTAGGAACCTCATTTGCCAAAGGTTTTGCACTGGCACAAAACATACCGATGGTTGAAGTAAACCATTTGCAGGGACACGTACTTGCCCACTTTGTCAGGGAATATGACACAGAATTCGACCCGCCACAGTTCCCGTTTCTTTGCCTGCTGGTATCAGGCGGCAACTCGCAGATCATCATGGTGAAAAACCATCTCGATATGGAAGTTATCGGGCAAACCATCGACGATGCAGCAGGCGAGGCCTTCGACAAATGCGCTAAAGTAATGGGCCTTCCCTACCCCGGCGGACCGTATGTCGACAGGTATGCAAAGGAAGGAAATGCCAATGCTTTTCAGTTTGCAAAGCCACGCATCCCGGAACTTAATTACAGTTTCAGCGGACTGAAAACCAGTTTCCTGTATTTCTTACGCGACCGGTTAAAGGAAAACGAAAAGTTTATAGAAGAAAACACGGCTGATCTCTGTGCTTCGTTACAACGAACCATTATTGAAATTTTACTCGACAAACTGGTGAAGGCCTCGAAAAAGACGGGAATCAAAGAGGTTGCCATAGCCGGTGGCGTTTCGGCAAACTCGGGACTCAGGCAGGCGATGATAAACGAAGCAGAACGCCGGAAATGGAAACTTCATATCCCGAAATTTGCCTTTACCACCGATAATGCAGCCATGATTGCCATTACCGGCTATTACAAATACCTGCGCGGCGAATTTACCGGGCAGGATGCTATACCTTTTGCAAGAATGGACATCCGCCAGTAAACGGGAACAGCAGAACGCCGGAAACTGGTGATTAACTAAAAAACGCAGTCTGATGACACAAAAACGGAAAATACCGGTTCTGATCGTCACCGGGTTCCTCGGAGCCGGAAAAACTACGTTTATCAACCACATTATTCAGCAAAACAGGCACCTGAAACTGGCACTGATTGAAAACGAATTCGGGGAAACATCTGTCGACCCGCAACTGGTAACCGGAATTGACGGCAATCAGATTTTCGAATTAAACAACGGCTGTATCTGCTGCACCATTACCAACGAATTTTCGCTGGCTTTAAACGAACTGGCAGAAAAATTACCGGACATCGGTTTTTTGCTGATAGAAACTACCGGTGTTGCCGATCTTTCACAGGTTATCCGTCCGTTTTTTTCTGATGCAGCTTTAAAGGAACATTTCCGGCTAACAGGTTCGGTTTGTATTGTCGACATGGTTAATTTCGACCGGATGATCGGAAACAAAGAACAGCAAATGCAGATAATTCACAGCGATTATATTCTGATGAACAAGGCTGAAAATATACCGGAGAAAAAGGCAGAAGAAATAAAACGGGTAATCGCTTTCTATAATTCTTCAGCAAAAACGGAAAATACCAGCTTTGCACAGACCAGCGATTTCTGTCTCGGCACATTCGAATCGGACATTCAGACTAAAATTGAAAAGAAGCTGGCAGCTCCGGTTGCATTCCGGGTAATTGAATCGGCTCACTACACTTCTTATACCCACCGTTTCCCAGGTTACATTAACTTTGAACGTTTTCAGTACTGGTTCAATTATTTTGCAGCTATTAACCAGCCGGACATATACCGCATAAAAGGAGTTCTTTTCCCCGAAGGTGAAGTTTCAAAGACAATCGTTCAGGCAGTGGGCGGCAGCGTAAATTACACCGAAGGATCCGTTATTTCACCTTCCGAAGAGATAAACAACACACTTGTATTTATTGGCAGATCAATCGATTTTAAACGGGTTGCCAGTGAGCTGGAAAACTATCTATCCGATCATATAAATCCATAAAGGCAGAGTTACTATCGAGAGTAAAGTACTGAACACGACCACCTTGGAAGCAAAGCCTGTATTCAGTTCATACCTGACCGAAAGCACATAAGGCGTCAGCCCCATCGGCATTGCCGCTTCAAGTATCCATGAACGATACTGCCCTGCTTCGAAAAACCGCCCGGCTATCAGGTAGAAAAGGGAAGGCAGAACAAACAATATAAGCAGTGAAAAACCTGCCACAGGTATCCATTCCCGAATCGGGGCAACCGGCTGACTTCCCAAAAAAATACCCAAAGAGAACAGAACCAGTGCAGTAACCGACACAGCAAACAAATCAACAGCCTGCATTACAACCTTCGGAACGGCAATATTGAGGAGTGAAAAAGATAAGCCCAGAAAAACAGACAGAAGCATCGGGTTCAGTAAAAATGATTTAAGCAGAGACCACCAATCCTGCCGTTCATTACCGTACCATTCAACAAGAAAAATGCAAAGGGTAAAAAGCCAGAACAAATATACTGTCGAAATCATAGTAGCATCGGGCATAATTTCCGGCCCGTAATTATTCAGAAGCACAGGGATCCCCAGATACGATACATTTCCGAAAGCAAGGGCAAAAAACAATGTTCTTTTGGTCTTCAGATCGAGCTTCAGCAACCGGGAAATGGGAAATGCTAAAAAAACGGAAACGACAATATAAGCTGAATTGCAAACCAGAAGGCCTCCGAATTCGGCAAAATCGATTTTTGTTTTTACCAGGGCTGAAAAAATAAGCGAGGGGAAGCCAATCCACAACGCATAGTCATTCAAAATTTTCACCCACTTCTCATCAACCGATTTATTCCGGCTGAGAATCATCCCTGTAAAAATTATAAGAAAAAGAGGGACGATGGTCTTCAGAGCAATATAAAATGATTCCATGTAAAAAATTATTCAGAATTCAGTAATAATTTTCAGTCGAGGTACTTTATTTCAGCTATTTTCACTCAAGATGACCGGCATTGAAAAAAAAATAAAAATCAGGTTGTCCGGAAACCGGAATGTTTTTCTGTGCGGAGAGAAGCTTTCAGGTATGGTCGTACATCAATAAGCATCATCCCGGCCGAGCGGGCAGCCTGCATCCCCAGTTCACCATCTTCGAAAACAATGCAGTCCCCGGCTGCAACATGCATCATTTGGGCGCATTTCAGAAAGGTATCCGGTGCCGGCTTATGATTTTCCACATCATCGGCAGAAACAATTACATCGAAATAGTCCCTTAAATGAATTGTCTCAAGCTGCAGTTCTGCACTTTTCCGGCTGGCCCCGGTACCAACAGCCATCGGTAACACGTTATGATACCGTTTAACAACATCTGCTACCGGAATATTAGGCTTCACCTTGTATATGTTCTCCCAGAAATCGGCCTGTTTCATTCGGGCAATTTCCTTTGCATCAATATCCAGATGTTGTTCGCGCTTAAGACGTTCGGCGAAACTAATGGTTGCCATTCCGGTCATTTCGGTTAAAATGCGTTCGTCGAATGTACAGCCCATCTTATCACATATCCGGCGCCATGTTTCAAGATGAACAGGCAACGAATCGGAAAGTGTTCCGTCGAGGTCAAAAATCAGTGCTTTTGCTTTCGGGTCAATATTTATCTTCATTCGAGAAATCGGTCTGTTGTAAAGTCCAAATATATAAAGTATTTCAGAGGACAATAGTGACGTTCTCTGATTTCGTAACCGGCCGGTCTATTATTAAAATTCCGTTAACCTGGCCTCGCCGCAGCATTCATCTGTTGTTGGCAAAACGCTTAAAAACCGGCTGAGAAATTGTTCCGGCCGGCCTGATTTCCGATACAATTCCGGAATAGTACCTCTGTATCACACACATTTAACGTTCATTAACCTTCTTTGACCGTGCTTAACTATTTTGCGGATTATCTTTGTTGCGTAATAAAGATTCAATAGTAAGTACAATTTTTTTCATAGATTTGATTTAAGGCAAAAAGGACGGTTCCCCACCGTCCTTTTTGCTTTATAAAAACACATAAAACAGATTAAATCGTAACTATCCCTTCTGTTACGCTGTATCATCAGCGGATTCGCGCCATTGGCAAGGGTTTTAGACCTGTAACACACCACTGAAACTGAAGCATTCATAACGTAATTTTGGTTTACGTCCTGGTTTACATGCTCCTGAAAAAAACAGTATAGAAAGAAAAAATCAGTTAATTGTTAAAATCGCAATTAACTGATTTACTGAGCGGGAAACGGGGATCGAACCCGCGGCCCTTAGATCGAGTGTAATTTTTTATTCGATCAATCTATTTTTTAAATCCATTCTTTCGTGTAATATTCTGATAACCTCAATTTCATCTTCTGAAGTCAAGAGATAAAATATTATATGCTTTCCTGATTTAAGTCCGAATAAATTTCTTCTTATCTCAGGATATTCCTTCCCAATCTTAGGATTTTTTCCAATTTCTATACAAGCAAATTTTAATATTGCATAATATTTGTCAGCTTGATTTTCAGACCATTTTTCGAAAGTATAACCCCAAATATCATTCAAATCGTCAATGGCTTCCTGCCTTAAGATAACTTTAGCCATTTTTTCTTTTTCCCGCTTTTAGGTTTTTTAGGTTTTCGTCAAAGTCAAAATTTTCTACTCTAGGACTGTTCAAACCTTCTTGAATTGCATTTTTTAGAGCAATCACTTTATTTTCTTCATCTTCCAAAAGTCGAAGTCCTGCACGAATGACTTCACTTACATTTTTATATCGACCAGCAGATACTTGAGTTTGCACGAATTGGTCAAAATAATTTCCCAGTGATATTGATGTGTTTTTCATTTTAATCATTTTATCCAAAATTACCAATTTTTGGTAAAACATCAAAACTGATCCTGTTTTCTTATACCCAATGACAAACTGATCGGGTAGCAAAAAAGTTTCACCCTAAGCATCTCTCAGAACTGAATGAATTCTCCATTAGGACAATTGACATTAGGGTTACTTTATAAAATCCCAGTACTTTTGGTTTACGGAGACGACAAAACACTGATACTTCCTTTTACCATTCATTGCAATCTGTATCATCAGCGGATTCGCGCCATTGGCAAGGGTTTTAGACCTGTAACACACCACTGAAACTGAAGCATTCATAACGTAATTTTGGTTTACCTCCTGGTTTACATGCTCCTGAAAAAAACAGTATAAAAAGAAAAAATCAGTTAATTGTTGAAATCGCAATTAACTGATTTTCAGAGCGGGAAACGGGGATCGAACCCGCGGCCCTTAGCTTGGGAAGCTAATGCTCTACCACTGAGCTACTCCCGCTTTTGGTGCCGCAAATTTATAATATTTTTTTTATTCCGGTTGCATTTTTATGCAAATAAACTGATCAGGTTATATAGAAGACAGCCTCACCGAACAAGGTTACTCATTCTTTGAAAGTAAATTCCGCTTGTCCGGATAAAAAACGGATTCACACTTCTTTCAATTCGCTAATAATCAAATTCAGGGGCTTTCATGTCCTGACCGTGCCATTTCATCAGAAAAACAGGGGGTTTCGCAAAAAACAGGTTTAAAAATTTCTTTTGTCCGGTGTAGCACGTTATTTTTATTAATCTGATATAAGTAAAACAAATACAAACAAAAGGCCCAATGAGCAATCAACCGACCATGCAGCGAATGCCCGAAATACTTGCCCTCCTTTCAGGAAATATCATGTACAGCATTTCGAAAATTGCTAAAAAGAAAAACATTTCGGAACGGACTGTTTACCGGTATGATACATTGGCAATGCAGCCTTTTACAGCAAAACAATCGGAGAACCATACACACAACAAATCATTGCTTTGAAGAAGATGCCTTAAACATAAATAGTTATCTAATAAGAATCGTATGATGAGATTCAACATTACCTTAAATCGTACAGGGAAACAGCGCATGATTCCCATGGATTACCAGTATTACCTTGGCGCCTGGATATATAAAGTGATCGGAAAAGCCGATCCTGCTTTTGCCTGGTTTCTGCACGAACAGGGTTATACCGACGGGAACAAACGGTTTAAACTGTTCAATTATTCACCGCTTTACTTTGGAAGGCCTACGCTTTGGAAAGAACGGTCGCTGTTCGAAATTTCCGCAGAAAAACTGAGTATGCAAGTGTCGTTTTACATGCCCGAGGCAGCTGAACACTTTATTGTCGGACTGTTCCGCAACCAGGAAATGTTTGTGGGCGACCGGTTCAACGGGATCGACCTTGCAGTTATACAAATTGAACGTCTGCCCAACCCGGCGATAAACGAAACCATGTATTACCGGGCGCTGTCGCCGGTTGTGGTGTCGGTACTGCCCGATGGCGAAAAATATGCGAAATACCTTTCGCCTGCCGATACCGGGTATGCCGGATACCTGCGGAACAACATGGAACAAAAATGGAACACAATTCCCGGTGCGCACCCGTTACCCGACGGTTTTAAATTCAGCCTGAATGTAAAACCGGAGTTCCGTTCGAAGCTCATTACCATGAAACCCGGCACGCCGCAGCAAAGTAAGGTCAGAGGATTCGTGTTCGATTTCAGCCTGACAGCACCGGCTGAGATTCACGAGCTGATACTCGGATCGGGAATTGGTGAAAAGGGTTCAACCGGCTTCGGGTGGGTGGAAGTAAAAAATAGCAACAGATAAAATTACAACTATGAAATTTGAAGAACTTTACCTGAAAACTACTGACAACCTGAAATTAAAATTTCTGGATGCGATAATCTCGCAAAACGATAATCTCCAAAAAGAATTTAAGGCTTTTGTCCAGGCCGAAAGCAGTAAAATGTCTGCCCTTCCCTATGATGATTTTCTGAAATTCATACATTCCATCCGAACCGGATACCAGGAATATTTTGAAGCGGTTAATTTGGAAGATCCCGACTGGGAAAATTATCATTCGCCATATTCAGGGTATATCGAAGAATGGGAGGCATACCAGTATGCCAGCGAGCAGGAATTTGAAACAATTTTCAACAAGTTCTGTTCTGATGCCACGAACAAGATCATCCGGCAAAGGATTGATGAGCTGATTGCCATGCTCATCGGGCTGTACGAAGCAACGCAGGATGCCGAAATCCCCGACGAAGTTGGTTCTTTTGATGATGTAAACGAGTACCTGCTTTCGGAACATACAAGTACAATGAATGCACTTATTGAAAAGCTCCGGTTAAGCGCCGTTTCCGAAAATGCTATCCAAACAGCTTTTGAGCTATTTTTCAGGTATTGTGATTCGGAGTACCCCGGAAACCTCCACTTTGCAAACCATTTCGAACAACTGCTGATTGCCCTGTCCGAAAAATCGGGGTATGCCGGCCACTTGCTGTCCGGTATCGACCAATCGTCTGTTGAACGGCAAGCCCTGCCCGAGCTTATCCTCATGCTCAATAAAAAAACAGGTAACAATACAGAATGGCTGCAATCGGCCCGGCAATTTTACCGAAACAATACGGCGGTCGCCAAACAGTTGCTGAAATATTATTTTGAAACTGACAAGGACGCTTTCTGTAAAACAGCCCGCGAATTGTTTTCTGCTGATGATCATTTATGGGCCGAAATCCTTCAGCAATATGTTTCGCCCCAACTTGACAAGGAGTTGTTTGTCGATGTATTCCGGCAACTTACCATACAACAGACTGAAATTAAATACTACAACAAAATAAGGGAATACCTTTCCGAAGCCGGGTTGAATAACCTTTTAAAGGAACTGGAATGGAAAAAAGTCTTTGTTGTTAAAATACTGAAGGTTGAAAAACGCTACGAAGATATAAAGGCTTTGGTAAACCAGAATCCGAACGATTGGGACTACGCAAAAATGATTGAACCAATATTGACTATTTACCCTGAATTCTGCTTTAAACACATAAAAAACAAAGCAGAAAACACCCTGCAAGACCAGCGTGGCAGAGATGTTTACGAACGCATTGTCTCGTGGCTCCGGCTAAGCCAGAACATCCCCGGTTTCGAAACCGAAAAACTCGAATTAATACGCAACCTCTATAACCACAAGCCCAACCTGCCCGCACTGAAAGACGAAATGCGGAAAGCAGGGCTGGTGAAGTAAAACTGAATTAACGTCCCATCTATCCCAGACAGGGGTTCGAACCCCTGTCTGGGATAGAGAAGGAGAAAAGATAAAAACCGATAGAACAACTTGAACAAGACCGATGCAACAATTTGAACCATTAACAACCGGCCATTTTTATCACATCTATAATCATGCGGTTGGCGGACGCGATTTGTTCAGAAAACCTGACAACTACGAATATTTTCTGTCGTTGTATGATAAATATATTGAACCGGTTGCAGCGACATATGCGTGGGTGCTGATGCCGAACCATTTCCATTTGTTGGTGCGGATAAAGAATATCGATGACTTACACCTGACAGGTTTTGAAAACCTGTCAGGTGTGGAAGCAACAAAACCACTTCATCAATATTTTTCAAATTTATTTAACGCTTATACTAAAGCATATAACAAATACTACGAAACCCGCGGAGCCCTGTTCGAACGCCCTTTTAAACGGAAGCTGATTGATAATGAAAATTATTTGAGACAAGTGATTTTATATATCCATAATAATCCAATCCATCATGGATTTTGCGAACACCCGGTAGAATATCCGTGGAGCAGCTACCTGACTTGCGTGTCGATTAAACCGACAAAGCTACATCGTAACGAAGTTGTAGGTTGGTTCGATAACGAGGCTAATTTTAAAACGGTACACAACGAGAAATTAAATTGGAACGAAATGGACAATTGGTTGGAAATGTAACTAATCAAATCCCCAATCCTGACAGGTTTTGAAAACCTGTCAGGATTAAAACAACGAACAAACAAAATAATTACGATATGAAACAAAATATTAAAACGAAAGAAAATGAGCTTACAAACAATTATTCAAATCGGGCACAAAATCCGAAATGAGTTGAGCAAAGAAGAAAGCCTGCAATACCACAGGTATGTAAAAAAGGCACCTGAAGACAGTGCAAAGCAACCTTATAGCTATTATCAAATAGATGTGAAAGACAATTTTGAAATAGATTATAATACTTTGCACGAAGTAAATGACCAAACCGTTATCGGCAATACATTTTATTATTTGAAATTTAAAACCGGAGAGGCTGACAGTTTGGTAAAATATATGTTTGGAGACATAGCCTATCCGGAGTTTTTTAAACCGGATGACCCTGAAAACAAAGCGGCCGGTTTTAGAGTAAATTCATTTCTCCGAGGGAAAGAAGATGCTGCTAAAATTCAAAACGAAAAACTGAAAAGCTTTCGTATGAGTCTTGAAAAGCAGATGAATTCACTCTTGAAATTATTTCAAGAAAAGGAATTTTGTTACATTCATTTCAATTTTTCAGGAAAATGCTGGTACGAAACCGATGTCTTTAATGATGTTGAAAATGCTATTGTTTCAAACTTCGTAAAGGAAGAAAATGGTTATATAAGTTTAAGTGCATTTTTAACTCGTACACTTGTTGAATCGGAAGGCAGATTACCTGATTTCAGTAGTTCCAATACTTATAAATCCAAATATTTTAGTAGTTTGGATGAAGTAAAGGATTTGCTTTATGGCTTGGATTTCCAACAAAAAAGTAAAGTCAATGCCGGAGCGGATATTATGATTAATATGCTTCCCAAAGGGCAGCTTTCAGCTAAAGGCATATTGGCATATTATGACAAAAAATCAAAATATGATTATAAGAATCCGAAACCCGAAGATACAGACCCGTTTGCAGAGCCTTTTGTCAATCCCGAAATAGATGGAATTGAAAAATACGATATTGTATTTTCAAAACGCTCAAAACCAATTGGAGTAGATTTATTGGAAATGACCGATGTTGACCAGAATCTACTTTTAAAAGTCAACAAAAAAATAGGGAAAGCAAAAACAGAATTGAATTACAAATACACCATCGATTTTGCTCTGAAAATGCTTTTTGATGATAAGAAATATACCAGTCACCTTTTAAAAATATTGCCGCTGATATATAAAGACAATTATTACTCCGATGATTTGTTGCTCCCTGCACTTATTCAAAAAACAGAATACGGAATAAGAAATGGGAAAGGAGGCTTTTTAACTTATGCTTATCACTTTTACTTTTTATCAAAACTTCAAATAAATAATACTGTTATGGAAATAAGACAAACAAAAAGTTACCTATTGGGTACTAAACTGGGCATTATGGCTAAGCCTGTCGCCTACTGTATTAAGTCTTTCGAAAAGGCTTATGTCGGGAACCTTTCTCAACGCATAGCCAGTCTGGATAATTTGGTTGAATTTGTTAATTATCTGAATGAAAAATTAATGATTCATCAAAAAGGCTATCCGAGTATAAAAGATGCATCAAGGGAATTCACAGCATTATTGGATTCTTTTCCAAAAGATGAAAAATATAATCGGCATTATTGTGCCTTAGGTTTCTTTGAAACTTACTATACTTATTTCAAGGAAGAAGCAGAAAATCAAGAACAAACAGTAACAATAGAAAATGAATAATAACCCTAAAAAATTACCATTATGTCAACATTAACAGAAAAATCGGAAATTATCTTTTTATACGAAAGTAAATTCTCAATGCCTAATGGCGACCCATTTACAGGTGAACAACGCTACGACGAAGAGACGAAAAAAGTATTGGTGAGCGATGTCCGCATTAAACGCTTTATCCGTGATTACTTATACAATATCGGAGAAACAATTTATGTAATCAACGACAAAGAACAAATGGAAGGAAATGAATCAGGGTCTGCTGCACGGGTAAAGAGTTTACGCAAGAAATTTGGTGCAGAACTGAAAGAAGCAGGAATAAAAGAAGATGGTTTGTTTTTGCTCACCAAGTGCATTGATGTAAGGCTTTTTGGTGGTATTTCAACGGAAAAGAATGCAGCCGTGAATTTAACCGGTCCGGTTCAATTTGCGTTGCTTAATCCGTCTTTGAATTCCGTTGATTTGCGTATGCACCAAAATACCTCTGTTTTTTCATCCGATGTATCAAAATCAGGTGGAGCAATTGGGACAACGTCTTTGGTACCTTATTCACTGAATCAAATTCACGGTTGGATTAATCCGTTTGCAGCCAAACTTTCAGGATTGGAAGATAAGGATGTCGCCACAATGTTCGAGGCTCTTTGGAAAAGCATAAATAATGCGAATACCCGAAGCAAATCCAATCAAAGCTCGTTACTTCTGTTGCAACTGATTTATGCAAAAGATACAGATAAAGTTTATGGAACCGACAAATTGATTTCATATACTTCAGACAAATTGGACGAACAATTAAGAGATATTTCCGATGTTACGTTTGATTTTGGAGCATTGAAAGAAGTAGCCGCTTCGGATAAAATAAAAGAAGTAAAATATTACAGTGAATCAAAAGAAATTCTATCCCAATTAACCGGTCTGGGAGATAAATTCACAAAAATGAGCTTATAATTATGGACGCTCTATTACTGAGAATTTCAGGAAACTGGGGGCATTTCAAAAAGGTAGACACAAACAATAATCCATTGACGCACGATTTTATTACAAAAACGGCATTAATCGGGTTAATCGGAGCTGTTAACGGAATTGAGCGACAACAAATGAAAGAATTGTTTCCTCAATTATCAGAAGACTTGCTTTATGGTGTCGCCTTAAACAATCAGGTTCGTAAGGAAAGCTGGGGATTTACGCTTCGGTCGGTTAAAGTAAATCTTGAGAAATCACCCTGGCAGTTCGAGTTTTTAAAACGTCCTGACTTTACGGTTGTAATTGCATTACAAACCGACAGAAGTCAGAATGTATTTGAGAAATTTTGTACGAACATTGAAAAAGAAAATGCTTGTTACAACCCGACACTTGGATTGGCAAATTGCCCTGCCGATTTGTATTTTATTAGCAGAGCAACAGCATCCGGTAAAAAAGTCGGAGACTTTGTAACTCAGGGATTTATCTCCAAACATCATCAAATTGAAATAGGCAATGATTTTAGTTTTCGTATCGGTTTCGAGAAAATTCCAACTTATCAAAATAATGACTTTTGGAACGACCCCGACAAATATGCCGAATTGGCTTATTGTAGTGGAGGAAGTTGTTTTAAAGTGAAAAACGGAGAATATTATGATGTAAAAACTCCAAATGAAACATCACAATGGTATATGATTTAGAAGCAATAGAGTCGCATTCCGGTAAGCCGCTTAAGGTTCATATCAAAGGCGTTTGTCAAAAAACATCTAAACGCACAAATAGTGTGTTAGCGGAATATGCGGCACTGTTTCACGATTTTGGAAAGGTTAATTCTAATTTTCAGAAAAAGCTACAAGGGATTAGGAGTGCCGGGTATTCCCAACACTCTTATATCTCTGCTTTTTCGTTTCTGAACTGGTACATAAGTAATCGTGAAGAGGCAAATCGTATTTTTGAATCTGACGGACAGGATATTACTAAAATAAAGCTGATAACGGCAATTATTCTTCACCACCACGGAAATCTGCCGAATATGGATGAAAATATTTCGACCAATTCGATGGATGCTATGACTGCATTTCTGCAAACAGATTCAGAACAACTTCCCATCTCTGCATATTTGGATGAGCAAGTGCATTTTCAGCATAAACCCTTTAAAGTGTCAATTAAGCCTTGGTATAAAAATCAAATTCCTAATATTGATTTAGGAAACAAAGAAATAGAATATTGGAGGAAAGACAGCCTTAATTATTTTTTAGACACGCAGTTTTCTTTTGCATCCGTGATAGAATCTGACAAAAGGGATGCAGGGGATAATGAGTTCTATAATTATTCTAATCTTTTGTCTGATAATGTCAATACTACAGAAAATTCATTGAAAAGACTTTTTACAGATTTAGAATCAAAGCCCCAAAGCGAACTAAATAAGTTAAGGACAGAGATAAGAAAAGAAGCTGTTTTGTCTGTTAAAGAATTTTTGAATAAAGGGCAAAGGGTTTTTACATTGACAGCACCTACCGGTGCAGGAAAGACCTTTACATTGCTTGACGTCGCAAGAGAAATTCAATGCCAAAAAGACAATCTGGGAATTATTTATGCTTTACCGTTTCTTTCTATCACGGAACAGGTACAGAATATCATTTCAAAAGAGTTGAATATTGATGTGTTACCGGTTAATTCTAAATCATTTAATGAACGTATAGAAAAAGCGCAACAAGAATATGAAACGGAACAAACGTCTGATAAATTAAAGGCTTTATTGGTCGAGGATTTTATTGAAAATACTTTTGACCATCCATTTATTATAACAACATTTGTCCAACTTTTTGAAACTCTTTTAAGCAATCGAAATTCAACTTTATTGAAATTACCCAATTTTTCAAACCGAGTTTTCCTGATTGACGAATTTCAGGCGCTTCCACCACGATTGTACATCTTTTTTTCGGCTTGGCTTGATGCTTTTTGTAAAAAACATAATTCGTATGCCGTTTTATCAACGGCAACAATGCCAAACTTAAAATTTCCGGATAAAGCTGAATTGGAGAACAATCAAAACTATGTACTAAAAAATCCGAAGTGGTTATTTAAAGAATATGCTGCTCCCACTGATTTATTGAAACCTCAAAAATTCTTTGAAAATGATGTTTTTAACCGATACAAAATAAATGTTATTGAAGAAGAGCTTACGCTTGAGGATTTAAAATATAGAATTCTTCAAGAGGAAAAATCATCATTAGTCATTCTTAATACTATTCAGGATACCAAAGACTTATACAACGAGCTAAAAGGGAGCGGAAATGTCATACTGTTAAATACGCATTTTACGCCGGAAGACAGATTAAAAAAAATTGAAGAAGTCAAAAATCTGCTTGCAACGGGAAAAGTAATCTTAATATCGACACAATTGATTGAAGCTGGCGTTGACATTGATTTTCCTGTAGTTTATCGGGATTTATGCCCTTTGCCAAGTTTAATTCAAAGTGCCGGAAGATGTAATCGAAACAAAAAACAATCGTTCGGACAGGTTTATCTGTTTCGATTTATAAATAGCAAAGGAAAGTACAGCTCCGAATTGATTTACCGGAATGAAGCCAAGCTTTTTCTTGATTTTATTAAAGAGAATATTCAAGGAGTTATTCAAGAAAAGGACTTATTCTCTATCCAACAACGATTTTTCCGTTCAATTGCTCAGAACCTTGAAATTGGCACTTATCCTGAGGAGAATATGAATTTAATTGAGGAGGTCAATAAAGCACAATTTGAAAATGTTGGCAAATTTCAACTGATAAACAATAAGACTTTTGGGAAGCAGTATCAATTCTATGTTCCCAGAAGCAATGAGGATACCCAATTTGAAAATTTGACCGGTTTAATACATTCCATATCTGGTAATGATTACGAATCTTCACGTAAAACGAAAATTGACATCGACATTCAACTAAAAAAGATGAGCAGTCGAATTATTAGCGTACGAATCATAGATTCAACAAATTTTCCAATTTTGGCTTATCCGGAACCAATTTGTGGCATATATAAAATGGGATTGGAAAATTATGATTCGGAAATGGGATATAAATTAAATAAAGAAGATTGTTTTCTGTAAATTCAATTAATCAGTCATTCAGTTAATCAATCATTCAATAATTCAACCATTATGACAACCGGCACCCACTTCAACTACTACCTCATTTGTCATCGCAAGCTATGGCTGTTCGCCAACGGCATTAATATGGAGCATACATCCGACCTTGTGTACGAAGGCAAAATGATTCACGAAGAGTCGTATCCGCAACGTCCGGAGCGTTACGAGGAATTAGAGATCGACGGCATTAAAATAGACTTTTACGATACCCGGAACAAAGTTGTCCATGAAATCAAGAAGTCGGACAAAGTGGAAGAAGCACATCGCTGGCAAGTGAAATACTACATCTATGTCCTTGAGCAAAACGGCATCGAAGGCGTTACCGGCATATTGGAATACCCCACCCTGCGCCAGACCGAAAAGGTAGAACTTACCGATGACGACCGCGAACAGATTAAAAAAATGGGAAAAGACATTGAGACTTTAGTTGCATCCGATACCTGTCCGCCGGTGATCCATTCGAAAATATGCAAGAATTGCAGCTACTATGAATTTTGCTATGTGGAAGAATAGTCTTGAACTATGATCTTTAATGATTGAATGAATACTATGAAAAAATAAGCCATAATAAGCAATCAAAGTCTATCAAATAATCAATTTAATCATAGTTTAAACTATATGGAAGAAAAATATAAATATCAGGAATTAACCCACAATATTATTGGGGCTGCAATGGAAGTGCATCGTTATTTGGGAAATGGCTTTCAGGAGATTGTTTATCAACGGGCACTGGCTATTGAATTAAATTTGAGAAACATCCATTTTGAGCGGGAAAAGGAGATGCCTTTAAAATATAAGGGATATGATATCGGGACTCGTCGGGTTGATTTTTTTATTGAAGAAAAAATTATGCTTGAAATTAAAGCTGTTATCCGGCTTGAAGATGTTCATTTGGCACAGGCCATCAATTATCTTGAGGCTTATGGTATGGAAATCGGTTTATTGATCAATTTCGGGAGTACATCGCTTCAATTCAAACGTGTTATGAAACCGAATCACAGTCCATCAAACAATCAAAAAAATCATAGTTCAAGACAATGAAACGCACATATTACTTATTCAATCCCGGTCACATGGAACGTAAGGACAACACACTGAAGTTTACGCCCATTGTGGAAGACGGTAACGGCGAAGAAACCGATGGACAGCCACGCTATCTGCCGGTGGAAAATATCAGCGATCTGTACATATTTGGTTCACTTACAGCAAAAAGTTCGTTATACAACTTTTTGGGACAAAATGATATTGCCGTTCACTTTTTCGACTATTACGAAAACTATACCGGCTCGTTTATGCCTCGCGATTCGTTGCTTTCGGGTCGTATGCTGCTGGCCCAGACGGCACATTATCAGGATAAAAAGAAACGCATCGTCATTGCCCGCAAGTTTATTGAAGGGGCAGCCTGCAACATGGTGAAAAACCTGCGCTACTACAACAACCGAGGACGGGATATGGAGCCGCTGATTACAACTATCGAGGGTTATGCTGAATCGGTACCTAACTGCACTGCAGTGGATGAACTGATGGGCATCGAAGGAAATATCCGACAGACCTATTACGATGCGTTCGAGCTCATCATCAACGATTTTTCGATGGGTAACCGTACCAAACAACCGCCGGGCAACGAGGTAAACGCGCTTATTTCGTTCGGTAACATGATGTGTTACAGTCAGTGCCTGCGTGCTATACATCAAACGCAACTCAATCCTACGATCAGCTATTTGCATACGCCGGGTGAGCGCCGCTATTCACTGTCGCTCGACATATCGGAAATATTCAAGCCCCTGCTGGTCGATCGGGTTATTTTTAAAGTGCTGAACAAAAAGGAATTGCAGGAGAAACATTTCGACAAAAAACTGAATCAATGTCTGCTGAATCAAAACGGCAAAAAGATATTTGTCAAGGCATTCGAAGACCGTCTGAACGAAACCATCAAACATCGTGACCTCAAACATTCCGTAAGTTACAAACATTTGATAAAACTGGAATGCTACAAACTCAGCAAACATCTGCTGGGGATGGAAGAGTATAAACCATTTAAAATGTGGTGGTAGAAAAGGTATTTGAAAAGAATGTTGTCTGGTAAATTTGTTTATGAACTTCATTCCGAAAGTCCAGAACTTCTAAAAATGCTGTCATGTATTATAAAACGATTAAAGTGAATAAAATGCAAAAACGATTTTTTTAATCTTATCAACCATGTATGTAATTTTAGTTTACGATTGTGGCGAAAAACGCGTTGGCAAAATGTTGAAACTTTGCCGTAAATATTTAAACTGGATACAGAATTCGGTTTTTGAAGGAGAAATCAGCGAGGTAAAGCTGAAAGAGTTGAAATTTCAGGCCGAGTCTGTTATGGATATTGAAGAAGACAGTCTGATTATTTTTTCGAGCCGTGACGAGAAGTGGTTGGATAAAGAAATAGTTGGTAAAGAGCGTAGTAGCATAGATAATTTTCTTTAGAAGATTGTCGACCTCTATAAATCTGTCTTTTATAAGAACAAGCCGTATTCCTCTTGAACGGGGAAACGTTCTTTGACATATTGAAAAACAAACCATTATCATAAGTTGTCGATGTGCAGAGGATTTCGTATCATTGCACATCGACAACATTTTGACACAAAAAAAAGTATTTTTGTAAAGATAAAACGCTGGTAAACAGCGTTATTTTTTAGTCGTTGCCACGGCTACCAATCGTACCAAAGTGGAATTGAAACTGTGCCAAAGAATAGTTGTCGAATCCTTCCATTTCTACCAATCGTACCAAAGTGGAATTGAAACGTCCATCAAATCCGACATCGTAATCAATCGAACAAACTACCAATCGTACCAAAGTGGAATTGAAACTGAATTCGGTGAAAGGTTTGCCGCAATATTTAAAACTACCAATCGTACCAAAGTGGAATTGAAACCAAAGCGCAATTATTCCAGAATTTGAGCTTTCAATCTACCAATCGTACCAAAGTGGAATTGAAACAAAAGATTTTGTTGTCCTTCGTAAATTGACTGATCTTCTACCAATCGTACCAAAGTGGAATTGAAACTCCAGTTGTAAGATTTGAGAAAAGTGATTCGAACCTACCAATCGTACCAAAGTGGAATTGAAACTCAGTAAGACCTACTTTGCAATAAATTAGATTTCCTCTACCAATCGTACCAAAGTGGAATTGAAACCTGGCACGATGAGGACCTAATCGGATTTATTGAACTACCAATCGTACCAAAGTGGAATTGAAACTTCCAAAAACCACCCCATTTTACATTAGCTACATTCTACCAATCGTACCAAAGTGGAATTGAAACTCCAGACTTTTTGCATAGCGTGTAATTTGTTCGTCCCTACCAATCGTACCAAAGTGGAATTGAAACATATGTATATAAATAGTCATTTTTTTTCACTTTTGCTACCAATCGTACCAAAGTGGAATTGAAACATATGTATATAAATAGTCATTTTTTTTCACTTTTCTACCAATCGTACCAAAGTGGAATTGAAACACGCGTAAAAACAATCAATTGCTGACTGGCATTGTCTACCAATCGTACCAAAGTGGAATTGAAACTTGTGATTAAAGTCCTGAATATTAAAATCATCCCATCCTACCAATCGTACCAAAGTGGAATTGAAACTACCCAGTAGTTTTATTTCTTTTAGGTAGCGCTTCTACCAATCGTACCAAAGTGGAATTGAAACATATGTATATAAATAGTCATTTTTTTTCACTTTTGCACCTACCAATCGTACCAAAGTGGAATTGAAACTAAATTCGGACGTAAGACAAAACAACTTATGTCTCTACCAATCGTACCAAAGTGGAATTGAAACAGGAGTACGAATTTTGCATTGGAATCGTTGGTTTGCTACCAATCGTACCAAAGTGGAATTGAAACAACATATCTTACGCGATAGAATCGATAAGATTTGTCTACCAATCGTACCAAAGTGGAATTGAAACATTGGTAAAATCGAAGAAATAAAAGAGGACGAAAAACTACCAATCGTACCAAAGTGGAATTGAAACAAGATAAAAACGGACAATATTTGTTTGTAAAAGATGCTACCAATCGTACCAAAGTGGAATTGAAACTTAGGTAATATTGTTTGTGTATAAAGTGTTCCGGCTACCAATCGTACCAAAGTGGAATTGAAACTGCCGCATTGCTGTATCCATCTGATTTTATGACTTTCTACCAATCGTACCAAAGTGGAATTGAAACACCTGAGCGGTGCCTACCTGAGCGATGCCAACCTGACTACCAATCGTACCAAAGTGGAATTGAAACAAGTTGATAAAAATTACTCAGCAGACGATTTATTAATCTACCAATCGTACCAAAGTGGAATTGAAACTAATATTCGTGCGCCGGTGTAATACCGCCTGAAAGCTACCAATCGTACCAAAGTGGAATTGAAACATAAAAATAAAGCTGAAATAGAAGAACTTAAACGCTACCAATCGTACCAAAGTGGAATTGAAACTGATTTTCAAGGACTTTTACCGGTTTCCCATTTTCTACCAATCGTACCAAAGTGGAATTGAAACCGCATTGGAAATCAGTATTGGAAATTACGTTCAAACTACCAATCGTACCAAAGTGGAATTGAAACAATGGAATGATTGAGAAATCTGATTGTGGTGCTGCTACCAATCGTACCAAAGTGGAATTGAAACAGAATCGGAGCTTGCTGCCCGGCGGCTTTCATCTTTTCTACCAATCGTACCAAAGTGGAATTGAAACTGAAGATCAATGCTTTTTCCTGCATTTTCATGCGGACTACCAATCGTACCAAAGTGGAATTGAAACATACCAGCAAGGCGAATATAAACAAAGTTGTTTCAAACTACCAATCGTACCAAAGTGGAATTGAAACCCCTCTACAGTAATACAATTAACTTCTTTCATCCCTCTACCAATCGTACCAAAGTGGAATTGAAACACCTGAGCGGTGCCGACCTGAGCGGTGCCGACCTCTACCAATCGTACCAAAGTGGAATTGAAACCCGCACCTTCAAATTTTTGATTGTAAATTATCTCTACCAATCGTACCAAAGTGGAATTGAAACAGTTTGAGCATTTTTTGACTCCGGTAAAAAATAAAGCTACCAATCGTACCAAAGTGGAATTGAAACTAATTTGGTACGAAAAAGAAATTGAACTATTAGAGCTACCAATCGTACCAAAGTGGAATTGAAACATTAATATTATGAGCAAAAAAGATCAATACATACAACTACCAATCGTACCAAAGTGGAATTGAAACTAATCAGCAAAATGATTTGAATTATTAGTGATATATACTACCAATCGTACCAAAGTGGAATTGAAACGTCATTAAAAATGGTTGAAAACCTGCTTAAATCGCTACCAATCGTACCAAAGTGGAATTGAAACATATTGGGTCATCTGCTTCTGCCTTATTGGCTATCCCTACCAATCGTACCAAAGTGGAATTGAAACAAGAAAACGACAAAATTCTCGACACCCATTTAGGCTACCAATCGTACCAAAGTGGAATTGAAACAACGGAGACGTATTATCTCAGACTGAACTTGAAAATTCTACCAATCGTACCAAAGTGGAATTGAAACATCGATACGCTTGGACTGAATAATGTTTTTATATGGCTACCAATCGTACCAAAGTGGAATTGAAACAAAGAAACCTCTCCAAAATGTTCGGTCAAGAGCCTCCTACCAATCGTACCAAAGTGGAATTGAAACACAGGAACAATTGTAGGGACTACCGATTCACAGTCTACCAATCGTACCAAAGTGGAATTGAAACTTTATATAACTTAACTGGCTTCTGATGAGGGTGAATTCCTACCAATCGTACCAAAGTGGAATTGAAACGCTTTTAAAAGAAATAACATCGGCCCGGCGTGGGTCTACCAATCGTACCAAAGTGGAATTGAAACGGTAATAAGCACGGTCATCACCAATTGAGAAAATTGGCTACCAATCGTACCAAAGTGGAATTGAAACCTGAAACGGCCACAATTGCCGCGGCGTTAGCCTGCTACCAATCGTACCAAAGTGGAATTGAAACAACTGTTTCCAAACTGTTGCCTAACCCTTTAATGCCTCTACCAATCGTACCAAAGTGGAATTGAAACCAGGTATCCTGAATACTTCCGGAATCGGTTCTGTGCTACCAATCGTACCAAAGTGGAATTGAAACTCTGATGTGTGATTGTTACTTCTTTTACTGAAGAATCACTACCAATCGTACCAAAGTGGAATTGAAACTTGATATATAATTCTCCTGTCATAATATTAACTTTTCTACCAATCGTACCAAAGTGGAATTGAAACTGTCGTGCAATGCCAACGCAGGTACCTGGCCAATGCTACCAATCGTACCAAAGTGGAATTGAAACAAAGAATGGACAAGTTCAGGAGCTGCTACTGATCACTACCAATCGTACCAAAGTGGAATTGAAACAGGCGTCCGTTATCTGAAAACTGCCGATTCTTATCCTACCAATCGTACCAAAGTGGAATTGAAACAAAATCGGAATATATTTCAACCGGGATAATATGACTACCAATCGTACCAAAGTGGAATTGAAACTAGTTTTTTACCCATTTATTTTTCAATAACTGGAACTACCAATCGTACCAAAGTGGAATTGAAACGAAGTATTCAGGATACCTGTGGGTTCGGAGCTGGTCTACCAATCGTACCAAAGTGGAATTGAAACAAAGATAAATGGATTCATGTAACTGTTTGGTTTTCTCTACCAATCGTACCAAAGTGGAATTGAAACGAATAAACAAAAAACAATAAAGGATTCCCAGGGCGCTACCAATCGTACCAAAGTGGAATTGAAACGGGATCCGAGAGCGACGACAATAGCGCCGATGCCTGCTACCAATCGTACCAAAGTGGAATTGAAACCTAAAATGTCAAGAAGCAGATTGATTTCGGTATGCCTACCAATCGTACCAAAGTGGAATTGAAACCCAAACAATAAACCGGCATCCGGATTCCAGGCACAGCTACCAATCGTACCAAAGTGGAATTGAAACTTATGTGGTCTTATTAGAGCTATCTGCATATTATTCTACCAATCGTACCAAAGTGGAATTGAAACGAGGTTAAAATAGGCGTTTGTACTTTTTCGCCTTCTCTACCAATCGTACCAAAGTGGAATTGAAACAAAATAATTCGGGGCCGTTCAAATCTTAAAAAATAACTACCAATCGTACCAAAGTGGAATTGAAACAATGAACCAGAAGAATTTACTCCTGAATTTCTTTTAAACTACCAATCGTACCAAAGTGGAATTGAAACGCAGAAAATAGCTGAGTTAGAGCGAAAGTTGCAACTACCAATCGTACCAAAGTGGAATTGAAACTGGTAATGGTAAAAATATGTCAGGAAAAGCAAAACTACCAATCGTACCAAAGTGGAATTGAAACATGAAGATGAAGTTGCAGAATGGAACAAAAAAGAACTACCAATCGTACCAAAGTGGAATTGAAACGAGCATGGATAACCACATATCAATTTGTGGATAAATTACTACCAATCGTACCAAAGTGGAATTGAAACAATAAAAGAGACATTTAATACTGGCACCACATCTTCCTACCAATCGTACCAAAGTGGAATTGAAACGTACATATTATCAAAAAATCGTCTGCTTAATCTTACTACCAATCGTACCAAAGTGGAATTGAAACCCGCTTCTTCTGATGAAGATTGGTTAACTGTTACCTACCAATCGTACCAAAGTGGAATTGAAACTAAATATCCGTCACGCTTTATTATATACTGCATTCTACCAATCGTACCAAAGTGGAATTGAAACAAGGTTCCAGTCAATATCTGACATGTTTTCAATCCACTACCAATCGTACCAAAGTGGAATTGAAACTCCAAAGCCAATACAGCGAATTTTGCCGAATAGTCCCTACCAATCGTACCAAAGTGGAATTGAAACAAAGAAATAGCCGATATGCTTTCCGGGGCTGTAATCTACCAATCGTACCAAAGTGGAATTGAAACGTCGTAGCTTTTTGATAAGTCTTTTCATATTTTAACTACCAATCGTACCAAAGTGGAATTGAAACCAATTCCTCAAGTGGCTAAGGGAACATTACTGGCCTACCAATCGTACCAAAGTGGAATTGAAACGGCATAGAAGATTCTGTTGTCAACATTTAAAAGAATACTACCAATCGTACCAAAGTGGAATTGAAACGGAGTAACCTACTCGAATTACGGGCGTATCCGCGCTACCAATCGTACCAAAGTGGAATTGAAACAAACAATTTACAGGTGCAAAAAGAATAAGCTCGGCTCTACCAATCGTACCAAAGTGGAATTGAAACAAGGTCAGATGCATCGGAAATGCTGGAAGCATTCAGCACTACCAATCGTACCAAAGTGGAATTGAAACTTGCCTTTGTGATGCCTGTTATATATGCTGCCGTCTACCAATCGTACCAAAGTGGAATTGAAACTTCTTTTACAATGCTCATTTCTTTACCTGTAAATGGCTACCAATCGTACCAAAGTGGAATTGAAACACTGATGGAAGGTACATCCATTTTTGACCCGGTACTTCTACCAATCGTACCAAAGTGGAATTGAAACAAGCGAAGAAGTCCCTCGTTAAGATGATTCAGGGCTATCTACCAATCGTACCAAAGTGGAATTGAAACCGGAAGACGGGACAGTCGTTAGCTCTCAGTTTTCCCTACCAATCGTACCAAAGTGGAATTGAAACAAGGCTGCTTAACTGATAATACTTTTGCCGGTTCCCACTACCAATCGTACCAAAGTGGAATTGAAACGCAGTTTTTGCAGACGATGTGCGATAGTGCAGACGCTACCAATCGTACCAAAGTGGAATTGAAACTGCAGACCAACATGGCTTCAATGAAAAGCGATTTACTACCAATCGTACCAAAGTGGAATTGAAACTAGTGATGCAGAAACAGCACGTGCAACAGCCGAAGCCCTACCAATCGTACCAAAGTGGAATTGAAACATTATTTGCAAAACACATCCTTTGTTATCGGGATTCTACCAATCGTACCAAAGTGGAATTGAAACGTCAGTATTTACTGGGGGCTACTTGCTGTCTTTAACTACCAATCGTACCAAAGTGGAATTGAAACGGAATTATTAAACAGTATTTTTAAACAGGCAGGGCTACCAATCGTACCAAAGTGGAATTGAAACTTCTTTTATACCGAAATAAAATTTATTCATTCCATCTACCAATCGTACCAAAGTGGAATTGAAACTGCTACCGATGCCTGTTCTGCTTAGTGTCGGACCAAGCCTACCAATCGTACCAAAGTGGAATTGAAACTATTCAAAGAACTAAACAAATTTAATCAGTAAGTTCTACCAATCGTACCAAAGTGGAATTGAAACTATTTGTTTATTTTGAGATTAATTTAAAAAACAACAACTACCAATCGTACCAAAGTGGAATTGAAACATGCTTTACAAAAAGCAAACGCAGCGGCTTTAAATACTACCAATCGTACCAAAGTGGAATTGAAACTTTAACACCAAGTATCCTGACGATATTCCTTTGATCTACCAATCGTACCAAAGTGGAATTGAAACGTGCGTTGGGCGTTGTTTGAAAAACTGTCGTTGTCCTACCAATCGTACCAAAGTGGAATTGAAACGTAATAATATGTTCTTCCGCTGTCAATCATTTGTCTACCAATCGTACCAAAGTGGAATTGAAACTTGGCAATATTCTACTTCTGATAGAAACTTTTGGCTACCAATCGTACCAAAGTGGAATTGAAACCAGATTTGTTCAAACACAATAGGTTGAACATCCGCGGCTACCAATCGTACCAAAGTGGAATTGAAACTTGTTTTGTTGTTAACAGAATACGTTCCGCCGTACTACCAATCGTACCAAAGTGGAATTAAGGCACAATGTTTTTAACGGTTTCGCAGGAAAAACAGCAAAGAGAAAATGCAACAGTATAACCAGCTTTCTCTCAGCCGAAATCTCTTCTTATAAAAAGATATTCAAATATTTATATAGGGTATTTTTTAACATTAAGTTTACAAACATGCTGCATTTCCCCAGACCTCCTTTAAATAACATTTTTATTCCTGCCTTTGAAAAATTAATATTTATATTTGCGCGCGATTTAGGAAGGGCAATCTTTTCAAAAAGTTACTATGAATCATATAAAATTTGTGAGTCCCGCTGAGGCGGTAAAAGTTATAAAGAGCAACGACCATGTTCATTTAAGTAGTGTCGCAAGTGCTCCGCAGTGTTTGATTAATGCCATGTGTGATAGGGGTCGTGCTGGTGAGTTAAAAAATGTTCATATACACCATCTCCATACAGAAGGAGGGGCTCCTTATGCTGAACCAGAATTTGAAGGTATATTTCAGCATGATGCTTTTTTTGTGGGAAGTAATGTCAGGAAATCTGTCCAGGCAGGATACTCCGATTATATTCCTGTATTTTTAAGCGAGACACAGAAATTGTACAGAGAAGGATATCTTCCCTGTAATGTTGCAATGATCCAGGTTTGTCCGCCTGACGAACACGGATATGTATCTCTTGGAACATCAGTTGATGCAACCCTCGCTGCTGTTGAAAAAGCAGAACATGTAATTGCAGTTGTGAATTCCAATGTTCCACGATCAATGGGAGACGCATTGATCCCGATGAGTATGATCGACATCTTTGTCGAAGACAATACTCCATTGATGGAGGCTCATTTTTCAACTCCCGACGAAATTGAGACAACTATCGGCGTTCATTGTGCTGAACTTATTGAAGACGGGGCATGTTTACAAATGGGGATCGGAGCTATTCCGAATGCAGTACTGGCCCAGTTAGGGAACCATAAAAATCTGGGTATTCATACCGAAATGTTTGCCGACGGTGTACTGCCGCTTGTTGAAAGCGGCGTCATTAACGGTGCAAACAAAGTGCTGGACAAAGGGAAAATGGTTTCAACATTTCTTATGGGATCGCAAAAAGTTTACGATTTCATTCACAATAATCCACAGGTGGCAATGATGGACGTAGCTTATACAAACGATCCGTTTGTAATTGCCCGGAATCCGAAAGTAACAGCTATCAACTCTGCATTATCGATTGACCTGACAGGACAGGTAGATGCCGATTCACTGGGGCTCAAATTTTTCTCAGGGGTTGGAGGTCAGGTTGACTTTGTTTACGGAGCATCGCGTTCAAAAGGAGGAAAGGCAATTATTGCTCTGCCTTCGGTTACAAATAAAGGTATAAGCAAAATATCACCGGTATTACTTCCCGGCTCTGGTGTTGTAACAACCCGAAGCCATGTACATTGGGTTGTTACCGAATACGGTGCAGTAGACTTATACGGGAAAACACTTCAGGAACGGGCCCGTTTGCTAATATCCATCGCCCATCCCGATCAGAGGGAAGCATTGGACAAAGCGGCTTATGAACGCTTCGGATCTCATTACAAATTTATTAGTGAAACCAAAAACCAAAAATAACAGAAGGCAGGGAGTACCCTGCCTTTTTTCTGTTTAACAACTAGTTAAAAAACTATATTTTTTCAGAAACAGGTTCTACTTTTGTCACTTCAGAATGGGAACCGAAAAAATCTTTTAATAAGCAAATCATTATTACTAATCAAAAAAATTTATTTCACTTTATTTTAAATTATTATGGAAATATCACATATTGAACACATCGGAATTGCAGTAGAAAATCTGGATGAAGCAATTTCTTATTACGAAAAAGTTCTTGGTCTGAAATGTTATGCCATAGAAGAAGTAGCTGACCAAAAAGTAAAAACAGCCTTTTTCAAGGTTGGACAAACAAAACTCGAACTTCTCGAATCGACTGATCCGGAAGGTCCGATCGGAAAATTTATTGAAAAAAGAGGACAAGGCGTACACCATGTCGCATTTGCAGTAAACGAAGTAAATGATGCGCTGAATGATGCTGCATCAAAAGGTGTCCGGTTAATCGACAAAACCGGAAGAAACGGGGCAGAAGGATTACATATCGGATTCTTACATCCAAAATCAACGCTCGGTGTTTTAACTGAGCTCTGTTCAAACAAATAACCCTCATTTTTCACATACTTCCTATGAACAATCAAGATAGAATAAGACAACTCATCGACCTTCGGGATAAAGCAAAAATCGGAGGGGGAGAAAAAAGAATTACGTCACAACATACGAAAGGCAAATTTACTGCCCGTGAACGAATTCACATGTTGCTGGATGAAGGCAGCTTTGAGGAATTGGATATGTTTGTTACACACCGGTGTACAAACTTCGGTATCGATAAAGAAAAATACCTGGGCGACGGTGTAATTACCGGTCACGGTACTATCGACGGCCGTACGGTATTTGTATTTGCACAAGACTTTACGGTATTCGGAGGTTCCTTATCTGAAACCATGGCCCTCAAAATCTGTAAAGTAATGGATATGGCCATGAAAATGGGAGCTCCTGTGATCGGGATTAACGACTCGGGAGGTGCGCGTATTCAGGAAGGTGTTACTTCGCTGGCCGGTTATGCCGAAATTTTTGAACGTAACATTCTGGCATCAGGAGTAATTCCACAAATTTCAGCCATTTTCGGGCCATGCGCCGGTGGTGCTGTATATTCGCCTGCTCTCACTGATTTTATTTTGATGAGCGAAGAAAATTCGTACATGTTCGTTACCGGTCCAAAGGTTGTAAAATCGGTTACCGGAGAAGACATCACCACTGACAATCTTGGCGGAGCCGATGTACATGCACGCAAATCAGGAGTATCTCACTTCCGGGTACCTGATGAACAAACCGGTATCCAGACAATTCGTGAACTGATTTCATATCTGCCTCAGAATAATCTTGAAGAAGCACCGATTGAAGAATGTTCAGACCCGATTAACAGGCTGGAAGATTCACTCAATACAATCGTCCCTGACGACCCGAACAAACCATATGATATGAAATCGGTAATCTCGGCCATTGTCGACTGTGAAAAATTTCTCGAAGTACATGCAGACTATGCAAAAAACATAATAGTCGGTTTCGGCCGGTTTAATGGCATTTCAACCGGAATTATTGCCAACCAGCCAAATTTTCTTGCCGGAGTACTCGACTGTAACGCATCGCGTAAAGCTGCCCGTTTTGTACGTTTTTGCGACGCTTTCAATATTCCGATCCTTACACTGGTTGACGTTCCCGGATTTTTACCCGGATCAGTACAGGAATATGCCGGTATTATTACACATGGAGCAAAACTGATGTTTGCTTATGGAGAGGCAACTGTTCCCAAAGTTACAGTTACTCTTCGTAAATCCTACGGGGGCGCTCATGATGTGATGAGTTGCAAACAGTTACGGGGAGACTTCAACTACGCATGGCCAAGTGCCGAAATTGCAGTGATGGGAGCAGATGGTGCCATTGGGGTTCTTGAAGGACGTGCTATTGCAGCAATTACTGACCCGGAAGAAAAAACAAAATTCGTTGACGAAAAAGTTGCCGAATACAAGGAAAAATTTGCCACGCCATACCAGGCTGCATCTTATGGTTATATCGACGATGTAATTGAACCGAGGAACACACGCTTTCGCATAATCCGTGCTTTCCAGGCTCTTCAGACAAAAAAACTGGTCAATCCGTTGAAAAAACACTCAAACATTCCTTTATAACCGAACGCCATGATAATATTGTCAGTTGATTGGGCAAATGCCCTCGATATAGTTATATTCAGCTTCGGAATGGTATTCATCCTGTTGGTAACGCTTGTTGTGGTTTTAAACCTTTTCAGCAAGGCTATTGCTCCTAATAAAATAAAAATCAGAAAATTCAGAAAGACAGTAAATAAAGATTCTGTTCCTGTACAGGAAGTTGAAGAATATGAAGAAGGTCATCTTCCGGCTAACGACAGTGCTGCTATTGCGATGGCATTGTATCTGTATTACGCCGAAGCTCATGATGTAGAGAGTACGGTTATTACAATTAAAACTGTAGAACGGCGCTATTCTCCGTGGAGTTCTAAAATTTATGGTGTACACTTTTTGGCAAAATAATCCTATGAAAAAATTCAGATTTAAAATAAACGGAAACCGGTACGAGGTTTCGGTAAAAGAAATAGAACGAAATATTGCAGAAATCGAGGTAAACGGGACTCCTTTCACTGTTGAAATTGAAAAACAGGAGAAAACCTCTGCATCAACAATAAACCGTAAGCCTGCAGGAAAAGTAGCTCCAATTACAGCGCCAACACGCAAAGTCGTGGCAAATGCGATTAAAGCTCCGCTTCCGGGAAGTATTATGAAAATTCTGGTAAAAACAGGACAATCGGTTAAACGCGGTGACCTGCTGATGACCATGGAATCCATGAAAATGGAAAACAATATTCTGGCTGAGAATGACGGGATCATTCGGAACATTCATGTACAAATCGGGCAAAACGTAATGCAGGATGATACACTGATCGATTTTGAAGGAACTGAGGAGATTATTTCAACTCCGGAGCCGGAACCAGTACAGGAAATGCCAAAAACCAAGGCCTCTCCTGCCCCGGCAAAAAATCAAGGCTCAAATGTTGTGAAATCACCTCTTCCCGGTAATGTCGTTAAAATTTCCGTAAGTGCAGGTCAGTCAGTCAAACGTGGCGATTTACTAATGACGCTGGAATCTATGAAAATGGAAAACAGCGTTTTAGCAGAAAGAGATGCCATAATTAAAGCTGTACATGTACAACCCGGACAAACAGTAATGCAGGACGATATACTGTTCGATTTGGAATAATCACTGATAAAATCAGAAAGTTAATGATGAAGAAAATCAAATATATCCTTATACTGATATCTTTCCTGTGTACAAGTCTGTCATTAAAGGTTTCAGCACAGGAGTCTCAGGCAACTGCCGACACAACAACGGTAGTTGCCGCGGCAACTACAGAACAGGCGGCAACAGTTACAGCATCGCCACAGGTGAACGAACCGACATCCGGATGGAGGTTCATCGGAAAAAATTTTATCGGGTTCCTGAAAAGCACAGGCTTTGCAAATATCAACTGGCAAATTTTAGTTATGATTTTTATTGCCTGTGTATTGCTATACCTGGCTATCGTAAAACATTTTGAACCGCTGTTGCTTCTGCCTATTGCTTTTGGAATGCTTCTGACCAATCTTCCCGGAGCCGGACTTTATACTCCCGAATTATTTGCAGAAGGTCATGTACACTGGAATATTTTCGTAGAGAAAGCAGGATTGCTCGACTACATTTATTTAGGAGTTAAACTTGGTGTTTATCCTTGTATTATTTTTATCGGGGTAGGCGCAATGACAGATTTCGGTCCAATGCTCGCGAACCCCAGAAGCTTACTTCTGGGTGCTGCAGCCCAGCTTGGTATATTTGCAACTTACCTGGGGGCTATTGGTTTAGGATTTCTGCCAAGGGAAGCTGCTTCTATCGGTATCATTGGTGGTGCCGACGGCCCGACTGCAATATTCCTTACAACAAAGCTGGCTCCTGAACTTTTAGGTCCGATTGCTGTAGCTGCATATTCGTATATGGCTTTGGTTCCGGTTATCCAGCCTCCTATTATGCGTGCATTGACAACGAAAAAAGAACGTGCCATCCGCATGAAACAGCTACGCATTGTATCAAAAAAAGAAAAAATTATATTTCCGATTTTTGCTACGGCATTTATATCGTTGCTTTTACCTCCGGCAGCTCCGCTTATAGGTTGCCTCATGCTTGGAAACCTGATGAAAGAAAGTGGTGCAGTTGAGCGTTTAAGCAAAACCGTACAAAACGAACTGATGAACATTACAACAATATTCCTCGGAATTACAGTTGGAGCAACTGCTACAGCCGAAGCTTTCCTGAATCTCAGAACAATCGAGATTTTAGCTATTGGCATAGTTGCATTCTCCTTTGGTACCAGCGGTGGAGTATTGCTTGCAAAATTCATGAACTTATTTCTCAAGGAAAAAGTAAATCCGCTGATTGGTTCTGCCGGGGTTTCAGCAGTACCAATGGCTGCACGTGTTTCGCAGGTCGTTGGACAGGAATCTGATCCAAGTAACTTCCTGCTGATGCATGCAATGGGACCAAACGTTGCCGGAGTTATCGGCTCGGCTGTTGCCGCTGGTATTATGCTTACTTTCCTGATGTAAAAATTATATTTACCAATATAAAAAAGAGGTTTTCTTGGAACAAAGAAGACCTCTTTTTTTGTAATATTGTCCATCCTAATAAATCATTATAGCAGATCATGAATAAAATATTACTGATTGTTTTTTTTACTGCTCTACTATTCAACCGGGGAACAGCCCAGAACACAAATGAGATAAAAAAACCTGAAACAATAAATGTACTGGTCTTTACCAAAACTGCTGGATTTCGGCATAAGTCTATTTCCAACGGAATAAAAATGATCAGCGAACTGGGACAAAAAGAAAACTGGACGGTAACAAGTACTGAAGATGCCAGTCTGTTTACGAGCGATTTTCTAAACAACACAGATGTTGTTGTTTTTCTAAATACAACCGGAGACATATTGAACGACAAACAACAAAAAGCCTTTGAAAAATTCATGAAAAGCGGGAAAGGATTTGTTGGGATCCATGCCGCCACCGACTGTGAATACGACTGGCCGTGGTATGGTAACCTTACAGGAGCCTATTTCAGAACACACCCGCCGGCACAGGAAGGTACGGTTGTTATTGAAGACACCAATCATCCGGCTATGAAACCGTTTGAAGGGATGAGTACTTATACCACCGTAGATGAATGGTACAGTTTCAAAGAAAATCCCCGCGAAAAAGTGCATGTACTGGCTAGTCTGGATGAGAACTCAATAAAAAAGTCAAAAGACGATCAGTGGAAAATGGGTGATCACCCGTTAATCTGGTACCACGAATACGAAGGATGTCGTGCGTTCTATACGGTATTTGGTCACACAGCAGAAGCCTTTGATGATGAAAATGTACGGGAACATATTGCCGGAGCTATAAACTGGGCGGGTAAAAGAACAGAACTAAATAACAACTAAAAAAAAGGTTTCCGGTGCCGGAAACCTTTTTTATTTAAATCCCAACCGGAATTATAATCTCTTTTCCTTGATACGTGCTTTTTTACCCGTCAAACCGCGCAAATAAAACAATTTAGCCCGACGTACACTTCCTTTCTTGTTGATCTCGATTTCTTCGATAAACGGAGAGTTCACCGGAAAAATTCTTTCAACTCCAATATTTCCCGACATTTTACGTACTGTAAAAGTCTTTGTCAAACCAGTTCCGTTTACCTGAATAACCACACCACGGAAGTTCTGAATACGTTCCTTATTACCTTCCTTAATTTTGTAATGAATGGTGATCGTATCACCAGGCCTGAAATTAACAGCGGTTTCCTTTGGTTCGAATGCGTTTTCAGCTACTTTTATTAAGTCCATTATTTCTATGTTTTTGATGGCAATATTACCCCAAACCGGGTAAGAGATTGCAAAATTGTGGCGCAAAAGTAATAAAATTTAGCTGATATCAAATAATTACCTCTGAATAAATTAGGGGAAGATTCCCTTTTTTCATAAAACACGAGGTTTACAAATATTTGAAAATATACATTAATTTAGGAAACACATATTTTGTTTGTGAAAATGCTGCGCTGAAACAAAATCCAGTACAATGAAAAAGATTCATATCATACAAAGAAAGACCGGATTGACCATTATGGTCGTATTCTTTTTTCTTTCAGGATATTCCATTCAGAATGAGTTAAATTTTGATTCTTTTTCACAGGAAAACGGTCTTCCCAACAACCAGATTCAATGTATTTATCAGGATAAAAAAGGCTGGATGTGGTTCGGAACCAGCCAGGGATTAAGCAGGTTCGACGGATACCAATTCGTAAACTATTTACACTCGACCAACGATAGCAACAGTTTCAGCGGAAACCTGGTCCGCGTAATTTACGAAGATCACAAAGGAAATCTTTTAATCGGTACCGAAAATGGTGGGTTAAACATCTATGACCGTAATCTTGAAAAATTTCATCATCCTTACAAAAATGACCCGTTTTTCCGTTCAAGAGCTGTTTCGGTAAACGATATAAAAGAAGACTCAAAAGGCAATTTGTGGTTAGGGACAAACATAAACCTGGTAATGATTGACACGCTGGGAACCGTTCATCCCGTTTCAAAAAAAACGGATAAAAATCCGTTCAGTTTCTGGTCCTGTTTCATAAGGGTTATCCAGTTCGATAATACAGGAAAGCTCTGGGTCGGAACAAATGAAGGGGTATACATCTACGATCCGGAGACCAAAACGACAGAACATCCGGATCTGCCTTTCAAAGAAGGGAATACCGATGAAATATGGGAAATTTTTAAAGACACTGACGGAAGTATGTGGATTGGCACTTATTCCAACGGGGCATTTATTGTTGACCCGGTAAGCCTGTCGGTAAAAAAAGTCTTTCCGGGGAAAAGCCACGAACGTACCGAAACCGTTCGCAGTATCTCGTTAGATGACTTTGGGAACTACTGGCTGGGGACACGCGGCGGGTTGTTTATTTATAACAAGAAAAAAGGTGTATTTGGCTTTTACAAACATGATGACAGGGAAACATCGGGTTTAATAAACAGCTCGGTACTCGATATTTTTCACGATAAAAGAGGAGAAACATGGATCGGAACACGCGGAGGTCTGAGCCTTCTGGCAAAAAGCAAACAGCGGTTTCATAGTTTCAGCGCCCATCCATACGACAACAAATTCCTGAACAGCAGCATTGTATATGCATTTTGGATTGATAAAAAAGAAAACATATGGATTGGCACGGAGGATGGTGGAATCAACATTTATCACCCTAAAACAGGAACATTTACATATATGATGGCTGATCCGGATAATCCGAATACCGTCTCGCGAAACTGCATCAAGGCTTTTCTCGACGACAAAAAAGGTAATCTGTGGATTGGCACATTCATGGGAGGTATCGATGTTTTAAACCTCGGAACCGGGAAGTTTACTCATTACAGGAACGATCCGTCAAACCCCGGAAGTTTGTCAGATAACAGGGTCTGGGCTTTTCAGTCCGACAATGACGGATCAATCCGGGTCGGTACGTCAGCCGGCGTTGACCGGTTTGATCCCAAGACAAAAACATTTACCCGGATTGACCAGCTGGCAGGCATCGACCAGGTAAACTGGATAAAGACAGACTCGTATAACAACCTGTGGATAGGAACGTTAAACGAAGTTATTATTTTCAATCCGGACAAAAACAATATCATGCGATTTAACGAGTATTCCCGTTCATTTCTGGAAGACTCGCAAGGACGATACTGGATCGCAACAATGGACCGGGGTCTTGCCCTGTATTCAAGCACTGAAGGCCCGGTAAAATATTTCGGCACAAACGAAGGTCTGCCCAATAACCAGGCCCTGTGTATAGAGGAAGACAATAGCCATTGCCTGTGGATCAGTACCTCAAACGGATTGTCAAAATTTAATCCGATAACCCGTTCTTTTCAGAATTACACCAGCAAAGACGGATTAAGGAACAACCAGTTTACCTACGGAGCATCGTACAAAGCCCGCGACGGACGGCTTCTTTTCGGAAGCATTTCCGGATTTAACATCTTTGACCCGGCTGAATTAACAAACGACAACAACCAGGTTCCGATCGTGTTAACCGGCCTGAAAATTTTTAACCGGAAAATTGAAATCGGACAGGGGGAAAAGCCGATTCTGCAAAAAAGTATTTCCGAAACCAGTCACCTGGTTTTTAAATACCCGCAAAATGTTTTTACACTCGAATTTGCAGCATTAAATTATGTAAACAGCAGCAGCAACCTATACAGCTACTACCTCGAAGGGTTCGACAAAGGATGGAATGCCCCGGGGACATCCCGTACTGCAACGTATACAAACCTGAATCCGGATGAATATATTTTTCATGTAAAACGCTTTGTACCAGGAACCACTGACCCGGGAAATGAGTTACAGGTTCTGATTACAGTTCTTCCGCCCTATTGGAAAACCTTCTGGTTCAGAATTCTCATCCTGATCGTAATCGGAGTCTTAATTTATTTACTGATGAAATTTTTTCTAAACCGTGAGAAAATAAAAAACGAACTGGTATTCGAACGGATGAAAGCGCGTAAAATGCACGAACTGGATATGTTGAAACTCAATTTCTTTACCAACATTTCCCACGAAATCAGGACGCCTCTAACCCTGATTCTCGCACCACTCGAAAAACTGATTTCACAAAAAATGTCAGAGAAAGAAACCAGGTCATATTTAGACATCATTTACAGAAATGCAAAAAATCTCGACCGCCTGATAAACCAGCTTCTCGATTTCAGGAAGCTTGAATCAGGTAATTTAAAACTGGAACTTCTGCAAGGTGATATTGTCGGTTTTGTATCAAATATTGTTCATTCGTTCGATTCGTATGCTGAAAAGAAAGGAATTCAGTTAAAATTCAACGCGCTGAATAAAGGACTTTTAGCAAAATTTGATGCAGATAAAATTGAAAAAATACTGAACAACCTGCTTTCGAATGCCTTCAAATTTACGGGGGAAGAGGGTAAAATAACGGTAAACCTTTCTCTTGTATTCGATTCGGATGAAAATGACCTGTCGAATGAGAATCAGGATAAAAAGTATATTGAAATTTCGGTGCATGACACGGGCCAGGGAATTTCGCAATCAAATATTTCAAAAATATTTAACCGTTTTTTCCAGGCCAACGAACAGGCAGTACAAACAGGAACAGGCATCGGGCTTGCGTTTGTAAAAGAACTTGTTTCGCTGCACAAAGGGAAAATATTTGTTGAAAGCAAGCCCGGAAAGGGAAGCCGTTTCACATTCAGGATACCATATGAAACAGAGGAAGAAAAAACAATTGAAAAGCCTGCTGAAAGCAAAACAGGTATAAGAGCCAGCCAGCCGGTTGCCGATAAAAATCTACAGGACACGGTACTCTCCGGAATTATGCTGATTGTTGAAGACAACCCGGACGTCCGGTCGCTGATAAAAAGTCATTTCTCACCGAAATACCAGGTTTTTGAGGCAAGCGACGGAAAAGAAGGATGGAAAGTAACATTGGAAACTATTCCGGATGTGATTATCAGCGATGTACTGATGCCCGATGTGGATGGTTACGAGTTCTGCAAAAAAATAAAAAAGGATGAACGTACCTCTCATATCCCGGTACTGCTCCTCACGGCATTGCATTCGAAAGAACACGAAATGAAAGGATTATCATGCGGAGCCGACGATTTCATTACAAAACCTTTCGACCTCACGATCCTCCAAACGAAAATCGACAATATGATTTCGATTCGCAATTCGTTAAAAGAAAAATATTCCGGAGAAATTACACTTCAGCCTCGGAATATTGTGATTTCTTCACCCGATGAAAAATTTCTGAAAAAAGCAGTTGAGGTAATAGAAAAAAATATATCGGATGCCGATTTGGATATCGAACAGTTTGCCAGGGAAGTTGGCGTAAGCAGGATGCAACTATACCGGAAACTACATGCGCTTACCGATATGACAGTAAAAGAATTTATCCGGAATATCCGTTTAAAAAGAGCAGCACAGCTATTGCTTCAGAAAAAAATGTCAGTCAGCGAAATTGCTTATGCCGTCGGTTTTAAGGATTTATCCCATTTCAGGAAATGTTTCCGGCAACTATATGGCATGAATGCATCCGAATATATAAAGAAAAAATCACAGGATATTTCCGATTCCTAACAACACACATTATTCATCAAAATATTCAGTTATAATGAAAAACGTATTCAATATTCTTTTACCGGTAGTTATTTCAATCCTCTTTTCAACAAATACTTTCGCCCAGTACCCTCTTGAAATAACTGTTGCACAGGATGGAAGCGGCGATTACAAAACGATTCAGGAGGCAGTCTGTGCAACAAAAGCATTCCCGGACCAGCAGATTACCATTTTCATAAAAAACGGTATCTATAAGGAAAAGGTCTGCATCTTTTCGTGGAACACACATTTAATGCTGAAGGGGGAAAGCGTGGAAGGGACAGTCGTTACCTATGATGACTACTTCAGCAGGATAAACCTTGGAAGAAACAGTACATTCCATACATACACAATGAAAGTTGAAGCCAATGACTTCATCGCAGAAAACCTGACGATTGAGAATACGGCAGGGCCTGTAGGGCAGGCAATTGCCCTGTTTGCTGAAGGCGACCGCTGCCAGTTCCGTAATTGCAGGATTCTTGGATTTCAGGATACGTTGTACACCGCGGGTGAAGGTTGCAGACAGTATTTCACCGACTGTTTTATTGCCGGAACCACCGATTTCATTTTTGGCGACTCGACTGCTCTTTTCGAAAGCTGTACCATACACAGTAAGGCAAATTCGTTTATCACCGCAGCCAGCACCCCAAAGGATCAATCTTACGGCTATGTTTTCAGAAACTGCAAACTTACGGCAGACGACAGTATCAGCGAAGTATATCTCGGCCGTCCGTGGCGCGATTATGCCCGGGTGGTCTACATCAATTGCGAAATAGGCCCTCATATTTTGCCTGAAGGCTGGTCGAACTGGGAAGGAACAGACAGAGACAAAACCGCTTTTTTTGCTGAATACGGGAACTACGGACAAGGGGCAGAAACCGCAAATCGTGTGCCCTGGTCGAAAAAACTTTCGGAAAAGGAAGTAAAAAAATATACCGTCCGGAATGTCTTCGGAGCTGCAACATCAGATATGTGGATGCCGGCAAAAAAATGACATTCAAAAAAATTCGATAACGATTGAAGATTGAAAACCGGGAAAAGCTGTATTTGTTGTGAATTCAAATAATCAGAGAATCCGCTTCATTACCCGTAATTTATGCGAATACCGCCTGGTCTCAACGTTAAAAATACCGTACTGGTCGACATTGTCAATCCGTACTTTTCCTGAAGCATGAATTATTTTATTCCGGGCCCAGATGATTCCTACGTGAATAATCTCCCCCTCATCATTATCGAAAAAAGCCAGATCGCCGGGTTTAGACTCTTCAACAAAACTAAACGGAGTACCGATATGCACCTGCTGACCGGCATCACGGGGCATCTTCACCCCGATCATTTTATAAATCACCTGAACAAAACCGGAACAATCGATTCCAAACGGGGAACGACCGCCCCATAAATACGGCGCATTAAAATATTTCAGGGCCTGGTCGATAATCATTTTTCGCGGATTTTTCGGAGGATTATACATGGCGTTCCCTTCCATTTTGTACTTCTCCTTTCCGAACGAAAACTCTTTCAGGTAAGGTCTCCAGCATGGCAATGTGCTGCCGGCAACAAGCATCAGATTCTGCTCACTATTAACCGGAATTATATTAAAAATATCGGTACTGACTGCAAAAGGTTTGTATTCTATCCGTTTCAACATTCTGTCATTCAAAGGAGTTATCATTTTACTATCGATCCATCCCTCGTAATCATCGTAGACAATTTTCACACGGCACCATCCGACAAAATGTTCAAATACTTCAAAGTGTTCGCCATACAAAATCTGGGTTATCATTTCACTTTTTTCTGAAGGTTCTCTTCTTACTGGGATAATACTTAAACCGGAGATGCCGTACTGCATGATAAATTCTTTAATTTTGATTACCAAAGATAAAAACATAAACACTATTTTTAGTAACTGGTAAATATTCAAAAAAAGTATTTATGAAAAAGTTATTAACCCGCATCGCCCAGTATTATCACTACTTTTACCTGGGTCTTATTTTTTTGGTAACCATCTTTCTTTTATTCCTGATTTTTCCGGGTGAAACGCGGTTTAAATATGAATTTCAGAAGGGTTCTCCGTGGAGGCACTCAACCCTGATTGCCCCTTTCAACTTTGCGATTCTGAAAACCGATGCAACCATTGCAGCCGAAAAGGATTCGGTATTACAGAAATATACCCCCTATCTAAAAATCGACACAACTATACAACAGACACAAACAAGGGATTTTAGTGAAGCTTTTACTACATTTTGCAATTCAGAAAAAAATAAACGGATTCCCAAACAACTGACCAGAATTCCGCAGGTACTTGAACAACTTTACGAAGAAGGAATCTTGTCAAAATCGACTTCCTACTACAACGAACTTGCCGGAAAACAGGAAGTTATGATTATAAGAGGAAACCGGGCAACCAGACAGCCGATTGATAAAATCCGCTCGCTGAAATCGGCGTACCAGATATTAAACGACAGTATACGCAAATGGGGCGGGTCAATTTATAACGATTTTATTTCAACAATAAACATCAACGATTACCTGGAAGAAAATCTGGCATATGATGTTGAGTTAAACAACAGGGAAAAGAAAGGATTGCTTGGGTCAGTTTCTTTAACGATGGGGGCTGTACAGGCAGGAGAACGTATCATCTCCGAGGGCGATCTGGTTGGACAGAATGAACTGATTATTCTCGAATCGCTGAAAAAAGCTTACGAGACAAAACGCGGTGACGATATTGATTATTACCTGGTAACCGGTGGCAAAATAATTCTGATCATCGGTTGCCTGCTGATTTTATTCCTTTACCTGCTCTATTACCGGCCTGAAATTTTCAATCACAAACGCCAGTTCAGTTTTATTTTTCTGCTCATTGTACTGATGGTTTTCCTATCAGGACTGGTTGTAAAGACACAGGTAGCCAACATATATGTGGTACCGCTTGCCATTTTGCCGATACTCGTCCGTATATTTTTTGATTCGAGAACAGCTACTTTTGCACTGTTGGTCACCACCCTCCTGATAGGTTTTTTTGCCCCGAATAATTATGAGTATATCATTCTGCAAATCATTGCTGGTGTAGTTGCGGTATTCAGCCTCAACAAACTGCAAAGCAGGGCACACCTTGTTGTCACGGCTTTCTGGGTCGGTGTCACATATTCGATCATTTATATTGCAATTTCACTTATACAGGAAGGGAATCTGGCTTCGGTTAAATGGGACGGATTGCAATGGTTCGGACTCAACGCCCTTTTAATATTCCTCGCTTACCCGCTTACCTGGGTTTTCGAAAAAATATTCGGTTTTGTTTCCGACCTTACCCTGATGGAACTTTCGAACACCAACCAGCAACCATTGCTCAGGAAACTGGCAGAAGAAGCGCCAGGCACGTTTCAACATTCCCTGCAGGTGGCCAACCTGGCAGAAGAGGTAATCAACCGTATCGGAGGAAACCCGTTTCTGGTAAGGGCAGGTGCTTTGTATCACGACATCGGGAAAACCCGCAGGCCGGGTTTTTTCATCGAAAACCAGGCGGCAGGCATGAACCCGCACGACCGGATTGATCCGAAACGAAGTGCTGAAGTAATTATCGACCATGTAACCAATGGTATCCGGCTGGCCCGGAAATACGGACTTCCGGAAGTTCTTATCGATTTTATTGCAACCCATCACGGTACAACTCAGGCAACTTACTTTTACAAAACCTGGCAAATGGAAAATCCGGGAAAGGAAGTCAATATCGACGATTTTAGTTATCCGGGCCCCGTCCCGACCAGCAAGGAATGCACCGTTTTGATGCTCACCGATGGCATTGAAGCTGCAACCCGCTCGCTAAAAGACAAAAGTTACGAAAACATGAAAGAGCTGATCGACACCATGGTAAATAAAAAAATACAGGACGGCCAGCTGAAAAATGCAGAACTGACATTTAAGGAAATAACCATCTTTAAAGAAACTGTTCTTGAAAAGCTGAGAAACATTTACCACTTACGGATTGAATATCCGAAATAAAGCACTTATTTCCCGAATAACTGATCAAGCAGGTCTTTGCGGTTTTGTTTGAGCAATTCGTTGCGTATCTCATTCCGGTATTCGCGTTTATACCAGAAAAAGAATTTGCGTTGTGCCAGTTTTTCTTTCTGACTTTTGGCCGTATATATTTTTTCCATCGTATACGGGTGATAACCAGAATAATAGATCACGGTTGCCAGCGTCATAGGCGTAGGTGTAAAATCCTGTACCTGTTCGAGTTTAAAATCGAGCTTTTTGGTTTCGACCGCCAGATTGGCCATGTCGGTATTGTGGCACCCCGGATGGCTCGATATAAAATAGGGAATCAGTTGCTGGTTGAGATGCTCCGACCGGTTAATCCGGTCAAAAACATCCTTCAACTCGTGAAACAGTGTAAACGATGGTTTTCGCATGATTTTCAAAACCTGATCGGAAGTATGCTCCGGTGCCACCTTCAACCTGCCAGAAACATGGTATTTTATAATTTCCCGCAGATACTGTTTTTTCGAGTCATCTGCTTTTTTATTGCCGGTTTCCTTTAGAATCAGATCGTAGCGGATACCGCTGCCAATGAATGCTTTTTTCACTTTCGGATTCTGCCGCACCTTCCGGTACAGGTCGATCATGGGCTGGTGGTCTGTATTCAGATTTTTGCAGATATCCGGAAAAATACACGACGGTCGTTTGCATTTCCGGCAAATTTCTTCGTGAATCCCCTTCATTTTGTACATATTGGCCGATGGCCCTCCCAGATCGGAAATGTAACCTTTAAAGTCTGGCATTTCGGTCACCTGCTCCACTTCTTTTAACACAGAAGCTTCGGAACGGCTGGCAATAAATTTTCCCTGGTGTGCCGAAATCGTACAAAAAGTGCATCCTCCGAAACAGCCCCGGTGAATATTTACCGAATGACGAATCATCTCATAAGCCGGTATCTCCGCCTTGTTTTTGTAACGCGGATGAGGCAACCGGGTATAAGGCAAGTCGTAATAACTGTCGATTTCCTTCTCACTCAGCGGTGGCCAGGGCGGGTTTATCACCACCGTCCGGTTCCCGATGCGCTGGATAAGTTTGCAGGCTTCCATTTTGTTCGACTCTTCCTCGATATACATAAAATTTTTTGCATACTTTTTTTTATCCTGAAGACATTCTTCGTGTGAAGCCAGCTCTGTTTCGTTCCACTTTTTATTGGTAGCGTATTTCTCGTCTTTTCCAATCAGAAAAGCTGTTTGCGGAATATTTGTCAGTTTCCGGGGATCGACGCCCCGCTGAACCAGCCGGGTATATTCGACAATCGATTTTTCCCCCATTCCGTAAAAAAGCATATCGGCACCACAATCATTCAGAATGGAAGGACGCAACCGGTCTTCCCAGTAATCGTAATGCGTTACCCGGCGCAACGATGCCTCGATACCGCCAACAATCAGAGGAACTTCAGGATATAGTTTCCTCAGAATATTACAATAAACAATGGTTGCATAATCGGGCCTTTTGCCAGGTTCTCCTCCGGGTGTATATGCATCATCCGAACGCCTGCGTTTATTGGCGGTATAGTGATTTACCATCGAATCCATATTCCCGGCAGTAACGGCAAAATACAAACGCGGAATCCCTAACTTCTTAAAATCACGCAGATCGTCCTGCCAGTTGGGCTGCGGAACAATGGCAACCTTCAGTCCTTCGGCTTCCAGTACCCGTCCGATCACGGCTGCGCCAAACGAAGGATGATCGACATAAGCGTCACCGGAAAACAAAATCACATCAGGCCGGTCCCAGCCTCTCTGCATGACTTCCTTTTGTGAAGTAGGCAACCACTGTTCAATTTTATATTTCTGATAAAGCAGGTTCAATTTATCCTTTTATTAAAAACTTCGATCCATGTTCTTTTGTTCTGTTGCAAAAATATGCACTTTCGGTTGATTCTGCTACCGGAACAGAAAAATATACTAAAAGCATATCATACAAGTAAAAACGCTATCATGTTCTATAAAAATGATTGTACTCACAGAAAAAATCCATTCCGAATTGAAGCAGATTTCAAATCAGATGTATATTTTTATAAAAACATTTTTCCGGGACACATGGAGATAGTCAAGCCTAAAGATGTCTTTAAAGACAATCCGTACCTCAATTATTTCGGGGGTGAATTTTTTGCAAAATTTCTTATGTACACCCTCAAATTCAATAAAATCAATAAAGTTTACGAACAGATTGGTGATAAAAAAGGAATCGAATTCATTGATGAACTGATTCATATTCTGGAGATTAAATTCGAATATGACAAAGAAGAGCTGAAGAAACGTATCCCGAAAGAAGGGGCGTTTATTGTGGTTGCCAATCATCCGTTTGGAGGTCTGGATGGCATTTTACTGATTAAAATACTGAGCAGTGTCCGGCCTGACATCCGGGTTTTGTCAAATTTTTTATTACAGAAAATCGACCAGATCCATAATTTTTTTCTTGAAGATAATCCTTTCGACCGGGTACAGGCAGAAGAATCCGGGCACAAGGGAATCAAATCTGCCCAGACACACCTGCTGAATGGCGGCGGGCTCTGTATATTCCCGGCAGGCGAAGTTTCGGGTTACGATGCTCAACGGACAATTTCTGACCGGATCTGGCAATATTCAGCAATAAAATTCATAAAAACAGCACATGTTCCGATTGTTCCTGTTCATTTTCACGGACAAAACAGTCGTTTGTTTTACCTGATGGAACGAATTCATCCGAACCTGAAAGTAATAAAATTACCTTCGGAGATGCTGAACAAACGGAACAAGCTCATAAAAATACGCATCGGTTCGCCCGTTTCGGTGACCGAGCAGGATTCGTTTACCGACATATATCAGTTCGGGCGCTATCTACGTGCAAAAACATACAGTCTTAGTTCGAAGATAGAAGTTAAACGCTTTTTTAATTATTCACTAAAACGACAACAAAAGGTGGAAGAGGTAGCGGCCCCGGTTGACCCGGCTCTAATACTCCGGGAAGTTAAAAACCTGGAAAAGGATTATCTCCTGTTCCGGATGAAAAATTATGCTATTTACTGTGTTCCTTCGAAGGAAATACCGAACATTCTGTATGAAATCGGGCGGCTTCGTGAAGTTACCTTCCGGGAAGTCGGAGAAGGTACAAACCGGGCTATCGACCTGGATGAATTTGACCTGTACTACCACCAGATGTTTATCTGGGATGAGGAGGCAGACCAAATAGTAGGAGCATACCGGATCGGGAAAGGTGCGGACATTCTCCACCGGTACGGGGTTCGGGGGTTTTACACGCACACGCTGTTTCGCATGAAAACCGGCATGGAGCCTACGCTAATGCAGTCGATGGAACTTGGACGTTCGTTTGTGGTAAAAGAATACCAGCGGAAGCCCATGTCGTTGTTCCTGCTTTGGAAAGGTATTTTGTATTTCATCCTCAAAAACCCGGAATACCGTTATCTGCTCGGACCGGTGAGCATCAGCAACAATTACAGCGAAAATTCAAAGGACATGATTATAAAATTTATCATGGCTCATCATTTCGACTGGCAGCGGGCCAAGGATATTACGCCGAGAAACTCGTACAAATTCAAAAGTAACGACAACAATATTAATGTGCTGATGGAAAATATGGGCGAAGACATTAACAAGTTGGACAAGACAATCGGCGATGTGGATGAAATGAACTCCGGATTACCTGTTCTGCTGAAAAAATACATTAAACTGAATGCCAATATCATCGGGTTCAATGTCGATCCGAAATTCAACAACTGCCTCGATGGCCTGATTATTCTTGACCTTTTTGATGTTCCCAAAAACACAATTGAATCGTTATCGAAAGAAACAAATGACGGTTCCATCCTGGAACGGTTCTATTCGAACAGGGAATAAAATAGTTGGCAGTCGCAGTAAACAGTCGCAGTTAGCAGGCAGAAGTTTAACAATGCACATGGGTGCTGCGATTTGTAATCGCAGTTCTTCCGGAGATTAAAAATCTCCGCACCCTAAAAACAGAAGTATAGTAAAAAGCCCCTTGGTTTCCACTCTTCCAGAAACGCTGAATGAGTGAAAAATTTCATTTATACATCAGTCAACCAGTTTTTTGCAGGCTTCTTCAATCAGTCTGTATGTTTCGTTGCTGACAGGATAAAGCGGCAGGCGAAGTACATTTTTTGTTTTTCCCATGATTTCCATAAGTGCCTTTATCCCTCCCGGATTTCCTTCCCTGAAAAGGAGTTTGAACAGGTCGAGTAACTGGTAGTGCAATCCCCGTGCTTCATCCATACGGCATTCACCGGCCAGATGAACCAGCTTACTTACCTTCCCGGGGAAAGCATTGGCAACGACAGAAATAACTCCTGCCCCACCCACGGCAATTAACGGTAAAGCGAGCATATCATCGCCTGAAATAACTTTGAACCATTCGGGTGCACTACGCATAATGAATGCACAGTGAGACAAATCACCTGAAGCATCTTTCACACCTATTACTTTTTCCGACGAACGGGCAACCCGCAAAGTGGTCTGGTAATCCATGTGAACACCGGTGCGCGACGGCACATTATACAAAACGATTGGAACGGGACTGGCTTTAATTATTTCCTGATAAAAATGAAAAAGTCCTTCCTGTGTTGGCTTGTTATAGAAAGGAGTAACTGTCAGAATTCCATCTATACCATTAAAATCGAAATGATGAATTGCATTAACGATCTTTGCCGGATCGTTGCCGCCCATGCCTGCAAGAACCGGCAAACGACCCTTGTTTTTACTGACGACACATTTTACGATTTCGCTTTGCTCGTCAGGTGAAAGGGTCGGAGTTTCGGCTGTGGTACCCAATACGACCAGGTAATCCGTTCCGCCGGAAACCTGTTCTTCCACAATATTTTCAAGTTCATTAAAGTCAACACTTTTGTTTTCCTGAAACGGAGTGATCAGTGCTACGCCAGCGCCTTTAAAAGGATATGCAATCATGCTTCTTTTTTGTTTATCTGGTTCAAATAATAAATTATTTGTCTTGCCAAATAGCTGGATTCAGGATTTTGATGAACATCAATATTCAGGTCATACGGATTATCGTTTTCCGTACTGTACCCGATTTTAAATGCAGCCTTCGAAAGTTTCACAAGTACCTGTACAGGGAATTGTTTTGTGATACTCAAATCAATCAGTATATCCGGTTTCTCTTGCAAAAAACCGACAGCCGGTCCTTCTTTGGCAAAGCCCAGCCAGTTAAGCTGCATCTTGTAAAAACTGTTTGTATCGTCGGGAACAGCCTTTCTGTCAGGATTGTAATATAAACTCAGCAGTTTTATATTTTCATATCCGTCCAACTGTTTCCGGATAATCTGAAATGCTTCTCTTTCATCAAAACTCCAAAGAACGGCAACCGTTTTGGCAGTATCAAAATTATGAACTTTAATTTCTCTGGATACCTCACCGGCCTTGCGGTTCAGCTTCCAATTGGCAATTTTTGTTTGTAGCTTCATAATTCGGGACAAAAATAACAATTTGTTTTTTCTGAATACGGACAAACTTCTGAAAGTTTCAGAATACAAGTAAAAGGTTTCTTATTTATTAAAATCATAAGCAAACGCTTATTCTTACTCCAGCATATTCAGAAAATCTTCTTCTGAAAGAACAGGAATATTTAATTTCTGAACTTTTTCCCATTTGCTTGGTCCGATGTTGCTGCCGGCCAGCAGGTAACTGGTATTTTTCGAAACGGAACTTACGTTTTTTCCTCCGTTCTGTTCAATCATTTTCTTCAGTTCTTCACGCGAGTGGTGTTCGAAAGTACCGGAAATGACAATCGACAGGCCATTTAACTTGCCAGAGCGATTTTGTAGAATTGTTTCATCCAGTTTGAATTGCAATCCGTGCTGTTTTAAGCGGGTAACCAATTTCACGTTCTCTTCATTTCTGAAATAGTTATATACACTTTCCGCTATTTTGCCGCCGATCTCATCAATGCCGGTAAGCTCTTCAACCGATGCGTTTTCAATGTGTTCAATATTGATCATTTTATTAGCCAGTATTTTGGCCACGGTTTCCCCGACAAACCGGATACCCAGGGCAAACAGTACCCGCTCGAACGGCACTTTTTTCGAATCTTCCAGCCCTTTCAGAATACGGTCGGCTGACTTTTCGCCCAATCGTTCCAACTGACTGATTTCTTCTTTTTTAAGTTCATAAAGATCGGCTGCATTCCGGATCATTCCCCGGCTATAGAACAGGTCAATGGTTTCTTCCCCCAGTCCGTCGATATTCATCGCTTTGCGGCTGATAAAATGCTCCATCTTTCCTTTTATCTGCGGAGGACAGCCGGTTTCGTTCGGACAGTAAAAAGCGGCTTCTCCTTCATTACGAACCAAAGGTGTACCACATTCGGGACAGTTTTTAATAAAACCGACAGGCTGTGCCATCGGATGACGGTTATCGGCATCAACACCCACAATCTTGGGGATTATTTCGCCTCCTTTTTCAACATATACCGAATCGCCGATATGCAAACCGAGACTTTTAATGATGTCGGCATTGTGCAGCGAAGCCCGTTTTACAGTTGTTCCGGCCAGAAGCACCGGTTCGAGATTGGCAACGGGTGTCACAGCGCCGGTACGGCCTACCTGGTAACTTACCGAATGCAGGACTGTTGAAACCCGTTCGGCCTTAAATTTAAATGCAATTGCCCAGCGCGGCGATTTGGCGGTAACTCCGAGGTATTGCTGCATACGAAGCGAATTTACTTTGATTACCACGCCATCGGTCGCAATGGGAAGGCCGTGTCTTCTTTCATCCCACTCACGGCAGAAAGCAATTACCTGGTCGATACTGGCACATTTGCGGTTGTGCTCCGATATTTTAAAGCCCCAGCCGGCAGCAATGCGAAGGTTCTCGTAATGGCCGTCGGACGGAAGGTTTTCCCCGAGCATATAATATAAATACGCATCGAGTTTGCGTTTGGCAACAACCGACGAGTTTTGCAGTTTCAGAGTACCCGAAGCGGCATTACGCGGATTGGCAAACAATGGATCGCCCTCTTTTTCGCGCTCTGCATTCAGTTGATCGAATACGGCAAAAGGCATAAGCACTTCGCCACGCATTTCCAGTTCTTCAGGAATATTGTCGCCTTTCAGTTTTAGCGGAATACTCCGGATGGTGCGGATATTGGCAGTAACATCGTCGCCACGGACACCGTCGCCGCGGGTAATGGCCTGCTGCAATTCACGGTTTCTGTATATCAGACTGATGGAAGTACCGTCGAATTTCAACTCACAGGTATATTCAAACTGCTGATCGGTGAGTTTGCGGATACGCTGGTCGAAATCGCGTAGTTCGCCCTCGGAATATGCATTCGAGAGTGAAAGCATCGAATACCGGTGCACTACCTGCTGGAACTCTTTGTTCAGGTCGCTTCCGACCCGCTGGGTTGGCGAATTGACATCGAAAAATTCCGGATTATCATTCTCCAGTTTCTCCAGTTCTTTCATTTTCATATCGAACTCGTAATCGCTGACCGAGGGCTGCGATAACACGTAATACCGGTAATTGTGCTGTTCAAGTTCTTCTCGAAGGGCAACTATTTTCTGTCTGATTTCTGCTTTTTCCATCTGTGCCAAATTTCCTCTAAAAATAGGAAAATACTACGATTTTCGGGTGCTGCAATTTGCAATTGCTTTGCCTGGGTGTTGCGATTTCCAATCGCAATTATTTTTATGGAGATTACAAATCGCCACACCCAAAATCCGGAGATTAAAAATCTCCGCACCCGGGGGAATACCAACACCCTTTCCACTCATTCCAGTTTTTTGTCAGACAAGCTGAGACAGGATTGTTTAATGTATAATTAATTGCATTCATCAAATGTTCCCTGTTTCGTATAGTTGTATCGAAACTTTCTTTTTGCCACAAGCTGCCTGTCTGTCCCAACAGTTTATTAATCCGGTTTGCTGAATGCCGTTTTACCGATTGCATAATGTCCTGTAAAAAAACAGGCTTTTCCTCCTTATCCTTTTCAAAAACATAAAAGACCCAATGAATATGGTTCGGCATAATACAAAACGCATAATTTTTTAAACGCTTGTCTTCCCAGAATAATAATGTATCCCGAAGAATTTCCAGGATACCGGAAGCAACCAGGTTGATCGTGTTCCCCTGATTTTTGTCCAGTATTTTATCGTAAGCAGCAATATATTTTCTGCGGGTAGCCTGATATTCCTTTGTGATGGTTTCAATGATTCCGCTGTCTTTTTTCTGTTCCCCGGCCAATTTTATTTCTGATTGAATCCCCTCTAACTGAATTGTATAACGTTTTAACGCTTTGGGTAGCACAGAACCTTTTAAGCACCAGGTAACAAAATATTCCTGCCCGGGTTGCTGAAAATGTGGTAATATATTCCGGTATGATTCCTTTTTTTCTTCCATTTTCGTTCTTTGTAAATGCTGTATCCCTTTATCTTCCCCGGGTGCTGCGATTTCCAATCGCAATTTATTCGGGTGCTGCGATTTGTAATCGCAATTATTTTTGTGGAGATTGCAAATCTCCACACCCGGGATTAATCGTATTTGTGCTTCCCTTTTTCCGGTTCTGAAGGACTGTCTTCACAATTGCATTCCAAACCTTTCTGGTATTGTTCGAGTGCGCGTGCGCTCATGGCCATACTCGAGAAACCTCCGTCGTGATAAAGGTTCTGCATGGTAACTTTCCGGGTCAGATCTGAAAATAGCGTAATGCAGTAATTGGCACAATCCATGGCATCTGCATTACCAAGCGGGGACATCCGTTCTGCAAAGTCGAGCAGTTTGTCCATTCCTTTAATACCGTTTCCGGCCTTTGTCAGGGTTGGCGACTGCGAAACAGTGTTGATACGTACCCGGCGTTCACGGCCGTAAATGTAACCGAAACTTCGTGCTATTGATTCCAAAAGCGCCTTGGCATCGGCCATGTCGTTGTAACCATACAACGTCCGCTGGGCTGCTATGTACGAAAGGGCAACCACCGATCCCCATTCGTTTATGGCATCCAGTTTACGCGCCACCTGCAGCATTTTATGAAACGATAATGCAGAAATATCGAGTGTTTTACCGAACATGCTGTAGTCAAGTTCGCTGTAGTGTTTTCCTTTGCGCACGTTAGGCGACATGCCAATGGAATGCAGTACAAAATCAACTTTTCCGCCCAGCAATTCCATTGAGCGATTGAAAACGTGTTCCAGCTCTTCCACGCTGGTAGCATCGGCAGGAATAGCTTCAGTATGAAACTTTTCTGCAAGTTTATCGACATCGCCCATGCGGATTGCCAGCGCTGTGTTCGACAAGGTGATAACAGCGCCTTCCTCCACGGCACGTTCGGCTACTTTCCAGGCAATTGAATTGGAATCAAGTGCACCGAATATAATTCCTTTTTTCCCTTTTAACAGATTATATGACATAGTAAAAAATTATAATTCCGGTAATATAACAGCTATACCGGGGATGATGTTGCATTTTCTCCCGGAGAAAAAGCCTTTTTAATGTTTTTTCACAAAACAAAGCTGAATTTCGGAACGAAAAAGATTAAGGTTAAAAACAAAGATACATTTTCACGGAAAGATAATATATAAAATTTGACCATCTCCCGTTTTTAAGATTCATAAATTAATGCAAGGCTTAACTGACCGTCACTTCGGGAGATTTGAGGCGAAGGAAGGAAAGCCTTTGGAGTCATATCAGCCAGCAATATTTTTATGATAG
>Ga0183096_1000300_pt1 | contig 77146 bp, 74 predicted proteins | sample Biomet5_FD_127791 | JGI IMG/M metagenome (GOLD analysis project Ga0183096, IMG submission 127791) | Microbial communities from bioreactor (seeded with sewage sludge) at LBNL, California, USA - Biofuel metagenome 5 (version 2) (version 3) | ecosystem: Engineered > Bioreactor > Anaerobic >...
CTGGAACACCGGCGCACGATCCGAACCACAAACAGCTTGGAGCGGATCAACAAAGAGATCCGAAGAAGAACAAAAGTAGTTGGGGTGTTCCCGAATGAAGCTTCCTGTTTGAGATTAATCTCCGCTTTGCTTATGGAAATCAGTGAGGAGTGGCAGATCGGTAAACATTATTGTGCTGGCAAGTCATTGAATTATTAAAGAACTGTGGATATTTCTGACTCGAATTTACAGAAAAAAGGTTGCTTTATCGGGTTTATCAACTCTTTACCCATTATTAATTCAATAATTTATATAAATACCAATAATGAATATACGGCAACAAATTAATATCCAACGCCAATAAATTGCATACTTATCTGAATCTTTGGACAAGAAATCCAAAGATCAAAAGGAGTTGTATCTATGAAGATCGAGAAGGAAATGATTAAAGAAAAGGCCGAAGAAAAAAGGAAATCTTTGCAAACTAGATTTGTACTGATTGTCGGCAGCGCTTTGGTGCTTGTTGCAGTCGTCCTGACAATATTCTCTGTTCTTATGCTAAGAAATGTCAGTATTACTTCGGCAAAAACTGAAGCTGGTATGTCTTCTAGTTCACAAGGATATATGGTCGAAGAAAACCTCAGCAATAAAATGACCATTGCGCGCAGTCTTGCCGAAACTTTTGAGGCTGTGAAGATTAATGGAGGCAGTTTCACAAGGGAACAGGCAAATGAGGTTTTACAACATACCCTTGACGAAAATGAAGGAATTTTTGGCGTCTACGCTTTATGGGAACCGAATGCATTTGATGGTAATGATGTTGCTTCGAGAAATGCTGCGGGCAGTGACAGTAATGGACGCTTCTTACCTTATTGGACCCGAGATAGTTTTGGAAAAATCTCTTTATCGGTGATCACTGATCTTTCAGATCAATCTGCATACTACCAAACACCAAAAACAACAAAAGCAGAAGCAATTATTGACCCCTTTACTTATAACGTGGATGGTAAAGATGTCTTAATGACATCTTTGGTAGTGCCAATTATTTACAAGGACCAATTCCTCGGAATTGCCGGAGTTGATGTTGAATTAAGTTCGATGCAGGGATTGTTTACTGCTGATAAAAGCTTCTTTTCTGGCACGAGCGCATCTACTTTGATCTCAAATAATGGCACCATTTTAGCAAAATCGGATGATCCAAGTGCAATCGGTAAATCAATATCAGATATCTCTACAGATTCTGCAGCCACTGCCGAGTTGATACAAAAGGGAGAGGCAAAAACTTTTGAGTCCACTACCGGGAATCTGGTTTCACTTGCACCAATCACGATAGGTAAAACAACAACTCCCTGGTCAGTGGTCGTATCTATCCCATTGAAAGAGGTTCATTCAACTGCGACAATAACTATGTGGATCATGATCGCAGCTTCGCTTGTCTTGTTGTTCATCGGTATTTTGATTTTACTAACTGAAATTCGACGCATCATTCGTCCGCTACAGCTGCTTACAGATTCTTCTGAAAGATTATCTCTGGGCAACCTTACCCAATCAGAAGAAGTCAAGCAGAATTACAACAAATTCTTTGCCAATCGAGAAGATGAGGTTGGTTATATTGCCAATGCTTTTGGAAAATTAAGAACTTACCTGACTGTTGCTGCGGAAGATGCAAACAACATCGCGAATGGTGATCTGACTGTTGAAGTAGCATCAAATGGTGAAGAGGATGTTCTTGGAAACGCTTTGCGGAAGATGGTTTCCTCTTTGCGGGGGGTGGTTTCCAACATTATCGATAATTCCACGACCTTAAGTGCTTCATCACAACAGTTGGCCTCGGCCGCCAACCAGGCCGGGCAGGCAACCACGCAGATCGCTACAACCATTCAACAGATTGCCGGCGGCATCACACAGCAATCTCAGAGTACCGCCCAGACCGCCAGTTCCATGGAACAGGTCTCCCGTGCAGTTGAAGGTGTTGCTCAGGGTGCTCAGGAACAGGCAGGGGCGGTAGCCAAGGCCTCAGCCTTAACTACACAGATCAATGACTCAATTCGATCTGTTGCTCAAAATGCCAAAGAAGCAGATGGAATGTCTAATGAAGCTGCTGCTTCAGCAAAAGAAGGAGCCCAATCAGTAGAAGATACCCTGAAGGGTATGGAAGTCATCAAAAATAAAGTTGAAGTCTCTGCTCAAAAGGTCCAGGACATGGGTGCCCGCTCTGAGCAGATCGGCGTGATTGTTGAAACAATCGAAGATATTGCCTCCCAGACAAATCTGCTCGCCTTAAATGCTGCAATCGAAGCAGCCCGGGCCGGCGAAAATGGTAAAGGCTTTGCGGTTGTAGCAGACGAGGTACGTAAATTAGCTGAACGCTCTGCTTCTGCTACCCGTGAGATTGGCTCCCTCGTCCAGGGAATTCAGAAGACTGTTGCTGAAGCTGTTTCAGCGATGGGCGAAAGCACCAAAGAAGTTGAATCCGGTGTAAAAAAGGCGAATCAATCCGGAATGGTCCTGGAAAATATTCTCAGTTCTATTGAAAAAGTTGGAGTTCAGATCGCCGAGGCTGCCAGAGCAACTGAAAAAATGACAGTCGCTGCCAACGAGCTGGTTTCTTCTATGGATTCTGTGTCAGCAGTTGTTGAAGAAAATACAGCAGCTACTGAAGAAATGGCTGCCGGTTCATCAGAGGTCAGCAAATCGATCGAGAATATTGCCAGCATCAGCGAAGAGAACAGTGCAGCGGTTGAGGAAGTTTCGGCTTCTGCTGAAGAGATGAGCGCGCAGGTTGAAGAAGTGACTGCTTCTGCTCAATCTCTGGCTGAGATGGCTGAGAAGTTGACCGAGATCGTCAATCAATTCAGACTTTCATAAATTGTTTCAAGATTAATCAGTTCAAGGGTTATCTGAAATTCAGATAACCCTTGATTAATAAATTTTTCGCCAGAGAAAAACTCTCTGGCGAAATAAATTAATTGATAAACCGGATTGGTAAACTAATACGAACTGGAATCGAATGTCGAAGGATCAATATTGGCGTTGTTGATTCTTACTTCATAATGAACATGAGGGCCAGTTGAATTTCCGGTACTACCGGAAAGGCCAATGACATCGCCTTTATTAACACTTTGCCCGACGCTTACAGGGACTTCTGAAAGATGTGCATAATAGGTTTTCACATCCCCGTTTTGCACAATGACCAGGTTTCCATAACCCTCATTATTCCAACCTGCATAGATTACCTTGCCGGAAATGGTGGATTGCACATCTGTGCCTGTGACAACTCCGAAATCCAGGCCGTTATGAGTGGATGTGTAGCCTTGAGTTAACACGCCATCGACCGGATAACAAACATTTGGGTCACTGGCATCAGAAGTCAATTTGGAGTTTGCAGAGGCTGATTTGGTTGCTGTACTCTCGGCAGTTAATGAGGAATTGCTGCCCTGCGATTGAAGTTGTTGAGACTGCAATTGCTCAAGCAGCATCATTAGTGGGGCTAGCATAGCTGTTATACCGCTGCTTGAACCAGATCCTGATGAAGATGAGGATGAACTGATGCTTGAAAGCAGCATCAAGGAAAGAAGCTGAGAAAATGTTGAACTTTCTGTCTGAGTGGAGGTTGCAGTGGAATTTTCAGCGGAATTGGAAATCGAATTTGCCAATTGAGTGGTAAGTAGATCTGTAGTTGAGAGACTGTCCATGTAAAAAAGTATATCTCTATGCATAGATCAGTCCATAAATCTTCAGTAAATAATCGGTGTTAAATGTGAAAATTTGGAAGAGATTTACCTCGCGTTAACATATATTTCAGTACCCGTTTACATTAAATGTTTCGATAACTTCGTAAAATATCACTACCGAGAAGAAGTGTGTTTGGGAGATTTGTTTGGAGGAATAAGTGGATTCCAGCAAGTAAGCCCAAGCGATCAAAATACATCCTTGCTTATATCAATTCGAGAATTTTATGGACTCAATGAATGATCTGCTAATGAACACTGAAGGTGACCTGGCTTTCCAGGAAGAGGTTGTTCCGACTTCCACGGAAGAATTGCAGAGTCTACTCCAGACAATGACGCAAAGGCAAAAACCGGTCAGTCAGGAAGAAATGATGCGTGCTGCCACCATGCTAAAGGAGATTGTTTCAAGCTCCTCACCGGCAGTTGAGGTCTCCAAGCATTTGGATGAGATCGACAATTTAATGCCAGCGATCATCGATTTAAATATTCAGCAGGCAAGAAAAGATGGAAGGCCTGATCTTGTTTCCGGGTTAGGTGAATTAAAAAAGAACATCTCACTGCAAAAATCGATCCAGAAAGATGCTTATCAGAATGGGACCAACCGAACTAATAATTCTTTCGAGATTTTCACTGGAAAAGTTGCCGTTTTTGAACCTTCATCCAGCGAAGTAAAAAATTCTGAGCGGATCAAACTGATAAAAGAGGGACTTTATTCATCAGGGTCTCTGATGACCGAAAAGGAAATCCTGAAAGAGCGCCCCGGTTTGGCGATCTTTAGTAATGCATTTCTTGATCCACAACTGATGGATATGATGGCTAAATTTTCTATTGCAAAGGTCCCGATCATTCTGGATATTGATGAATCCTTTGAGACGCAGTTCCTTTCGAGAGTGAACAAGGTCGATTCCAACCTGCAGTTATTTGATAGAAAACTCACTGCCTCATTATTCCTGGCAAATTTGATCACCACTGCATCAGAATCATTTGCAAATAGTTTAAAGGCATCAAATTATCCTGCGATGGTAATACCAAATTGTTGGAGCATTGCCAACCCTTATTGGACTGAGAAAAAGGAAAATATCGGTCCAACTATCCAACTAGGTTGGTTTGGAACTCCGGAAAATCTGGATGACCTGGCTGCGATTCGTCGACCCCTCGTCAGAATATTACGTGAATTTGATGATAAGGTGCGTCTTGTGATTGTCGGCAATCAGAATGCATACCGGATGTTTGACCTAATCCCCGATTCTTTGAAAACATATATTCCCTATATAGCGCAGGAGGAGATTCCATATATCCTGAACCAGATGGATATTTTGCTCATGCCTTTATGGAAGGCAAATATCTCGAATATGAATTCAGATGATCTTTTTATGTATGCAGGAATCAAAAAGATCCCCTGGGTGGCTTCACCAAGCAGTGTCTCAACGAAATGGACAAAAGGTGGAATACTGTGCAGCACGCTTGATGAATGGCATACAAATTTGCGGTATCTCATTTTGGATAAGGAATTACGTTTCGCTCTTGGTTCAGATGGTTTTAATAAAGCTGCAACACGTGAGATAAGAACGAGTATTGGCTCATGGAATCAGGCTTTTAATTTTGTGGCCTCATTCCAGCATTCTGGAAAGAAGATCAATTAGATCTTTGGAGAATTTGGCAATTGAAGATTGTTTTTGTTTATGACAACTCAATTCTCAATCAGTACCGTGTCCAATGGCGCTGTAGGAATATTGCTAATGCGATCAATCGAACCGGGTTGCATCACGCAGACCTAATGGATATTCCTGCTTTTGTTTCTGATACGGAAGAATGCCAGAGAGTTTGCAGTGAAGCTGATTTGATCATCATCCATCAATTTGGGATTGGAACGGTGCTTAAAACAGCACTTTCCTGGAAAACATTGAAAAAGAAGATAGTTTTGGATATTGATGTTGCATTAAATTTGATCGATGAGGACATGGACCTTTATCCTTTGTGGATTAAGGGAGAAGTACCTCCTGGATTTGCTGGTTGCCCATCAGATTCTTTGTGTGTCGATCCAACACCTCTTCAACAATTGAAATGGGCAACATCCCATTTTGATGCGATCACGGTTTCTTCAGAACGACTAGCTGGAGATTGGGAGCGCTTTGGAAAAGTATTTCTTGTACCAGATTTTATTGACACAGATCAATATTTGCCATTAAAAACTCATCCGGATGGTGAGATCTGGTTTGGCATGGGTGGAGGCCCGCTTTCGGGAAAGACCTTTGAAAATAGTGGACTCTTACAGGCTGTGGAGGAAGTTTGTCAGCAGAAGCCAAATACCCGTTTATTTATCGGGAATTTGCCTTCTCCTTTGATCGAAAAACTTAGGGTTCCACCGGAACAAAGGATCATTTATTCATGGATGCCTCCGGAGGATTGGCGGGGATGCATCTCAAATTTGGATCTGGGCCTGGCGCCGTCTCTTACGCAATATGATTTTCGAGAAAGTCGCAAACCAGTTCTTGAATATTTATCTTTGAAAATTCCCTGGGTGGCCAGTGATCACCTGCCGTTTAGAGATATAAAACAGTATGGCATGGTTGTTGAGAATTCTTATATTGCCTGGAAGAATGGGATTCTGCAAAGTATCAACTGTCTCGAGGAAAGAACGACATTCGCTTCGGGGAACCCATACCTTTATGCAATAAGTCAGGATATTGACGAAAATATTAACAAGATCATTGATAGTTATGAGATGATCATTCGTGACTAATTCGCGATCAAATATACGGAGAAAAACAAATTGATACCTCAAGATGACGATTTCGTTTCCATGACTGAAAGACCCAGGGGAAAAATCCCAGCATTGTTGGATATTCCCACATCTGAACTGCTGATGGGAACTGGTGCTGAACAAGTAAAGCATCTTCAATTAAATCAGTCTGATTGGGCTTATGAATGGTCAGATCGGGATCTTTTTGCTAATGAACAGCCACAACACAAAGTACGAGTAAACGAGTTTCAGATATCCCAATATCCTGTTACGAATGCGGAATATTATGATTTTGTTTGGGATGTTGGACATCCATTGCCTAAAGGATGGATCAGTTTTACCTTTCCGGTTGATCAGGATTATCATCCTGTAACAGGGGTTTCAAAAAAGGATGCTGAAGCTTATGTGGAGTGGTTGAGAAAACGAACCGGAATGAAATTCCGTCTGCCTACCGAAGCTGAGTGGGAGTTGGCAGCCCGGGGTACAGATGGCCGGCTTTACCCGTGGGGCAACACCTTTGATCCATGGAGGTGTAATACTTCAGAAAGTATGAAAAAAATGACAACGCCAGCAGGGTTTTATTCTCCTAGCGGCGATAGTATTTTTGGGGTGGCAGATATGGTGGGGAATGTTTGGGAATGGACCAGCTCAATTTTTAGGCCTTATCCCTACCGGGGTGAAGTTCCTGCGGATAAAGTGACGCCCAATGATCGATTTGTTGTAAGAGGAGGAGCGTGGTATTACAGTCGAAAACTGGCCCGGTGTGCCTGCCGCGAAGGCATGAATGCTTTACAGTGTTCGGATTCAGTGGGCTTTCGTGTGGCTTGCGATAAAGCATAATAAAAAAAACCCTGTCATTCGACAGGGTTTTCAATTCCATAGGGGATCAGAATAATAAATCGTGTTCCTTGATTTACCTGACTTTCAACGTTGATAATGCCATTATGTTCTTTTATGGTTCGCAGGCAAACTGAAAGCCCTAGACCAGTTCCATGACCGACCTTTTTAGTGGTGTAAAAAGGTTCAAAAATACTCTTTATTCTTTCCTGTTCAATGCCGTTGCCATTATCTTCAATAATGATAGTAAATTCCGAATTTTTATAGGCTGTCTTGATCTTAATGACCCCTTCGGATCGGCCAGCGGCTGAAATGGCATCCATCGCGTTGATGATCAGGTTGATCCACACGCCTTGCAGATTCTCTCGATGCGCAAGGAGCAGCGGCATATCTTTCTCAAAATCGGTTTCAACTCTTAATTGCTGCTTGATCAATTCATGATTGATCAACATCAAAGCACTTTGAATTGTTTCGTTGATGTCCGTCTTTTCAAAATTCTGGTTTTCTTTTCGCGAGATATTGAGCAGATTACGAACAACATTTGAAGCACGGATGCCCGCGGTTTCGATGAGTTTGATCGATTCAATTTTATCCGGGTCATCATCCGGGTTCAGGTGGAGCATTAATTGTGCGTTTGCAATAATCGCAGCCAGAGGATTATTGATCTCATGAGCGATACCTGCAGCCAATTGGCCTACCGCGGCAAGTTTTTCTGATTGGATCAAGTTATCTTCCAGCATTTGTTTTTCTGTGATGTCGGATTCCTGAATGATCGATTGAACCGAAACGTGCGTCTCATCGAAAATCGGGATTGTATTGATCTCCCACTCGATGTGGTTCTCTGAAGAGATCCATTCGCGCCAGGTACGCTGTGTATTTGCTCCCTGGAGGAGTGTTTCACCGGCCCTACATGCCGGGCAGGGGGTATGACGCCCATAAAGGACCTCATAACAGGTCTTTCCTGTCAATGAGGCTGGGTGAATCCCCACTCTGGAGGCGCGCGCAATATTCACTGCCAGTATTGTGTAGGAGGCATTGATTATGTAAATCGATGTGTGCATATTATCAAAGATTTGACGCAGCACATTCCTTGAACGGAGAAGGTCAAGGCTCTTTGATTCTAGTTTTGCAAGATCGATCTTTAGGGTTTGAATTGAATTCCAGTTGTCGAGCAGATCAGCCACTAAATTGGAGTATTGAGTGAGTAGATCTTTATCTACTTCTCCAATCGGGTATTTATTGTTGAGCAGGAATAGTGCTCCAATTTGAATATTATTTTTGAGACAAACCGGAACGTATGTGGCAGTTTTTACTTCTGGTTCTGGATGATCCAGGATCTCTTTGAGTATCGTACTCTTTGCTGAGATATCCTGCGGTGAATCTGGAAGATTCGGGTAGGTTATCCGTTGAAAAATATCTGCTGTAACATGCTGGTTGCTCTGATAGATCCATTCGTCTTCCGGCCCGATCAATTTCTTGATTATTAGCTCCGGGGTTTCGAGATCTTTTTGAATAAATAAGATGTATTCAGTTGAAAAATATTTTCGGATACTTTGAAAAACCGAAAATATTGCCTGGTTCGGATTCGAAGATACTTCCCTTAGCGCAGTCGATAGTGAACGGATCACGCCGGAATCTTTCGTTTCTTCCCATTTAGTGGACATATGCGATTGTGCAAAAAGAATTTTTATAAAGGTGTCCAGTAAGCGAAAAGCAAACGATAATTCATCCTTGGAGAGCGGGTCGCCGCCAATAAGAAAGACCCCGACAGAATTCCCTCGAAAAATGATTGGGAGAATGGCAGATATTAAAATTTGTGGATTTTCATCCAGTGGTTTTTGACTGGTGTAGACATCAATAACATCAATGTTTAAACGGCTTTGAGAATTTTCGAATTGAAGTTCCCAAATATCTGGAGAATTATATTTGATCCACCCTGGTTTCACCTCTAGATTGGTATTGATGATCTTTATTGCACCGCAACAACGGTTCAGGTTTTTTACAATGGATTCAAGTTCAAGAGCTAAATAGTTTTCAAGATCTTCAGATTTAAATACTAGATCATAAAGCTCATTGATTGCTTGAATTTGTTTAGCCGTAAATGTTGCAGGAGTGGAATTTTCCATCATTCAATATTTTCTGCAGCCATATTTTCAATGGTGTACCCATAACCTGGAACTGTTTTTATGATCAGGGGGTTCCGCGGATCCTTTTCGATCCTTTCGCGAAGGTTGCGGATATGAACACGGACAAGGTCTGAGCTTCCTGAATCGCTGGGATAATCCCAAACTTCGTCCAGTAACCTGGCCGGGGAGAAGATCTCACCCGGATGGTCCATTAAATGATAAAGAAGATCGTATTGAACTGGAGTCAGACGGACCTTTGTAGAATAAGGTGAAGTGAATTCATAAGTGCGGGTATTTAGTGAATATGGCCCGATGGCGATAACGGTTTGTTCGCTTTTTTCCGGTTTCTTTTCTTCGGGGGCAGCATTTGGCAGGCCATAGATCACATCAGAGGGAGAAGGCTGAGAGATCCTTTGCATACGGCGAAGAATTGCCTGGATGCGAAAGACAAGCTCATTGATATTAAAAGGCTTGCACATATAATCATCCGCTCCCGACATGAAACCATTGATCTTGTCCTCATCCCTTGCTTTCGCGGTCAAGAAGAGGATAGGAACATTACATAAGAGCGGATCATTTCTCATTTCCTGACAAACTGTATAGCCATCCATTCCTGGCATGATCACATCCAGTAGAACCAGGTCTGGAATTTCCCGGCGGGCACTTTGAAGTCCATTTACTCCTGTATTGGAAACATTGACTCTGTAGTTGTAACTGCGAAGAACTCTTTCTATCGTTTTGGCAACAATATTGTCATCTTCTACAATCTGAATCAATTTTTGTTCCATAGGTCAAAATCCTCTCGGCAAAAAAAGATAATTCCAGAAATTTGTTTGTTTTGATGTTTATTAGAAATGCCGCAAATCTTCAAATTCATTAAAAATAGATTAACATATTTTAATCGGAATTAATTAGTTATACCTTTTTTATCGATTTAATTGTATAGGATGTTTGAATTCTTTACAAACTTTTTATATCTATCTGACTTTTTTTGTAATTATAGATAACCGTTTCATAGGTGAGATCTGGTGATCAAATTTGAAATTATTCCTTTGTACATAAGCATTTGAAATTTGATACTAATCTGCGAATTACTCCCTTGATAAATTTGTAAAAAAATTGTTAATGCCTGAGGGAAAATATTAACCGGAAGTTTACTACCCTTTCATATCGTGTTTATTAGACTTTCTTTTCTGTTCGGGTAAAGTTAGTCTTGGAATGCAAAGTAAGCTGCATTGAGATCAGTTTTGTAATTCTGGGAATGGTGAAGAAAATGATCTTGGTTACCAGGTTCAATGGATCAAAATTCTATATCAACGCTGAACTTATTCAGACCGTTGAAGAGACACCCAGTACGGTTATCACACTGGTGGACCACACCCGTTTAGTAGTTGCTGATTCCGCTGCCGCTATTGTGGAAAAGGTTATTGAATATCGCCAAAAAATTTCCCTGCCTTTACAAAAATCAGGCGATCTTAAATAGAACTTAACGGAGACAAAGAATTCTTATGGATATAGCTACCCTACTTGGTATCGTTGGATCACTTGTTGTGATTGGCGTAGTCATGATCATGGATGGTGGATCCCCTATGGATCTATTTGCGCATCCCTCCGCATTGTTATTGATCGTTGGTGGGTCCATACTTACAACTACGACCACAAGTTCTCTGGATACATTGAAAAAACTGCCTGTATATATCAAATTAGCGTTGAATAAGAATAAATTCAATAACCTGGAATCCATTGACCTCCTGGTTCGTTTAGCTGATAAAGCCCGTCGGGATGGCCTGCTGGCACTAGAAGAGGAAACGAAAAAGATCACAGATCCCTTCCTGCAAAAGGGCCTAATGATGGTTGTAGATGGAACTGATTCGACAGAATTGCGTGACATTTTGGAAATAGCCATAGAGCAGACCCATGAACGTCACAAAGTAGGTATTGGTTTCTTTGCTTCTGCAGGTGGTTATGCCCCTACATTCGGTATTATCGGTACCGTTATGGGGCTGATCAGCGTTTTGAAAACATTGGATGACGCAGCGACATTTACAAAATCCATTGCGGCAGCCTTCCTGGCTACTCTTTGGGGCTTGTTATTTGCCAATGTTGTTTATCTGCCTCTCAGTCAGAAATTGAAGGCTAAAAGCGAAGAAGAGTTAAAAATGCGCTATATGCAGATAGATGGCATTCTAGCAATCCAGGCTGGTGCGAACCCTCGTATCGTGCGCGAAAAATTACTGTCATATCTCTCACCGGCTGAACTTAAAGCTGCCAAGCAGGAAACTGGCGGAAAGCAGCCAGCTGGTGCACCACAACGGGAGAAGGCATAAACTATGGCGCGCAGGAAGCAGGAAGCAGAAAGTGAAGGCAATAGCGAGCGGTGGATGCTCAGTTATTCTGACTTCATGACGCTCTTGATGATCATCTTTGTTGTGCTTTATTCCATGGGGCAGACTGACGTCGCAAAATATAAGCAGCTTGCTGAAAACCTTAAAGAAGCTTTTACCTTTGGTGGAACTTCCCAGGTGATCGATACTCAAATCAATAAACAAAGCGGCAGTCTGGAAAATGGAGAAGCCAAGCCGATCGTGGTGCAAGATATCCCTAGTGTCGCGCCTAAATCGGAAGAAGTTGCAAATGAATTGACTCAAATGTTGGCTGGCAGCAACCTGGGAAACGAGGTAAGTGTTCAGACAAATGTTGAAGGTGTTCTTATCTCTTTGAGCGAAAAGTTGGTTTTCTACCCTGGTACAGCCCAGTTACCTGACAATGTTTATCCAGTATTGGATGTTATCGTTAGTATGCTCCAATCCAACACCAATAAGATCAAACTGGTTGGCCATACAGATGATCAACCTTCGGCAGATCCACGATATCCGAGCAATCTTGAACTTTCTGTAGCGCGCGCAATGGTGGTTGCGAATTATATGATCAGCAAGGGTATTGACCCTTCCAGGATCATCGTTTCGGGAAGAGGTCAATATGACCCAATTTTTCCCAATGACTCTGATGAGCACCGCGCCTTAAACGGTCGGGTCGATATCATTATTGTTTATAACATTCAGGAAGATACGATCAGTTTAGGTACTGTTGATATTACTCAATAAACAAATGGAATAATCTATGGCGAAATCAACTTCATCCAATAACAAAAATCCTCTCAGCCTGGTCATCAGTATTCTTGGTGTTGCCTTTTTTGTGGTGATAGGCGTTCTGGTTGTTGCCATGGCATATATTATGTTTGCCCCGGATAATTTCCCGAAACCTTTCAACCTGGTTTATGCAAATTCGGGAACCAGTGAGCCTTCTGTTGAGGCTTCTCCTGAACCTACAATAATTCCTACTGTTGTGATCATGCCCGGCGAAGGGCTTATGGAAACCATGAGCACAAAGATTGTCAACCTGGCTGGTTCAACCAGTAATCAATATATTCGCATCACGATCGTTCTTGAATTTGTCCCCGCATCTTTGCCGACTGCTACCCCTGAGGCTGCCAAGAAAGAAGGCGAAAGTTCAGCAACAACTGTTGATCCAAACGCTGAATTAGAAACCAGAATCAAAGCCCGTATGCCAATGATGGATGATATTGTGATCACCTTGCTGGCATCCAAAACATACAGCGATCTCTATTCTGCCCAGGGTAAAGAACAACTTCGTTCAGAGATCATGAACGCGATCAATACTAAATTGCCAGAATTTCATGTCATGTCAGTATATTTCACTGAATTCGTGGTGCAATAATCTATGCTTACTCAATCAGAAATTGACGCTCTATTAGCAGGAACGATTGATATCGAGGGAAAAGGTGGGTCCGGCGGAGTTAACCTGGCTGATCTGATGAACCATGAGGAGCATCAAGATGCAGATGGCAACTCTAAAAAAAGGATCATCTCCTATAATTTCTGGTCTCCAGATCGTTTCTCGAAAGAACAAATTCGTGCTGTTGAGCTGATCCATGAGGACCTTGCTGAAAGGCTAACCACCTCAATGCCTACATTCTTGAGGACGAATATCCGTCCGAGGCTTTCACACAGCGAACAAGGCAAGTTCAATGATTATTTGAGCGATTTTTCTGAAAAGACATTATTCCATATGGTGGTTTTAGCACCCTTGCCCGGACAGATGGTAATGACATTGAGCCCGGATATCAGCAATTTGATCCTCGAGCAACGTCTGGGGGGCAAGGTTGAAAGTAAGTTTTCAGACCGGCAGCCGACCGAGATCGATCAATCCCTGATCCGTGAGTTGATCGAACATATGCTCGGGGATATCAAAGCCTCCTGGGGAAAGGTCGTAAATATTGACCCTTCTCTCGAGGACAGCACGATCAATCAGCATTGGGTACAAATGGCGGTTGGTAACGAGCGTGTGATCATGCTCACTTTTGAGCTTACTATCCAGAATCACACAGGCACAATGACGATTTTTATCCCGTTCAGTACGTTGAAACCGATCATGAATGACCTGAATCCACATATTTGGATCTCGGGAAAGAAAGAACAGAAACTGGACCAATCTTCCTGGGCAAAGAATCTAGAAAATGTTGAAATAGTCCCATTGGATGTGAAGGTTATTCTGGGAGAGATCGATCTTTCAGTCAAAGAGATTGTGGAAATGAAGATAGATGATGTTTTACAGGTGGATACTTCTGCCAGTCAGCCGTTAATGATCCAGATCGCGGACCAGCGGCTATTTCTGGGGCGCGTAGGGAAAGTCGGCAACCGGTTAGGAATACAGATTTGCAGTGCCATCAGTCACGACTGAAAAGTCCAACAAGTTGAGGAATGAATATGTCAGAGAATGCAGAACTGAATCAAACAGAAGATGAAAAGAAGATGATGTCATCCTCCCAACAGCAAGGAGAACGCGAAGTATCCAATATGGACCTGCTGATGGATATCTCGTTGAAGGTGACCGTGGAATTAGGACGAACCAAGATGACCCTGCATCAGGTTCTGGATCTGCAAATCGGCTCTGTCGTTGAACTGGACCGTTTGGCCGGCGAGCCCGTAGATGTTTTTGTCAATGATCGTTTGATCGCGCATGGTGAAGTTGTTGTTGTGGATGACAAATTTGGGGTTCGAATCACAGAATTGATCTCGCCGACTGCGAATTCTGGTAGCAAAGGATAAGCGGTTTGATGAAGGCTTATTGGGATAAAGTGGTTATCTGGTGGTCTGAGGCGTCTCCCAAGAAACGTTGGACAGCGATTGGTCTGACTGTTGGGGTAGTGTGTACTGCATTATTTCTATTGATCACTGGTTCTCCATCAGGCAATACCACTGCGGCTGTAAACACTGCTGAACGCATGGACAACCCACTTTATTATGTGGGTGTAGCAGCAAAAACGATCGGCGTTCTTCTCCTCATTATTGGTGGCGCAGTGATCTTGAAGCGGCTCCAGAGCAAACAAAAGGCAAATCGGGCCGGGAAAAATCTTGAACTGGTGGATTCAATTCGTATTACCCCAAAACAGGCAATCCACCTGGTCAGGGCAGGAGATCAATGTTTTTTGGTAGGTGCCACCGATCAATGTTTGAACTTGATCTCCCGTGTGAACCTGGATTCACCAAAAACCGAAGAAGTCATTCCACAACCGCAGGAAAAGGTAACTTTTGATTCCATTCTGGCAAATGCAGCAGAGCAACTTAACGAAAAAAATTCAGGATTTTGAAATTGTTCAGAAATTATTTGATTGAAAATGGAACTTATGGATTATGAAATTACTTAAACGAGGAAAACTACTGGTTGTTTTAGGGTTCATAGTGTTTTCTTTGCTGCTTGCCGGTTGTTCGGCTGACCCCAATTTGAGCGTCCCAGGAATGACGTTATCTATTGCACAAGATGGCAGCCCGGCGGAAGTGACAAGTGGAGTTCAACTTTTAGTTCTCCTGACGATCCTTTCGCTAGCTCCTTCGATCATCATTCTAGCGACTTCTTTTACACGTATCGTGATCGTGCTTTCCATGTTGAGAAGTGCAATTGGCACTCCTTCTATTCCACCCAACCAGGTGATCATTGGTTTGTCTTTGATCCTCACCTTTTATATTATGGCACCAGTTTATGACCAGGTGAATAAGGATGCAATTCAACCCTATTTAAGCAACCAGATCGACCAACAGACTGCGATCACTCGTGGAATGGAACCAATTCGGGATTTCATGTTCAAACAAACTCGCGAGAAAGATATTCAGCTCTTTATTGATCTTGGAAAAGAACCACAACCTGCTTCCCTGTCTGAGATCAAGACAGTGGTTTTGCTTCCAGCTTTTGTGATCAGTGAACTGCGGGTGGCGTTTACAATGGGATTTGTCATCTACATTCCATTCTTGATCATTGATATGGTGATCTCAAGCCTGCTGCTTTCGCTGGGTATGATGATGCTGCCACCATCCCTGGTTTCATTGCCATTCAAGTTACTGTTGTTTGTCTCTGTGGATGGTTGGTATTTGATCACCCGCAGCCTTGTTATGAGTTTCGGCGGTTCTTAAGGAGAAAGGCTAAATGTCTGAAGCTTACGTTTTGACATTAGCACAGCAGGCGATAACTGTGACCCTGATGGTTGCAGGACCAATGTTGTTGATCAGTCTTTTGATCGGCATTCTGGTCAGTATTATCCAGGCAGCGACTCAGATCAATGAGGTTACGTTTTCATTTGTTTTAAAAGTAATTGGAATCGTAATTGTTATTTTACTAATGGGGTCCTGGATGTACGAAAAAATAACAACTTTTACGACAGGTCTTTTCAATGACCTGCCAAATTTAGTCCATTGAAAGGGTTCTCATGCTTCCACACAAAGTTGATCAGGTTTTATCTTCACTTGATAATCTTCGGCCAATACCTTCCAATGTCACCCGAATATTAAAGGAGATCGATAATCCATATACATCGATCACTAAGATCTCGGAATACATCGGCCTGGATCAGGCATTAACGGCGATGGTATTAAAAACTTCAAATTCGGCCTTGATGGGCTATGCAACAAGTTGTACATCTATTACAGATGGCGTGATGCGCATTGGCCTAAAACGGTTGAAAGCGATCCTATTTGCTGTTAATTCGGTTGGTCCGATGACGGGAAAACTAAATGGATATCGGCTTGGCAATGGCCAATTATGGAACCATTCCTTGAAAATTGCCGTGGTTTCAGAATGGCTTGCAAAAAACTTGCATTATGGTGATGTAGAACAGGTTTATGTGGTAGGTTTGTTGCATGATATTGGAAAATTATTGCTTGATCAATTTGTTCTGGAAGATTATCAGCGGATTGTCAAATATGTAAAAGAATATAATTTGCCGCTCTGGAAAGCAGAAGAAAAACTGATCGGCATTGATCATGCCAAACTTGGCGGCAAGATGGCAGAGAGATGGAATTTCCCTGATTCTTTGGTTGAAGGAATTTGTTACCATCACGAACCAACCGGTGCAAAAAATGATCAAAAATTGCCCGCCATCATCAATCTTGCTAACGCCATGGCTTCTCAAAAAGAGGAAAATGGCAGTGAGTTGTTGGGAAATGATCTCCATCCTGATACATTACAGGTTTTACGGCTGGATCAAGAAGGTATGGCAAGAATTTCAAATAAATTCATCGATTCATTTGTTCTTGGTGACATATAAATTTCATTGTAGAATAAATACCTATGCAGGTATTGATTCTGGAATATGATGCGATTTTACGTGATTTGCTATGCCTTGGGCTAAAGCGCAATGGTTTTGTTCCCATCCTATGTGCTGATCCAAGTAACGTAAGAGATGAGATCACCATGCATGCACCAGAGGCAATGATCGTTGATAATCACCTCCCATTTTCCAATGGTATTGATCTGATATATGAATTGGAAAATGAACACCTTTTGGATAACGTCTATACCGTTTTTCTTTCCTCTCTGGGCTTTACTTCAATTGTCAAACAAGCCATCAAAGCTGGAGCGGATGATTTTTTGGTCAAACCGTTTGACATGGATTGTTTGTCTCTAAAATTAAAAAGTCATCAGAAAATGGAGAGAAACTAAGAGTATCGGATAAAGAAATAAATTCTTAACCCCTAAAAGCGGTATTTTAGGAATATTTACCCGATATTAATTTCTGCTTCACCCCTCATTTACGGACATATTTAAGGTCTTCAATTATCCTAAAGTAAATCAATCTTTAGGATCAAATGTGACTATCTCTGTTGCTCAAGCTGAACTATTCTTTCTGGCGCTAACAAGAATTCTGGCGACCATAATCCACGTCCCGGTGTTAGGGGGAAGAGCAATCCCTAACCAGGTACGGATCGGGTTGGGCTTGGTGCTGACGATCTGTTTGGTCCCCTGGCAAAATATTCCCGAAGCAACCACCATTGTTGGATTTCTTCCATTCACTCTGGCAATTGGCAAGGAGATCCTGATCGGCACATTGGTGGGTTTTGCAGCCGAGCTTGTTTTTGGCGCAGTCCAACTGGCTTCAGAAGCAATGGGTTTGGAAAGTGGATTCGCATCCAGCAAACTATTTAATCCTGCTCTTGATGAAAGCGGGTCTTCGTATAGTCAATTATTTGTGATCGTTGCAACCATGTACTTCCTTGCAATTAACGGACACCATGTTGTCTTGATTGCCCTTCAGAAATCATTTACTGCAGTTCCGCTGCAAGGGACGATCACTTTGACCGATCCCACTATTTTACTCAAGATGACCTCTCAGATGATCCAGGCTGGGATTGAGCTTGCCTTACCGGTTCTGGCGGCGCTATTATTGACCGATCTCTCGCTGGGGTTGCTGGCTAAGGCTACTCCCCAGATCCAGGTTTATTTTCTCGGGCTGCCATTGAAGTTGGGAGTTTCACTGGCTGGGATGGGACTTGTGCTGGTAATGGTCCTGCCTATGCTCAGTAATCTCTATGGTGACCTTGGAAACAAGATGTTAATGCTGTTGGAGAAGTAGCAGAGATGGCTGAGAAGACTGAAGCCCCTACTCCCCGGAAGTTAGCGGATGCCCGTGAACAAGGGCAGGTCGCGAGGAGCCACGAGATCAATGCAGCGGTGGTGCTGTTGGTTGCTGCATTTATTCTGCAAACCCTCGGTAAGAACATGGTGAGAACTATCTCCAATCTCCTGGTAGACACGATACAGAATCTCTCAACGGTTGAGTTTTCTGCAGCCTGGTTCAGAGATTATTCAGCCAAATCATTATTAGCGCTGCTCCCTTCACTGGGAATTATCATGGCGGTTGTTCTGGTGGTGGGGGTTGCGGTAACACTGGCACAGACTCGTTTCCTATTTTCGACGAAAAAGTTGGCCCCGGATTTTAGCAGGATCAACCCGATCAAGGGCCTCAAGCGTATCTTTTCAAAAACAACTCTTTTTGAGCTTGCAAAAACAATTGTTAAGCTGCTTGTGATCGGGTGGACTTTATACAGCTACTTAAAGACCAACTACATGCAGATCGTCAGCCTGGCAGGGATGGACCTGAACGCATCGATCAGCCAACTGGCGAAATTCTTTTTCGCGTTGATGACCCGTGTGGCGATCATCTATTTTGTGATCGCTGCGGCTGATTACGCCTATCAACTCTGGAGTTTTAATCACAACCTGCGGATGACCAAGCAGGAAGTAAAAGAAGATATGCGACGGTCGGAAGGCGATCCTTTGATCAAAAGCAGGATCCGGGCGATGCAGCGGAGAAATTCACGCAGAAGGATGATGGCGGCGGTACCTAAGGCGACCGTTATTGTCACCAACCCGACCCATTTGGCCATCGCTATTCAATACTCCAAAGATATGCGTGCGCCAAAGATCCTTGCAAAAGGGATGAACAAGATCGCAGAAAATATTGTGAAGATTGCCAAAGGGAATAATATTCCGATCGTTCAAAATATTCCCCTGGCCTGGGCAATTTATAAAACCATCGATATCGACCAGGAGATCTCTCCTGATTTGTATAAGGCAGTTGCGGAAGTTTTGGCTTATGTTCTCAAGACCAAATCCGGCGGCGTTCACTCTGCGGTGAAAATGACTCCGCAGAACTCAACCGGAAACTAGGTAGATAGATCAAAGGAATTATGGCAGAAGGAACCAGCACTTCCAAAGTTTTTATGAATTCAGTTACAAAGCTGTTGCGGTCAAAAGACATCGTGATGGCATTGGCTCTGATCATGCTTGTATTGCTTTTGATCGTTCCATTACCGTCATTTGTTGTCGACCTTCTTCTTGTTATGAATATTGCGGCTGCGGTTGGCATATTGATGCTGACCATGTATATCACTGAGCCGTTGGAATTCTCGACCTTCCCGACTGTTCTGCTTCTGCTCACATTGTTCCGGCTGGGCATCAATGTTTCTGTTAGCCGCCTGATCCTTCTGGATGGCAGCGCAGGAAATGTGGTTCAAACATTTGGTAATTTAATTGTTGGCGGCAATTATGTGGTCGGGTTCGTAATCTTCCTGATGTTGATGATCATCCAGTTCCTGGTGATCAACAGCGGTGCAGGGCGTGTTGCAGAAGTCGCTGCTCGTTTTACTCTGGATGCCATGCCCGGGAAGCAAATGGCCATTGATGCTGACTTGAATGCTGGTCTGATCGATGAAACTGAGTCGCGCAGACGCCGCAAGAATGTTGAAAAAGAAGCTGATTTCTACGGTGCAATGGATGGTGCCAGCAAATTTGTAAAAGGCGACGCAATTGCTTCCATCATCATCATGCTTATCAATATCATTGGTGGAATTGTCATCGGCATGCTGCAGAAGAATATGTCGATCACCGATGCTCTTTCAAATTATGTTTTGCTCACAATTGGTTCTGGCCTGGCGATCCAGATCCCGGCACTGCTTATTTCTGCAGCTTCCGGTTTGATCGTCACCCGCTCTACTTCAGAGTCCACACTTGGCAATGAACTCTTCGGGCAGCTTTCACGGTTCAATGTCTTGTTTGTGGCTGCGGCAATCGTCGGTTTGATGATGTTTATTCCTGGTATTCCAAAGTTCCCATTCGCTCTTGTCAGTGTCGGGCTGGGTGTTGCCGCCTACTTCTCTCAAAAGATGAAGATCAAAGAAGAGATGAGTGTGAAGAAGAAAGCGCCCGCGGCGAAACCGGCTGAACCCGAAACTCCTGAACAGATGATGGAGATGGTGATGGTTGATCCGATCGAGATAGAGATCGGCTACAGTCTGATCCCCTTGATCGATGACCAATCGCAGGAAAATCTGCTGCGCAGAATTACCGGCATCCGTCGTCAGATCATGTCGGAACTCGGGTTTGTCTTGCCGGTAGTCCGCATCCGCGACAACCTGCGCCTGCAGGCGAATGAATACCGGGTGAAGATCCGCGGGCAGGAAATTTCCAGTTCTCAGGTCCTTATGGACCGGGTAATGGCAATTCCGGGAGACAGTGTGGAAGGTGATCTTCCAGGTGTCGATACAAAAGAACCGGCATTCGGATTACCTGCCAAATGGATCAGCGATTCTGACCGACATCAAGCAGAAATGCAGGGCTATACCGTAGTAACACCAGTTTCGGTGATCTGCACCCATCTGACAGAGTTGGTCCGCGGTCATGCCCCTGAATTGCTTAGCAGGCAGGTTGTACAGGAAATGTTGAATCAGATCCGGCAGAAATCGCCTGCATCAGTTGATGGTGTGATCCCTGAACTCTTGAACCTGGGTGAACTGCAAAGTGTTCTTCGTAATTTGCTCAAAGAAAGGGTACCGATTCGCGATCTTTCTGGAATACTGGAAGTTCTGGCATTGAACGCACCAATTTCAAGGGATACCAATATTCTCTCTGAGGCAGTTCGGACAACAATGTCAGTTGCCATTTCGAATCAATATCGAGATCGCAGCAATACGATCCATGTGATGACACTGGCACCGGCGCTCGAGAACACTTTGAGAAATTCCATGGTAAAAAGCGATGGGCGCCTGGCATTTCAAATTGACGCTCAATTAGCCCAACGGATCTTAAATAGCACTGGCGAACAAATGGAAGTAATGGCAAAACAGGGATTCTTGCCCATTCTGCTTTGTCCCCGAGATTTGCGGCTGGCTTTTCGGATGCTGGTGAACCAATCGTACCCTGCATTAATTGTGTTGGCTTTCTCCGAAGTCAGTCAGGGAACTAAAGTAAAAGCGCATGGAATGATCAATATACAGGATAACAAATGACAACCAGATCTTTTCAGGCAGAGACAATTAAAGAAGCTCTGGAGATGGTGCAAAAGGAAATGGGCCCGGACGCCATCGTGATCTCGGCACGCGACATCCCTTTGGGACCAGCGTGGGCGGTCTGGAAAAAACCGGGTGTGGAAGTTGTTTCCATTTCGGCTGATGAAGTGAAGAAAACCAAGGGTAAGGCTGTCATTAATCAACCAGAGGGGCAGGTCCTGCGTCCAGGGAAAAATGGCAATGGAGTTGAATTTGTAGAAGAAACTCCGGAAATTGAATGGGAGAGCGGGCTCAATTCAGACTCTGGTAATGCAAAGAAAACTGCCATTTCTATGGAAACTCAAACTGCAGAAAATAAAGCTGCCTGGAAACCACGTTATCTGAGCAAAGAAGATGTTCTGGAGATGAATCAAAAGCCGGTACCTCATCCTTTACCGGAAATGGTAGAAAAGGTTGAGATCGATACAAGTGTTTACCCTGTCGAGAAGGTAGCTGCTTCGAGTGAATTGCTTGAAAATGAGAATTGTCCAAAATCTCTTCGAAGTCTATTGGACAAATTGGCATCGCAAGAAATGGACGCGGCTTACTTAAAGCAATTAAAGGAACTTGCACTAAGAAGTTGTAGCCCTTCGATGATGGAAAATGAGAACAAGGTAAAAGAATTTCTGGCTCGGTGTATTTCGGCAAATCTGCCGGTTAAGAAATGGAACAACACTGATGTACCCGCAAGAGTTATGGTTTTTGTTGGCATGAGCGGCTGTGGGAAAACCGATGTATTGGCAAAGATCGCCATTTTTTACAGCACCCTTCTTTCAAAAAAGGTAGTCTGGGTTTGTGCAGATACCACCCGTACTGGTGGTATTGCTGAGGCAAAAGTCTATGCCAGTGCAGCTGGGATCCCGCTTGAATTTGCTTATACACCGGAAGAAACCAGGGAGGCTATCGAAAAACATGCCGACGCTGATTTGATCCTGGTGGATACTCCAGGGTTCAACCCGACCGATGAGGCTAATGAAGTGGAATTAGGTTCTTTTCTTTCAGAGATTCCCGGCGCCCAACCTTACCTGGTGACTGCCGCAACCGCAAAAGAATCGGATACGCTTTTTGTTTTTGATTCGCTCAAATATTTTGGCTTGAAAGGAAATGTGGTTACGAAATTGGATGAGACCCGGACATTTGGTTCTGTGGTCAACTTTACTCGAAAAAGTGGATTGCCGCTGGTATTCTTTTCGAGCAGCCGCAAGGCTAATATTGGCCTGAAAGTTGCAGATTCAGATCTACTCGTGCAGACGCTGTTTACAGGAAAGTGGAAATAAATGAGCGACATTGACGATGACGAATTATTAGAAGATGAGCAAGAAGAGACTTCAGAGAAAAAAGTTGATAAGAAGGAGCAATTACCAGTTCTCCTCGATCTGGTTTTTAACCTGTCCAATTTTCTCATTATTGTAGTTGCGGCAATTGTTGCTTTTCTTTCTTATATTGCGGGAGCATCATTACTAAGTATTGCCTTACGTACGGCCGTTGCAATCATCGCTGTTGGTTTCCTCTCTACCGCTATTGCCAGGAAGGTAGCCAGTATTTCGGTCGATGTGACCAATGATATGCTCGAAAATGCACCTCAATCAAACGATTCCTACGAGAGATAAGGATTTACCTGTAATAGGATTGAAGATGGACCAGACACTGACTGACCAAACCCTTTGGGATCAATATCTCACCAACAGATCGCCTGAAATCCGCGAGCAGTTGATACTTCAGGCCGTCCCGCTGGCGTACTACATCCTGAACCGCCTTGGCATTAATTGCGAGGGCGGCGATGAGTACTCTGATCTGGCAAACCAGGGACTGTTGGGTTTGATTGATGCTGTAGACCACTATGATCCCTCTTTCGGGACGCAGTTTTCTACCTATGCGAGTTTGCGAATTCGCGGGAAGATCCTTGATTACCTGCGCTCGGCAGACTGGATGACTCGTTCGGCCAGAAAAAGAGTACACGATATTCGCAAGGTAATCTCAGATTTCTGGAATGAACAGCAGCGTGAACCAACGGATGAAGAGATCTCACAGCGTTTGAACCTTGACCTAGATTCTGTCAAACAAGGAATCGATGATTCGCGTATGGTGTTTATGTCAATCGATACCATGTTCGATCAGACAGACGAGCGTGAAGGCGATTATTACGAAGAGATCAAAGATGAGAATCAGGCGAACCCGGAAGATGAACTGCTTGATTCAGATCAAAAGGCGCAACTGGTGAAAGCAATCCAAAGCTTACCAGAGCGAGAGCAGCAGGTTCTCTCCCTCTATTATGTAGAAGAGTTTACTTATAAAGAGATCGGACGGGCTTTAGGAATTTCCGAATCCCGTGTATGTCAAATTCATTCACGAGCATTGATCAATATAAAGGCAACGGTAAAAGATGAATGATATTCCTCAAGTTTCGCTGGTAGACACCATCAACGTGATCCAATTAGCCCGTGAGACCGCGCTGGCAAAGGGCGATGCCGCCCAGGCGAATCGCTTTACGCCGGTCGTTTCCGGTTTGCAGCAGTTGGCGAGCCAATCATTGACCTCCGGAACTTCTACAGTGGAAAGAAGCTCTACCATTCTGGGTGGAGATGATTTTAGCAAGATCCTGGAGACCACAAATTCTGAATCGACATCTTCGTTTTCACTGCCATCGCAGAATGTGGCAGATCGGAATCAAATGATCCAGGCGATGGCAGCCTCAGATATGACCCATCTTGAAATTGCCCGGCAGATGGGCATGTCCACAGAAGAGGTGGGTTTGATCGTGAACCTTGGAGAACGCAGTCGGTCAGGAATGGAGACAAATCTATGATCAAGGGTCTATACTCAGCCGTTTCGGCAATGCTCATGAATCAAAATCGTCAGGAAGCCCTGACCCATAACGTGTCCAATTTGAGCACAACGGGATTTAAAGAAATTCTTACTACCGCTCAGGAATATATTACGACTGATGCAAAGGACCCAATGGATACCTTTTCCGCAGGAGGAGAAGCACGATCGGTGGGCACTCTGGGCCTTGGAGTTGAAAATGGACCCAGCTTAACCGATTTTACACAGGGAAATTTGCAGAACACAGATAAATCGACAGATCTAGCCATAGAGGGAACCGCCTTTTTCCATGTCAAAACACCGGAAGGGGACCGCTATACCCGGGATGGCAGGTTTATTGTGGATGCAAAAGGGAACCTTACCACTGTAGATGGTTACCAGGTTTTGGATAATAAAGGTTCAGCGATCAAAGTGGATACAGAAGATTTTAGCGTCAGCTCTTCCGGGATTGTGACTGTGGATGGAAAAGAGGTTGCCACCATCGGACTTGTGGAATTTGATGACCCGGCGAAGAATTTGACACGCGTCGGAGATGGCAATCTCTTTAGTGCAAGCAGCACTGGAACGGCTGCGAAAAATTCCAGCATTAAACAAAATGCCCTGGAATCTTCCAATGTCGATACGACCGAATTGGTCAGCAGCATGATCCAGATCACCCGGTATTTTGAAGCTGCTCAAACACTCATCCAGAATCAGGATGAATTACTTGGTAAATCCATCTCTACCCTCGGTAATGTATAGGAAATTAGGAGACAAAATGTCCAGTTCACTTTTTCATTCCTTAAATATTTCTTCCCAAACTTTGTCCAATAAAATGGCAGAGTTGGATACGATCAGCAATAACATGGCAAATATGAATACTACAGGGTTTCGCAGTACGAGATTGAATTTTCAGGAGGTGATGTCTTCTCAGAATCTTGAAGGTGCCAAATTCGCGAATTCACAGGTATCAACAAATGCCGGTGATATTGTGCCCACAGAAAATTCTCTGGATTGGGCGGTCGTTGGTGATGGTTACTTCCCGGTTACTCTGCCCAATGGCGATACTGGTTATTCCCGAAATGGAGAATTCCATTTGGATTCTAATAATCAGATCGTCAATTCAAGCGGTTATGTCCTGGATTGGGATGGAGAGGTGCCGGATGGAACGACTTCGATCAGCGTTGGAACCGATGGCACAATAACAGCTACTCTGGAGGATGGAACCACCTCATCCGCGGGGAATTTACAATTGGCTGTATTTTCAAATCCATCCGGATTGATCAATGTCGGGAATAATGTGTGGATTGCCGGTGATGCTTCTGGTAAAGCCACCTTAAAAACTCCAGGAGAGGACGGGTGTGGAAAGATCCAGGGAAACGCTTATGAATCATCAAATGTCGATCTATCCAGTGAGATGGCAAATTTGATCATTGTTCAACGTGGTTTTCAATTGTCCTCCAAGGTACTACAGCAGACGGATACTATGATCAATGAATCAATTCATCTGCGAAAGGCCTAAAGGTTAAGCAATTAATTCCGATTATATTGATATAGAATTAAAGCAGAACCCTGGAGGTAGCAGAATGATCGAAAATAATCCAATCTCATCTTATTCCACAAAACCCACTGAACAATTGCAGTCGGCTGATATGAAGGCGCATACAACGAATTCACAGCCTGTGGAGAATGATCATGACAAGGTCGAACTTTCCAATGAAGCCAAACTGTTATCGAAAGCCTCTTCAGCTTTGGATAATTCATCGGAAGTAAGAAATGAGAAAGTTGAAGAAATTACAAAGCAGGTCCAGGATGGGATCTATCAGGTTCCCGTCAATAAACTGGCTGATGCTATTTTAGAGAGGCTTTACTCTAATAAATAACCCAGCTATGGAAAGGTCGTTCTATGGGTTCTGAAGACATCTCTGCTGAAATCAAAGGCTATGAAAATCTCATCGCTGAACAATTTGATATTCTGGAAATCTTGGTTAAGATTTCCAAAAAAGAACGCGACCTGATCTTGAATGAATCCCTGGACGCGCTCACCAGTATCACAGAAGAAAAAGAAGTTGTTCTTGATAAATTTGGCTTATTGGAAGACAAAACACGGTTGCTTTTGCAGACCATGAGCCAGAAGTTGGGTATTCATTCAGAAAAAACGAATATCCAGGAAATTTTGCCATTTATTGAAGCGGAAGACGCTGCCAGGATAAAAAGATTATTGGATGGAGTCAAAATTCTGGTCGGTACAGCAAAAGAACTGAATTTGGGGAATCAAGCACTCACTGCAATTCGTCTTGATTGGTTATCTGCAACTCAATCATTTATTAGTACGATCATTCAACGCGATGATTGTTATTCTATGCCCATGACAAATGGAATGAATCGTAATCTGGCAATTTCTGGCCTGGATTTTCAGGCCTAGGAGAGCAAATCATGGCTAGTCTCTCTTCAGGAATAAATGTCGCCCTTCGGGCGGTATTATCCCAAACCCAGGTAATGGAAGTCATTGAGCATAACGTTGCCAATGCCAATACCGAAGGGTATCATAAACAGTCCGCAGTATTAAGGGCTGTTTCTATGAGCCCATCGACTGCTACGTACTATAATTATGGTTCCGGGCAACTTGGCGCGGGAGTTACTGTTTCACAAGTCCAACGGTTTACTCAAAGTTTCTATGATACGAAATATCGATCCGTTGCTTCAGAAAACAGCAGTTGGTCTTATCAAAGCAGTGAATTAACCAGAATTGAAGCAGATTTTGGCGATTTATCTAATACTGGTTTATCGACTGCTCTGGATGAGTTTTGGACCTCATGGCAGGATCTGGCTGCAGATCCAACCAATAGCAGCCTTCGTACAATGGTACTCAGTGATGCATCGGCGCTGACCAACAAATTCAACAGCAACTCTCAATCTCTGGTGGCATTACAACAGGACCAAAATACTGCATTAAAAGACAGGGCCGATGAAGTCAATTCATTGGCAAAAACTGTTGCCGACCTCAACTATCAGATCACTCAAGCCTATTCAGTTAATCAGCAGCCTAATGACCTTTTAGATTCCAGAGACCTGGCTCTTGATCGCCTGGCTGAACTGGCGGGGGCGGTGAGTACAACCCAGGATAATGGGCAGGTCATTGTAACGATCAACGGTCATCTTTTAGTTTCAGGACAGAATACAACTGAGTTAAGCACTCAAACCGACCCAAATGATGCGTCAATCAATCAAATTGTGTGGTCTGATAATGGAGACACCTTATCCCCACAAACAGGTGAAATTGGCGGAATACTTAAGGTAAGGGATGAATATATTCCCGGCCAACTGAATGCTCTGAATCAAATGGCTGCTACTCTGATCGACCAGGTGAACACACTACATTCCAGTGGTTACACCCAGGATGGGAGTGACGGTGGAAATTTCTTCAGCGGTACGGATGCTACGAATATCAGTGTGCTGGATACATTGACAGCAAAGGACCTGGCAATCTCTTCCAGCAAGACTGAGGTTGGAAACAGCGATATCGCGGCGAAAATTTATAACTTACGCTCTCAAAAACTGATGAATGGAAATTCACAGTCGATTGGTGATTACTATAATGATAAAGTTACCAACCTGGCGTTGATCACTGAGACTGCCAAAACTAACAAATCTCAAGATTCTACAGTGCTTGATGCATTGGATGAACAAAGACAATCAGTGACCGGTGTATCCTTGGATGAAGAGGCCGCCAATTTGACAACCACACAGAAAGCCTACCAGGCAGCAGCTCGTTTAATGAATACCTATGATGAAATGTTGGATATTGTGATCAATCAGATGGGGCTGGTGGGTAGGAGTTAAATATGCGTATTACAAATATGATGTCAGCAAATAATCTGGTCCAACATATTCAAGAAAATCAGGAACAGGTTTACAAGATTCAGGAACAAATTGCATCTGAGAAAAGCTTTGAAACCCCGTCGGAGGATCCATTGAATGCATCCGCCAGTATGAAGTTGAAATCCGCATTACTGATCTCGCAAGGCTACCAGAACACGGCTTCTACAGTCAATGAGTGGATGTCTGCGACTGATTCCAGTATGGACCAATTGGAGACCCTGGCAAACAATGCGATCAACCTTGTACTTTCCGGGCTCGATGATGGTACCTCAAGTACGGAACGGTCCACTTCCATGGCGACCGAGTTGACCGAGATCATTAACCAGGCAATCGATCTTGGTAACACAAAATATAAAGACAGTTATATCTTCTCTGGAACGAATTTGAATGATCAGCCTTTTGCTTTGGATGAAAACGGAGCATTAACGTATAATGGGAATAGCAGTACGATGGTCCGTGGAGTAGGGCAAAGCAGTAATGTCGTTATGAATGTCGCTGGTGATTCTTCAATTTCTCCATTGATCAAGGCGATGATCGATGCACGCGATAAATTGAAATTAGACGATGTGGATGGCCTTTCGGTTTCGCTGGAAACTCTGCAAAATGCTTTCACATCCCTTTCAAACGATCGCACAGCCAGTGGCGCCCGTGCCAGGCAGGTAACCAATTCAATAGCGGCAATGAAAGAAACGGATACCACTTTAAACTCTCTACTAAATAGCAAAGAAAACACTGATCTCGCTGATGCCGCTGTTGTACTTAAGGCTAAGCAAACTGCTTTACAATCTGTACTAGATGTAGGTAGTCGTGCTTTATCCGCATTAAATCTCTTTGATTACTTGCAGCAGTAGTTCACAACTGGAAAAGATACTATGGATAAGCCCACTCCTATAAATGAACAGGTGAAAAAATGTTAGTCCTCAATCGTGGAGTGGATGAAAAAATTAATATTGGTGATTCGATCGTTGTCACGATCCTGGGGATCGATGGGGACAGGGTCAAGATCGGTATTCAGGCGCCTCAAGATGTAAAGATCCTCAGGGGTGAGATTTATCTTGCTGTTAAGGATCAGATAAAAATTCAAGAGGATATGGCGCAAAATTCCAAAGAAAATGAAGCCTTTGATGCCTTGCGAAAAATTTTAGTAGAAGAAGCAGTCAAAGAGGTCTCATCAGAACAAGCAGAACTGCAAAAGGTGGATGATCAAGTAACTTTATAAATCCAAAACTGAAAAGATAAAAAGACGGCAGAAAGATTTTTCTTTCTGCCGTCTTTTTATTCACTTGATATTTCGTATGTTTTTACGGTGGGTTTATAGGCTCTTTTTAAAGGAAATGTTATCTTATTTCTTAGGTTAGGAAAAGTTGAATTACCAGACCTATTTAAAGAGGAACCATGGCTGAATTTGATATTAGTGCAGATGAGATACCTATCTTTTTAGCAGAAGCAGATGAAAACCTTCAATCGCTGGATGATATTTTATTAAAGCTTGAAAAGACCCAGAGCAATGAAGAAGATATCCAAACCGCCTTCCGCGCAGCTCATACATTAAAAGGAATGGCTGGAATGATCGGTCACGAGCGAATGGTAACTGCCACTCATGCGCTTGAGACAGTTTTTGACGCTCTGCGGAAGAAAAGTCTGAATATTAATTCTCAGGTCATTGATGCGTGCCTGGATACAGTAGATGCTTTACGGCTCTTACGCGAAGAGGTGGAAACTTCGACCCCATGCGATGTAGATGTAAAAGATCTGGAAACCCAATTGACAGGGTTGCTGCAGCAGGGTTGGGTAAATAAATTGGAAGATCAACTGGTGACACCTGCTGAACCGAAGAGCGAGAAAGTTGTTGAGGCAAAGCCTGATGTTGTCGAACCAATTCAGCTAAAAGAAGAAATCGATCAAGTGTTACAGGTTGAAGATGATGCTTGTCCAATTCTAGTTGAGATTTCTACAAAGAGTGTAGCATCAGCAGCGAGAGCTTTTCAGATCATCCTGGCCTTACAGGAAGCAGGCACAATCACTTTCCAGGATCCTCCCATGGAAGTGGTGGATTCCGCGTTACCGGTAAAGACTTTCCGGGCCAGGGTTAAAACTGGTTTATCGCAGGATGAGATCCGCAAAAAGATAGCTCAGATCTCAGATATTGATAAAGCCATGATTGGAAAAGAAGAAATTACCGCGGGTTTGTCCTCCGAGAAAGTGACCGCTGAAACTGAAAAATCTGCTCCAGTAGAAGGTTACCAGATGCTTGGAGATTTTCTTGTAAGGCGAAAGATCATTACCCAGGATCAATTGGATGAGGTTTTATTGATTCAAAAGACCTCTACAGAGAAGCAAATTTTGGGCCATGTGCTTGTCGAAAAGCGTTTGTTGACCCAGGCACAACTGGATGATGAGATCCGCCGGATGATCGAAGAACAAAATCCTCACCAGAACCAGGCATCCTCTCAGGATGTCATTGTAAAGAAGAACAACACAGCAGACATGATGGTTAGGACCAGCGTCGGTCATCTCAATGCTTTACTAAATATGGTTGGAGAGTTGATCACTGACCGGAATCATCTTTACCAGATTCGCTCACGGATGGAAAACGGACTTTGTGGACACAGTGATATTGAAGAGTTTTCACAAACGGTAGCGCATCTTGGCCGGATCACAGATCAACTTCAGGAAGAAGTGCTAAGCATTCGAATGCTGCCAGTCAGCAATGTTTTTGACAAATTTCCACGTCTGGTTCGTGATCTTTCTCATAAACTGGATAAGAAGATCGAGTTGGTTATCCGGGGTGAAGAAACTGAATTGGACCGATCTGTGATCGAGGAGATCAACGATCCGATCATTCATATGCTTCGGAATTCAATCGATCATGGAATTGAAGACGCTGAAACACGTAAAAAAGCGAACAAACCGGAAGTAGGAACGATCATTCTTTCGGCAGAACATGAACAGGGCCATATTATCATCAACGTTCAGGATGATGGTCAGGGCATTAATGGAGACGCTTTAAAGAAGAGCGCTCTTGCAAAGGGAATGATCACTCAGGAAGACGCAGATCACATGAGCGATGAAGATGCAGTAAACCTGATCTTCCTTTCCGGTTTGTCTACTTCTAAAACCGTTTCCAATATCTCCGGCCGCGGGGTCGGAATGGATATTGTCAGAAACAATATCCAACGCCTTAATGGTACCGTTTCAGTAGAAACAGTCCGCGGTCAGGGAACTACATTCCAGATCATCCTTCCTTTGACCCTTGCAATCGTTCCGACCATGTTGGTTGATCTGGGAGGTTCTACATTTGCTTTCCCGTTGGTAATGGTTGCAGAGATCCTGCATCTGCCGGCTGAAGAAATACAAACGATTCGAGGCAAACCAGTAACCAAATTACGCAATACAGTTCTACCTTTGGTCAGTCTGAGTGAAGTATTCAATTTGGAAAATTCACAACAGAAAAAAGAAGGTTGGAATTATGTCATTGTGGTTCATTATGGCAAATTAATGGCAGGCATTATTGTTGACAATTTATTAGGACAGGAAGAAGTGGTTGTGAAATCTCTGGGTTCGCTGATAGGTGAAGTTCAGGGAATCTCAAGCGCGGCTATTCTGGGTGATGGCCGGGTAGCATTGATCATCGATGTGCCCGGGTTGTTAATGCTTGCTGGCATTAAGTAAATAAGGAAAACACAAAAATGGACCAGACTTTATCAATTAATTCAGAATTCTTAAACCGGTTTGAAGGTTACGCGGTAGAAGGGGTAAAAAGCGCGGCGAGTGGATTCTCCAGTATGTTGGGAGAATCACTTAAAGCCCAGGACCCTACCTTCAAACAGGTGCCGATTACCGAGATCCCTAAATTGCTGGGCGGACCCGAGACCGAAGCGGTTGGAATTTACCTCAGGGCAGAAGGCGACGTTCCCTGCCAGTTTATGTTGGTAATTCCATTAGTCCGGTCTATGGAATTGGTTGATCTATTGCTTGACCAGGCACCTGGAACAACAAAGGAGATGGGGTCTCTAGAAAGGTCCGCGTTAGGCGAGATCGGGAATTTGACCTCTTCATATTTTTTGAATTCAATTTGCAGATTAACAGGTCTTTCAGTTCGTCCATCTCCTCCGGCAGTTATGGTGGATATGGTAGGCGCCATCATGGATATCATTATCGCAACCTGTGGTGGAATAAGCGATTCTGTATTACTGGTGCAGACCAAGTTTGCCAATGAAAAAAGAAGCTTTGAGACAAGTTTTTGGGTAATTCCAGATAACCTTTCATTGGAGGTCTTGTCGACCAAGGGAAGAGGATAAATGGATAATCCAATTGCGGTTGGACTGGGTGAATGTGTTGTAAGCAAGGCGAACGGAGATATTCTGGTTGCCTATGGTTTAGGTTCTTGTGTAGCAGTCAGCATGTTAGATCCTGAAAAAAAGATTTGCGGATTACTGCACGCTGTGTTACCCGAAGAAATTAAAGGTGTTGAGACCAGGACAAAATTTGTGAACTCTGGGATTGAAGAGTTGCTGCATTCGATGGAGAAAGCTGGGGCAAAAAAGGAAAAAATTGTTGTCCGGATCGCTGGCGGTGCCAATATGATCACTGCTCCTGGTTTCTCTTCTTCATTTGATATTGGCACAAGAAATGTCGCTTCTGCCCATGCTACCTTAAATAAGATGAGTCTTCCATTGAAGAGTGAGTCTGTAGGTGGCCATGTCGGGAGAACAGTTCGTTTTTATGTGGAAACCGGTCAGGTAACAGTAAGGATGATCGGTGGTGTGGAAGCAAATCTTTAAACTACTTGGAGAAAAAGATATGGCAAAGATCTTAATTGTAGATGACGCAGAATTCTTGAGGGTGAGGATTTCAAAAATGCTCACTGGTGAGGGTTATGAGGTAATTGAAGCAGAAAATGGCCTGCGTGCTGTTGAGACCTATAAAAGTGCTCATCCGGATATGGTTTTAATGGATGTAACCATGCCCGAGATGGACGGCCTAACTGCCCTCAAAACCATTCGTGAATTCGATGCAAATGCCAAAGTGATTATGCTGACTGCTCTGGGTCAGGAAATGGTGGTTTTGGATGCGATTAAATCAGGCGCGAAGGACTTTATCGTCAAGCCTTTCGAAGCTGACCGTGTAATGGGTGCGATCAAGAAATTCCTGGATTAAGGAACAAAATGTCGATCTCATCCGCAAATCCCGCTACAAGTGATCCATCTCCTTTGATCAAAGTTCTGATCGTAGATGATTCCGCATTCATGCGATATTCGATCACTCACCATCTGGAAGGTAATTCTAAGATCCAGGTGATCGGAACGGCAAAGAATGGTGTTGAAGCATTGGAATTAATTCCAAAATTGAATCCAGATGTGATCACAATGGATATAGAAATGCCGCAATTGGATGGCATTTCTACATTGCGCGAGGTCATGAAAAAGTATCCCCGTCCGGTGATCATGCTAAGCAGCTTGACTCATGAAGGTTCTGAAGCAACGATCACAGCCCTCACCATTGGTGCAGTGGATTTTGTTCCTAAACCAGCTCAAAAAGCGAATATCAATGAAGTGATGGATGAGGTCGCTTCGAAGATTCTAAGGGCTGCAACAGTTAAAGTAAAACCTCAAATTCCAGCAGCATATGATCTTGTTCCACCGATTAAAGTCACCAATAAAGCGGTGATCAGACCCCTGGGTAAAAAAGATCCTATTGTAATGATCGGTTCTTCCACCGGAGGGCCAAGAGCACTTTCCAGAGTGTTGTCTAACCTGCCGATTGATCTTCCAGCGGCAGTTGCGATCGTTCAGCATATGCCAGCCGGATTTACCAATTCACTGGCAGCCAGATTGAATTCTGAATGTGCGCTGACAGTTAAAGAGGCAAGTGAAGGGGACCGTCTTGAAGTTGGAAAAATTTTATTAGCTCCTGGCGGTTATCATATGACATTTACTGACCGAGGGGTTGTTGCCCTCAATCAGAATCCAACTGTACATGGGGTTCGCCCTGCAGTGGATGTAACTTTGATCTCTTTGATCAATTCATTCGGGACGAATGTGACCACAGCTATCTTAACCGGAATGGGAAATGATGGCACAAACGGATCCTCCTTGTTACATGGTATGGGGGGAGCAGTCATCGCGGAACACGAATCATCCTGTGTGGTTTATGGCATGCCCCGCAGCGTTGTAGAAGCTGGCGCTGCAGACGAAGTTGTCCCCATAGATCAAATTGCGAATTCTATTTATCTGCAAACCAAAAAGATGGTTCGCCATTTAGAAAAGGAATAATCAGATGGAACCCGATGTCTACTTGCAGGTAAAAACTACTATTAAGAAAATTTTGAGTATTGACTTAAATTATTATAAAGAAGATCAAGTCAAGCGTAGGTTGGATTCATGGCTGGCCCGAAATAACATGACCGAATGGAGTCAATATTTTGCGCTTGTTAACAAAGATGAAAAAGAGAAAGCCCGTTTTAGAGATTTTTTAACGATCAATGTTACTGAATTTTTCAGAGATATGAAGTATTGGGATGTCTTGATGAAGGATATTTTGCCCACAATGGTTAAAGAAGCGGCAGCAAGGAAAACGCCACTGAAATTGTGGAGCGCCGGCTGCTCGATCGGTATTGAAGCTTATACCCTGGCCATGGCAATGGACAAAGTAGCCCCAACAGCTCCTTATGAACTCCTGGCATCTGATATGGACCGTGGTGCGCTGCAAAAAGCCAAAGCGCGAGGCCCATATCTTCCAGATGAGGCCAGAAACATGTCTTCAGCTCAGATCGATAAGTATCTGGACAAAGTGGATGGAAAATACTTTTTCAAAGAGCGATATACCCATTCCATTCGGTTTTTCGAACAAGATCTTTTACTGGATGATTTTACTGGTGGATTTGATCTGATCGTTTGCAGAAATGTGGTAATTTATTTCACCCGTGACGCGAAAGACATGTTGTACAAAAAATTTAGGAATGCTCTTCGCCCGGGAGGAATTTTATTTGTGGGAGGAACAGAACTTTTACCACGGCCATCCGAATATGGCTTTGAAAGTAAATGGATGGCTTTTTATTCCAAGGTTTAGATCATTTGGGTAGAAGTTTGCAAAGGAGGAAGCGGGAGTATGGATGTTGAAATGTTAAAACCTTTTGTCGAAGGTGCGGCAGAGGTTCTCCAGATCGAGGTGAAGACCACTGTGGATAAGGGGAATCTGACCCTCCAAAAGTCAGCCCTAACCACAGATGAGGTAACGGTCATGCTGAATCTCGTAGGTGATATCCGTGGAGTTGTTCTGTTTTGCCTGTCGCAAGAGACCGGGCTGAAAATGGTTTCCCGAATTCTTGAACAGGAATTCACAGAGTTTGATTCAATGGCTCAAAGCGGCATTGCTGAACTTGGGAATGTGATTACCGGTAGATCAACTGTCAAGTTATCAAAAGCTGGTTATCGGGTGGATATCTCCCCCCCAACGGTGATCACGGGGAAGGATGTAAAAATCTCCACACTGGATTTTGCCCGGATTGTTGTTCCGCTAAAAACTGAATTGGGAACTATTGAGATTCACCTGGCGATTCGTGAGAACAAACAAGAAAGATTAGCCAATTCAGATGATTTCGCGCCGATTATCGCACCGCAAGCTTCCTGATCGGATCCAATTAGATTGAAAGGGTAGTGTAATGAATGTAACTTTTCTGAATCCTTTTGTTGAAGCTGCATATGAAGTCTTGATCCAGGAAACCGGAGAAAAAATTCAACGTGGAGATCTTTCCCTGGAAAATGGTCATTATGTAATGGACGATGTGACGGTGATTATTGCCCTGGTTGGAGCTGTGGAAGGCAATGTCTTTTATAGCATGTCTGAAAGCACGGCGACCCATTTGGCTTCAAAAATGCTGGGTGAGAATTTTTCAAAATTGGATGGACTTGCACAAAGTGGAATTGCTGAACTAAGTAATGTAATTACTGGCCGGGCAGGCATGAAGCTCGCCCAGGCTGGTTATGAAGTGACCATTTCTCCTCCAACGCTTCTTCTCGGAAAAGGGGCAACGATTTCAACTTTGGATTTTCCGAGGATCATCGTTCCATTGCAGACACTTGAAGGAGATTTGGTCATCCATCTTGCGATTCGTGAGGGAATCAAACCAGCGATGAAGATCTCTCAGATGATCGTACCTCCAAAGGTATAAAGTGTTTGTTTGATATTTAGAAACTACCATTTTTAATGAAAGGTTAAATTATGCAAAATCAACTGGTTGTTTTTAACATTGGTAATGAATCATATGGCGTCGAAATTGACTCTGTTGAAAGTATTATTAAAATGCAGGACATTACCAAATTGCCGCATGCTCCCGAATTTGTTGAAGGTGTGACAAATTTAAGGGGTTCGGTGGTTCCCATTGTGGACCTGCGCAAACGATTTGGTTTGGAATTTGCTGAACCTACCCGTGATACCCGGATCATGATCATCAATATGGGTGGAAGCCTGGTGGGTATGGTAGTCGATTCTGTAACCCAGGTTGTTCGGATCTCTGAGGATGCGATCGAACCACCTCCGCAAATGTCGGTTACTGCGAATTCGGTATTCATTAAGGGAATTGCCAAATACGACAATATGTTAATCATTCTCCTTGACCTTAAGAAAGTCCTCTCGAATGAGGAAAGAGATCGCCTCGCTGCAATGTAATTCCAACCTTAATAAACGCAAAAATTTAAGATGGCGCTGGTTAGATCCAGCGCCATAAATAATTGATCTATGATATCTTTGATTTACAATACACAATACTCTCTTGGATGATATCGGCTCTATGACTAATTCAAATTGGCGGGAAATTTCAGAAGTTTCACAGAAAATTCGGAGGTCTAAATTTCCATACAAACGTGGGCTTCTTGATTCATTGATCTACAAGAATTCTTACGACGGAATTCTTGTGATTGATTCAAGAAGACGAATTTGTTTTGCCAATCCTTCATTCCTGGCTTTGTTTGGAATTGCAGACCCAAATTTGATCAAGGGGAAACCCCTTTTTGAAATATTCACACCAGAATGCCGCGATACTGCTGAATCGATGTTGGATCTATTCAACCTGACGGGGGAAAATACTCAGGCGATTGAAGCCAACATTTTTGACCATTCAAATAAAGAAATTCCTGTATTTTTTTGGTTTGCCGGCCCCGTGAACAGTGAGCGTACAAAAAATTTTGTTTATATTCGCGATATTACAAATTGGAAACATGCCCAGGAAGAATTAACCCTGGCCAATTTTGAATTAGGAGATGCCTACCGCGACACGCTTGAAGGTTGGGGAATGGCACTAGAAATGCGCGACCAGGAAACTGAGGGCCACACAAAACGGGTAACTGATTGGACCGTTCAGATGGCCATGAAAATGAATATGACTGTTGAGAAGCTAACTAATATGCGTTATGGGGCTATGCTTCATGATATCGGGAAAATGGGAATACCAGATTCGATATTATTGAAACCTGGTCCTCTGGACGATAATGAGTGGCAGGTGATGAAAATGCACCCAGTCTACGCCAGGGACTGGTTAATCTCGGTTAAATTCTTAAAATCAGCTATCACTATTCCATATTATCATCATGAAAAGTGGGATGGAACTGGATATCCGGAAGGCCTGGCGGGGAAGTCAATACCAATTGAAGCAAGAGTGTTTTGCATCATAGATGTTTGGGACGCTCTGCTTTCTGACCGCCCATATCGGAAGGGCTGGCCAGTAAAAAAAGTGGAAAACTATATTACAGAAAAAAAAGGATCTCATTTTGATCCCGACCTGGTTGATATATTTCTTGACCTGCAAAATGATAATATAAGAAAAAAGACCTGGTTGCACTAGTATCCCCATAGATAGAATTAAATACGTGTTCCAATACTGCAATGAGTTTATCTCGTTCATTGTCAGCGATTAATCTATTGTTGAAATCGATTTTCTTTAAGGTTAGTTCCCAAATATTAACTAAAAATTAATCTCTTTTCTATAAAGCCTGAACGCATCATGCCGAAATTGATTAGTAGAAAAGAAATTACGGAGGTGAATATCGAAAGGGAAACCATCGTATTCAAAGTTCTAATTTGATGATTAGTCAGGTGTAAGTAAATCGAAATCAAAATTCAATGGGGACGGATCCCCAAATTATATAAAACATGGAGGTTTTAAATGTCAAGTATTGATGTAACTCGTATTCGTGGTAACGTCGGCGCAATGAATGCGTTGAATTCGTTGAAAGAGATCAACGACCAATTGGCCATCCACCAGACTCGTCTGGCCTCTGGCAAGCAGATCAACAGCGCTGCCGATGATCCCGCGGGCTTAAGCATTGCCACCCGCATGCTCTCCCGTTCTGAAGGTTTGAAAGTCGCCCTCAATAACATCGGTGATTCAAAGAACCTGTTATCCGTTGCCGAATCCGGCATGAGCAATATCAATGATATTCTCGTCCAGATGCGCAATAAAGCAGAAACCGGCGCAAGCGACACCATGGGTGACAGCGAACGTACCGCCATCAAGACACAACTTGAGGCCTATGCCGCCCAGATCAACGATATTGCTGATCAGACCAAATGGAATGATACTCTGCTCATCGGCAGCAGCAATGCAAAACCCTTACGCCTTCAGACTGGTGTAGATAAGAACGATTTCACCACCCTCGATTCTCTGGGTGATATGCACGCCACCGGTTCGCTGTTGAATATCGGTACTGCCACGAAAACCCCAACCTTGAGCAGCACTGATGCCCACATCGGTACGATGACTGCTACCAGCGCTGTCACAGCCGGCGACTACTCGGTAAGCTATACCTATGATAGCGCTTCAAAGACAGTCACTGCCAGTCTCCTGGATTCAGCAGGGGAAGCTGTTGGAAGTTCACAATCTGTGGACCTTACCAGCGGTGATGATGCAGCTACATTCAGCAATGGTTTGAGTGTCAACTTCACTGCATCTGCTTTCTCAGCCGATATCACTACTGCAGTAAAAACTAACCTTTCAGTCTCCAGCTCCATTGACCTTGGTTTGGATAGTGCTGACGCTGCCGGATATGCTGACTACATGGACACCATTCAGTCCGCTATCGATACCGTCAACGAACACCTGTCTTCAATCGGTGCCATCACCGGCCGTCTGACCTTCAAAGAGGACCAGGTTACTGCTGACCAGACCAACGTTGAAGCTGCATACAACCGTATTATGAACGCCGATATGGCGGACGAACAGGTAGCAGCCAGCAAGTATCAGATCCTGCAGCAGACCGCTACAGCCATGTTGGCCCAGGCTAACTCTGCTCCTCAGTTCTTGCTCTCCCTGTTCCAGTAATCAGTACCTTTACTACAGAAATTCGATGGGCGGGATGGCCGAAAGGCCACCCCGCTCCACAGTAACTAGATGCCTTTTTGGGAATGGAGTTTGATAACCATGACATCGACAAGCACAGTCACAGCACTAAATTCAACCTTCACTACATTATTAAATAATGTGATGACCGTGGAGTCACAGCCACTGACAGTTTTGCAGACAAAAGTGGATACTTACGAGACTCAACAGAGTGTTTATACGGATCTTGGAAAATTGTTGGATAATTTTGAAGATTCTGTCGATTCAATGACGTCAACAAACGCAAAATACTCATTCTCCCCTCAAAGAAAAACTACCATTTCCAAAGCATCTTCTGATACAACAATTTTATCAGCTTCTGCTTCGTCAAAGGCAATCCCTGCCAGTTATCAGGTGTCGGTTACCAATCTTGCCAGGCAGCATTCAATCGGTTCTGACACTCAAACATATTCAAACCAATCCTTAAATATGACTGGTTCTTTCCTACTTGGTGGGAATGGGACCGCTTCAATATCCTCTTTCACAGCAAATTCAGGTACGGTAAACTCATCATCGTTAAGCAGTGTCGATACGGGAAAGAAAGAACTTGGCGGCGGAAATTATTATGTTGAAACCCGGAAAAATGATGATGGTGTTTGGCAATTCCGCCTTGTAGATGAAACAGGTACTGCAGTAAGCATTAAAAGACCGAATGGAAAATATTCTAGTACATGGCAGTCGATTCCCACTACAGATGGGGGAACCTATGACACTGGCCGTGGAATCACGCTCAACTTCGGCGAGGATTCCAGTCTCTACACAGCGGCAAGCAAAGGATCCGGGGCTGCACAAATCTCGTATGTGTCAAAGGGAACTCAAATCAGTGTTGAAGCAGACGATTCTCTGGAGGAAATTGCCAGCAAGATCAACAGCGCAACATATGCTCAAAATGAAGATATTATCGCGACTGTTTTGGATAAGAAATTGATCCTTACTAGGAAAGCAACCGGATCAGGCAACCTGGTCACGGCTATGGAAAAAGAAGGAAGCGTACTTACTCAATTGGGAATTCTGGATGGCGGAAGTTTAAAGAATGTACTTCAAACACCCACTGATGCCGTCTTTACTGTAAACAATATTCAAATTAAACGATCCTCGAATACCGGATTAACTGATGTCATTCAGGGAGTGACTTTGAACCTGGCGTCCGACGCAGAAGGTGAAGAGGCTACTGTAGTGGTTGAGGCAGATTCTTCTGCGGAAAAAGATGTCGTAAATTCTTTTATCACCAACTTTAATAAAATGCAGACCTATTTGCAGGGAAAATTATCCACAGAAAAGAATGATGATGGTACATATACCCGTGGAGCCCTGGCTGGTGATAGCATGTTCCAGGACCTGCGTTTGAAAATGGTGCAACAAGTAAATGCTACCGCATTATCCAGCGGCTCATACAAAAAACTGAGCGATATCGGGATCACCATGGACGATGACTTCAATCTGAGCATTTCAGATAGCAGTGCATTTATGGAAGCCATTGAGAAAGATCGTACAGGTGTAACCGACTTGATGGACGCAGTTATGGGAAAATTAAAAACTTCTCTGACCCGTATTAACGGAAATGATGGATATATGGATCGTTTAAATGATTCGATCTCAGATCAAATCGATAATACCAATGACAGAATTGATGAAATGAATACTCGCCTGAATAAAAGACAAGAGGACCTTATTGCAGAATACGCCAGCCTTCAGGCGACACTGGAACTTTTAAACAGCCAATCCAGTATTTTCGAGGCGCTTTACAGCGGTAGTAGCAGCTAATTGCTGAAGCAGAATGGAGAGATAAAATGGCAGAAAATTCGATCGCTTCTATAATGCCAGCTGATAAAAATGTCGAACAGAGCCAGGCAGCTCAGATCACAAAAAATGCTGCCATGGAGAATTCCGACAAAGTTGTGGCCAATACAGATCAAATTAAAGCTGAAAAAGCGAATAATGAAATTCCAAAAGTAGAAGGGGTTTCTAAGAATCCTCTTCGTGATGTTGAGCTGAAATTTGTCCGGGATGATGACTCAAATCAAATGACAGTCTATGTTGTTGATAAAACGACAAAGAATGTACTTCGAAGCATTCCACCAGAAGATATTGGTAAATTGAATGCTGGTGATCTGCTCGAACTCACTGCATGATCAGGTAAAAATTAATCTGGAATTTATGCAGAAGTTCGTACCTCAGTCGAAATTAAAAATATAGAACAAAACTGAAGTAATGAAAAGGAGCACACCGATGTATGCATCGTTTTATCAAAACCAAAAAGAATATCGCGAACAAGATGTAATGGGTGCCAGCCCAATGCAGTTGATTGTCATGGCTTATGATCTGGGTATTCGTGCCTGTGAACAGCACGATTTTGAAAAATCTGTAAAGACAATTTCGGTTTTGCGTGACGCATTAAATTTTGATTACCCGGAGATCGCTCTAGGGTTATTGAACCTTTACCAGTGGTGCCTTGATTGCATTCGTAAAGGGGATTATGCCTCAGCAGCAAAGACCCTGCGAGAACTACGTGCAGCCTGGAAAGAAACAGAACACAACTTAATTGGTAATGGAAATCAAGCCATTCCTGTATCTGTTACGGAATTTGCCAGCGTAGGTCGGTACGCCTGAGAAAAATATAAGTGAATTCAATTCAATATCAGCATAGAAACGTCAACAAGTAGGGGATAAAGACGTCTCTATGCTATTCACTTAAAATTAATTTTATCTTCACCTCCCATTTATTATTTTCATTCCCCGAATATGTTAATATGCCTTCAGATGAAGGAGTAAAACCATATGAGTTTCTGGGAAGCCTTAAAGATCAGCGCATCTGGATTAACTGCACAGAGAACACGTCTGGATGTGATCTCAAATAATATCGCCAATGCGCAGACTACCCGAACCGCAGAAGGCGGGCCTTACAAACGCCAGGATGTTGTATTCACATCCAGTGATTCAGACTCTTTTCAATCAAAGTTGATGTCTTCAATGAACAATGAGAATGATGATGTCAACGGGGGAGTGCGGGTTTCCAGCATTATTACCGATGATAGTGAAGGGTCGCGGGTTTATGATCCTACCAACCCTGACGCTGATAAAGACGGCTACGTTCTATATCCGAATGTTGATCTGACCGTTGAAATGACCAATATGCTTTCTGCTACACGGTCGTATGAGGCCAACCTGGCAGTAGTAGATGCAGTAAAAAATATGGCTACTAAAGCTCTTGATATCGCGAGGTAGTAATGTCCATCACCCCTATTTCTTCCTTAAGCAGCGTTAGTCAAGTCTCAGGCATCACTCCAACCACGAAATCCGTTAGCAGCGGTGTGGATGAGATCGGGAATTCATTTGAAAAAATCCTTTCAGGATTAAATGACTCGCAAAACAGTGCCGATAGCCTGGTGAATTCACTGGCTACCGGTGCAGATGTTGATCTGCACGATGTAATGATCGGCATAGAAGAGAACAACATCAATTTTCAAGTAGCGATGTCTATTCGCGACAAACTGGTAAACGCATACCAGGAAATTATGCGCATGAATGTCTAAATAAAAAATAATTGGGAATTATTGCATGGCGAATCAACTCTCTGAACAAGTAACTACGATATGGAAAAAATCTTCAGCTGCCCAGAAGGTGACGGTTATTGCTCTTTCGTTAGCGGTAGTGATCATCGCTGTTGTTCTGGTTACCTGGTCTCAAAAACCCTCCTATGCAGTTGCTTTCTCTGACTTAAGCGATTCTGATGCCAGCGCAATCATTGATCAGTTGAATTCTCAAGGAATTTCTTACCAACTCAAGGGAACGGGAACCATTCTTGTACCCAGTGACAAGGTTTACTCTACCAGGTTATCCATGGCCTCAGCAGGTCTACCAGAAAGCAGTACTGTTGGGTATGAAATTTTTGACAATAACACTCTTGGGATGACCGAGTTTGCCCAGCAAGTCAATTATCAACGTGCACTTGAAGGAGAACTTGAAAAAACAATTGGCAGCTTGAATGCCATTGAAGCGGTTAAAGTCAATGTTGTCACACCGGAGAAATCACTGCTTACTACCGATCAATCACCGACCACAGCTTCTGTCATGATCAAAGTAAAACCGGGTGATTCTCTGGATTCTGGACAGGTGAAAGCGATCACCCATCTGGTAGCTTTTAGTGTTCAAGGGTTGGACCCGAGTAATGTCGTGGTTGTTGACTCAAATGGAAATTTACTTACAAGTGGATCGAGTAATGGAACTGAGGCTTTAGTATCGGCATCCGATAGTCAACGTGCTGCTGAATCCGCTGCAGCCGAACAGATCCGCCAAAAAGTTCAAACTATGCTGGATACAATTCTAGGCCCGAACCGTTCGGCAGTTCAGGCGAATGTTGTAATGGATTGGTCACAAAAAGAGGTCACTTCCAACGTTTATGATCCCACTCCGGTACTTATCAGTTCGGAGAAGGTATATGAAGGGTCAAATGATTCTGGAACTACTGCAAGTGGTATCCCGGGTGTGACGTCAAATGTAGCAACAACCCCGCAGGCATCGGCTACTCCCTCAGCGACTTCAACTGCGGCTGCTTCAAAAAGCGGTTCCTATGTGCAGATCAGCGAGACAAATAATTATGAACTCTCGCAAACCCAGACCCATGAGGTCTATTCCAGCGGACAGATCAAATCCATCTCTCTGGCGGTAATGGTCGATAAAGTTGATGATCAAGACCAATTGAATATGATCAAATCTGCTGTAGTTGCGGCGGCTGGAATCGATGAAACCCGAGGCGATACGATTTCGGTGAACACAATCGAATTTGACCGCAGTTATTATGAAACCCAGGCAACAGCATTGGAGAAAGACACCAAAACAGCCCTTTATGAAAAGATCGGTATCGGAGTTGGTGCCGGGTTAGTCTTGATCATTTTGCTGGCTTATTTCTCAAAAGTAATGAAGAATATTCGCACCGCCTCCAAAGCAGCTTGGAAACCCATTCAGATGCCGGTCTCAAGTATCAGTGCTGACCAAATTTCAGCTTCAAGAAAGCGGTCGGTTGAAAGTAACCAGAGTCAGCCTGCGGCACCCGAACCGGCTCCAAAAATTGATTTGAAGCCCGTAGTCGCAGCAGCGACCACAAATAAGGCTTACATGGAAGATGAGCAACGTGCAAGAGTGATCTCAAGGTTAACTGAAGAGAATCCGGCTACTGTCGCTGAGATCATCCAGATCTGGTTGAGTGAGGACGAGAGAAAAAATGGCGGCTGATGTATTTTCCACTCCTACTGGCGGTTATCCTTCCGGAATTGAAAAGGCTGCAGCCCTGTTGATTGGCCTCGGGGTAGACCTTTCTTCCAAGGTCCTTCAATTTTTGAATGAAGGGGATATGGAACGGGTTCTACTAGAGTTGGGTAAAGTGAACCAGATTCCAAATGAAGTTCGCCATGTCGCCCTTGAAGAAGCCTGTGACTTTAACGCAGCGGACACTGCGGTTCGTGGTGGTGGTTTGGAATATAGCCGCCAGCTTCTTTCCAGAACAGTGGGCCCTCGTCGGGGCGCAGAGATCATGGAACGGATCTCTGTGCATCAACAATTATCTTCCTTTGAAATGCTCAAAAATGCCAACCCGCAGGAAGTTGCTACCCTTCTGGCTGAAGAAATGCCCCAGACCATCGCATTAGTCCTTTCATATCTTGAAGCAAAAGTTGCGGCGGATATTTTAACCAGTCTGCCCAAGGAGCTTCAGATCGATGTGACTTTACGCCTTGCAGTTATGGACCGTGTTTCCCCACAGGTGGTTCAGGTAGTTGAAAGGAACTTAAAGAGCAAGTTGTCTGGCGTGATCAGCGAAGCTGATTTTCGCGCGACGGGCGGTGTTTCCTTCCTGGTGAAAATGTTGAACCAGGTAGACCGAGGAGTTCAGAAGACCATTTTTGAAGCACTGGATACGACCAACCCCAAATTGGTTGAAGAGATACGCGCGAACATGTTCACCTTCGATGACTTGATCAAGCTCGATGACCGTACCATGCAGCGGGTCATGCGCGATATCAATAAATCCGATCTCGCCCTTGCATTAAAAGGGGCTTCAGACCATTTACGGCAGAAGGTGTTCAACAACCTATCAGAACGTGCGCGTGATAACTTGAAGGAAGAGATTGAGATCCTGGGCCCGCAATTAGCCAAGAACGTTTATGCATCCCAACGCAAGATCGTGGATGCCGTCCGGGCACTGGAAGAATCCGGCGAAATTGTGATCAGTGGCAGTGGTGGTGATGAGTATGAAGTCATTTCATAACCAACTGTTCGACCTGAATAGCGGAAAGACCATTAACCGCTGGAGACCTGATGAGATCTTCCCCTCTCTTACATCGGAAGATACTACCTCCAAAGTGGATGATATTTTACAGCTATTTGCTTCAAATGAAAAAGCTGTTGAGGTACAAGAGAACGCGGATAATTCAGACCCTTCAACCCTGGCAAAAAAAACTTCCCGTCCGGTGCAGGCCTGGAATCTTGGATCTTTGGATTCGATCACAACTTTTGATCAAAAACCTGTAGAGACTTTCAAAGGAATTGAGGGAACACCTGTTAAGCTGGTTTTGGATGAAAAACAGAGAGTTTTCGCGGAAGCCAGGCATCAGGCCGAGGCAATGGTCAACAATGCGCAGATCGAAGCCCGAGAAATTTTATCAGATGCCAAAAAAGAAGCCGATCTGCTTCGCACAGAAGCGTATGAAAAGGGAAGATCTCAGGCTTTGGCAGAATTACAGAAAGCTACCGAAGCTGCCACAAATATTGTTGACCAACTCAAGAACTGGCAAAACGAGACGATTCGTGAGAACGAAACTCTATTGCTCGAAATGTTGAACAAGATCTCAAGAATCCTTTTCGGTAATGGCTACCCTGTTACTGGCGACATACTGACTCGTAATCTGGATAAGGTGATGCGGATGGCGGATTCATTGGGAGATGTCAGGATCTATATGAACCCGGAAGATTCCCGGATCCTTGACCCCGAGTGGAAGAATTTTCAGGAATCACTTTCAGGAAAGAATATTCAGATCATCCCATCAGAAGAGATCTTGCGCGGTGGATGTTATGTACAGGGTCAAATGGGTGTGCTTGATGCACGAATTGATACGCAACTAAATTCAATCCTGACTGCACTTGAAAAAGATCATGAGAGTGATAAGGAAATGAATTCATGAGCTTGATCGCGCCGGAACTAACACGATTCCAATCCGTTTTGGATTCCATCAATCCCATCCGGGTATCCGGCAGGGTTGTGGGAGTGGTTGGTTTGGTCATAGAGGTTGTAGGCCTGGATTGCCCGATCGGAAGCATCTGCGAGATCAATACCGGCACGGAAAAGCCATTGTTGGCTGAAGTGACCGGGTTCCGAAATGATAAATTGCTGTTGATGGCAATCGGATCCATGGATGGAATTAAGCCAGAAAGTGCAGTGACCAAAATTGCCGATGCATTTATGGTCCCAACTGGGAATTCATTGCTCGGGCGTGTGATCGATGGACTGGGGCAGCCCATGGATGGAAAGGGACCGCTGGAGAATGTGTTCTGGCGTCCTTCCACCGGAACACCGCCGCTGCCATTAGCGCGCCCGCCGATTGTCGACCCCCTGGTTACCGGGGTGAGAGTGATCGATGGAATGTTGACCTGCGGTAAAGGCCAACGTATGGGCATTTTTGCAGGCAGCGGTGTTGGAAAAAGCACATTGATGGGTTCCATAGCCAGAAACGCCAAGAGCAACCTGAGCGTTATCGCCCTGATCGGCGAACGTGGTAGGGAAGTCCGCGAGTTTATTGAGCGCGACCTGGGGCCTGAAGGGTTGAGTAAGTCTGTGGTTGTGGTTTCTACCTCCGATCAGCCTGCTCTGCTGCGTATGAAGGCAGCCCTGGTTGCGATGTCGGTCGCCGAGTATTTCCGGGATTGCGGTAAGGATGTGACCTTTATGATGGATTCAGTGACCCGTTATGCAATGGCACAGCGCGAGATCGGGCTCTCCATTGGTGAACCCCCTGCATCCAAAGGATACACACCTTCAGTGTTTGCTCAATTGCCCAGGCTGCTCGAACGGGCTGGCCGAAATGAAAAAGGATCGATCACCGGATATTTCACCGTTCTCGTTGAAGGTGATGATTTTAATGAACCTATCAGTGATGCGGTCCGAGGTATTTTGGATGGCCACATTATCCTCAGCCGTGCCCTGGCTGCACGTAATCATTATCCCTCGATCGATGTGTTGAACAGCGTCAGCCGTGTAATGCCGGCAGTGACATCGAAAGAACATATTCAAAAAGCAGCGTATATTCGCAAGAATATGGCGACATACGAAAAAGCCCGCGACCTGGTCAATATTGGAGCTTATGTCAGCGGTTCCGATCCGGAGATCGACTCTGCTTTACAGGTCATGCCGGATATCAATGCTTTTCTGCAGCAGGGGAAGGATGAGGTCACAGATTTTGACACCACCCTGCAGCGTATGAGTGAAATTGGCAGTACGCCGATCCCTGTAGCAAATTAGGAGAAACATGCCACCAGCATTTGTCTTTCAAAACGTACTGGATATTCGTCACACCAAAGTAGAGTCCATCGAGATCCAACTTGGCAAGGTCGAGAATAAATTGAAGCTGCTCATCGAGAAGAGAAATGCCCTCATGCAGCAGAAAATCGACCAGCTTAATGAAATGACTGCAAAAATGCAGGGTGAGATCATCTTACAGGAATTAGCTCTTCTTCAGGTCAGTATCAAACGGTTGGATGATCAGATCAAACATGTTGAAAATGAGATCCTGGAGACTCAGAAAAAAATGATCCAGATTCGGGCATCACTTGTGGAAGCCAAACAGGACGAGGAAACTCTGGAGATCTTGAAGGATAAAGAGATCGAAAAATATAAAGCAGAGATCAAGCGCGTTGAAGGGATCCAACAGGATGATATTTATATTTCCCTGGCGTTCCAGAAGAATCGGCAGGAAGCGTAGGCAGGAATGAACAACTCAGTGTTCTCAAGTAATTTTGATGCTTCAGTGTATGAGATGATGGTGCAATTGATTGCCCAGATCTCAAAGAGCCTGGCTGCCAACAATACTACATCCTCTTCCGCCACAACCAATTCAACGGCAGCATCTTCGAGCTCTGCCTCCTCTTCTGCATTGCAAAGCAGCACAGTCAGCTCAAGTACCAGTTTTGCTGATCTGATCAATGAAGCTTCACAGAAATACGGGGTCAAGGCTGAATTGATCGAGGCGGTTATTAAAGCGGAATCCAATTTTAATGCCGATGCCGTTTCTTCTGCCGGGGCAGAAGGGTTGATGCAGTTGATGCCTTCTACGGCTGCAGGACTTGGCGTGACCGACCCGATGGACCCGGAACAAAATATCAATGGCGGCGCTGAATTATTAAGTTCTCTCTTGAATCGTTATGACGGGAACATCCAACTAGCCCTGGCGGCCTATAATGCGGGCCCTGGAGCAGTTGATTCTTATGGCGGCATTCCACCCTACACAGAGACTCAAACCTATGTGCAAAGGGTGATGTCTTATTATCAAGCAAATCTAGGATAGAAAGGAGGTTATACATGTCAAGTTCATTGATATCCGATCCTTCGTTGAACCTTGTGCAGATGGCTCTGGATGGATTAAGCCAGAAGCAGACAGCCATCAGCAGCAATATCGCGAATGTGGATACTCCGGGCTACACAGCGAAGACGGTGGATTTTCAGACTACTCTAAAAAATGCCATGGGCCAGGAAACCGATCTGGAATTAAGAAAGACGGATCCCCGCCACTTGTCGCCCACAACTGAGTCTGTTGGATTTTTCACAACGGAACGCACTGGCGGAACGAAACGGGCTGATGGGAACAACGTGGATATCGATGTCGAGCTTCTGGACCAGTCTGAAACTCAGATCGATTACCAGGCCTTAACAGAAGCAGTAAGTCTGAAACTTCAGTTGTTGAACGATATCGCACAATCGAGGTGAAAATGATAGATATTGCAACAGTTCAAAATCAATCCCCCCCGAATGCAATTAAATCGGGGAAGCTGGCGGGATCCACAATTCTGCCAGTAGATGTTGAAACAAGTTTTTCTGAGGTGATCCAAAAAGAGATCTCAACGACTCAAGGCCGGATCAATTCTCAAAAAACTTCGGAGACTGTTTCAAATTGGCAAAGCAAGAACCAGAGAACATCCACTCAAGAGTATCAAAAGTCGGATAATTTTGATGCTGCGAGAAAAAACACCTCGCGGGAATCCGATAACAGATCTTCTAAAGTGGCAGCAACCTTGACCAAAAATGAAGCGGTTGAAGCGCATTCTTCCATTCAGAAAGCAGATCAGAATTCTCAGGAAACCAATGATGATCCTTCCAAAGTAAATAGCCAGGATGCTACGACTGCAGAGGGTTCGGTTCTCAAGAATAATGGGAAGCATTCTCATCGAAAACTTGCGTCTTCCACGGCAAATGAAGAGGCTGTTTCTGAAGAGAAAAAAGATGAATCGGTGGAAGGAATCGCCTGTAACCCAACAGTACTTAGTGTAGTCCAGCCGGAAGAGGTCGAACTCTCGCAACCTGATTCTGTACAAGGCATTGAAACTGTTACTGGAGGATCAGGAGAGACGGCTACAGCGCAGGCGAACAGTGCACAGGAAATACTTTTCTCTCAGTTGCTGAATGGTTCTTTGGCTGATGGATCTGCCAAGGCGGCAGACAGTGGAGATGGAAAAGCCGCAGTAAGCGCTGCAACTGAATCTTCAGGTCTGGAAGCTGCTCCAACTACGTCTGTGAATGTTCAGATGGAACAGCAATCCCAGGTTCAGCCGCAAACTTCTCAATCTACGAATGTGGAAATGGCAGCTAATGTGGCAACAGCTACAACTGCTCAGTCCACATCAACTGATAAAGCTGAGAAAGTTATTGCTTCGACTGTGAAGAATGACAAAGCAGACAACGCTACCATTGATCTTGCAGCTGTAAACGCCAATACTCCGCAAATGGAACAGAATTCGGTAAAGATCACTGCGGTTCAATCTGCCGTTTTGGATGGCGGGAATTCCGGGCTGCAAAATAAAAGTGAATCGAATGGAACTGCATCCTTGACTGAAAATGTGACAGGATCCAAGGGTCAGCAGGCAGAGACTCAAAAGATTTCGGGCGGTTCTGATGTTGATTTAAACGGTGTAAACGTATTTTCAACTTCCGGACAAACTTCTTCTGTGTCCGCAAATAGCTCTGTAAAAACCACCGATACTTCTGCCACACCGATCCAACAGATCGTCCAGGAAACCGCTGCCTCATTGAAAGCTGGAAAATCGACAGTTCATCTTCAGTTGAACCCTCAGGACTTGGGAACGATCGATATCCGTTTGACCAGCGATTCTAAAGGCCTTGGGATCACGATCATGACTGAGCACGCCAGTACCGGAAGAATGCTCGAAAGCCAGATCGAGAATCTGCGCCAATCTTTGAGCGATGCTGGTTTGAACCTCTCCAATCTAAATTTCAGCATGAAAGATGGAAGCGGACAAATGGGCCAGAACCAGGCACAAACAAATCAAGAAAACCGTTCCAATAACTACAGCAATCTTTTCCAAAGATCATGGAACAGCGATGCGGATGCGGAGAAATCGGCAACTCCTTCCCGTTTATCTTTGTTGCAGTCTTCCATTGATTACCTCGCATAGAAAGGAATAAATCATGGCAGTTAGTTCGATCATCGATATGATCAATCAGACAGATTCGTCGGCTTCAAAAAAGACTACGTCATCTTCCTCCTATGACCCCTCTGATTTCATGGACCTTTTGCTCAAGCAATTGACCAATCAAGATCCCATGGAACCGATGGATAATTCGGAAATGATGAACCAGTTGACCCAACTAAACTCATTGCAGACAATGAAGCAAATCCAAACATCACTGGAACAATCGACAACGGATAATCGTAAAGCCTACGCAGCCAGCCTGATCGGCAAAAACGCAATCGTCACTGATTCTGATGGAAATTCAGTGGAAGGAAAGATCAGTGGGTTTGCTCAGGAAGCCGGCAAGACTTATGTTCTGATGGGTGAGACTTACTATTCTCTGGACAATGTAATGAGTGTCTGGGAGGAATAAGTGATGGAAGATGATCTGCGAATTTTAACCGGGTTATCCACACAGGCGGCCCAATCGTCTTCTTCAGCTACCCAAAAGAGCGACAAATCTACAGATTCAACGAGCTTTGCCGATATCCTCGCGCAAACACAGGACCTGCATTTTTCAAACCATGCGCAACAACGGCTGCAAAGTCGACAGATCGACCTGAACGCAGAAAGTGTTTCCCGACTTTCAGAAGCGGTTGACCGGGTAGAGAAAAAAGGCAGTCAATCCTCCCTGGTCCTTATGGATGATGTCGCTTACCTGGTGAATGTGCCCGAACGTATGGTGATCACCGCTGTGGATACTACCAAGGGTGGTGAAGGAGTCTTTACTAAAATAGACTCAGTCGTATTAGCTGAACCTTCCAGTTCAGAAAATAGCAAAAGTCTGGACGTCCAGGCATAGCTTAAAACTTTATTCAAAACCCTATAGGCCGGCCCTCTTGGAGGAAGCCTGTAGTACAAATCTTCAGGAGAAAAATAATGATCCGCTCAATGTTTACTGCTATTAGTTCCATGAACGCTCATCAGCAATATCTGGATGTCGTTGCCAATAACCTCGCAAATGTAAATACTACTGGTTATAAAGCCTCCCGTATGATCTTCAGTGATCAATATTCTCAACTCCTTGGAGCTGGTTCTGCCCCGACCGATACCACTGGTGGTGTAAATCCGACCCAGATCGGTTTGGGTGTTAAGACAGGAGAGATCTCCTCAATCTTCACACAGGGAACTACAACCAGCACCGGCCGCAACCTTGACCTGGCGATCGAAGGTGACGGTTTCTTTGTGTACAACCAGGGCCTCGAACAATGCTACTCTCGTGATGGCGCCCTTTCTCTCGACGCAGATGGTTACCTTGTAAACTCTTCTACTGGTTTACGGATCCAGGGCTATCAGGCAGGAGATGATGAAAAGATCGACACCTCCAGCGCTATCACTTCTATCAAAGTTGCTACCGATCAAGCGCAGGCAAAATCGACAACCAATGTGTTATTTGGCGGTAATTTGAATTCGAACGCTGCAGTTGGAGATACCTATAAATCTACCATTAATGTTTACGATTCTCTGGGGAAGCTTCGGACAGCGGATGTCACATTCACAAAGACAAGCTCAACTGATTGGAGTTGGTCAGTTGCAGCAACCAGTACCAATGATACTGCGGCTGGGTCGGGTACCCTGAGTTTTACAGCAGGCCAGAACCCTACGGTTACCGGCGCTGATACGATCACCATTACTGATGGTACCGGTACCAATCCAACTGTTTCAATGGGTTTTGATCTGACCGACCTGACCCAATTATCTATGACTTCAAGCGTATCCATGTCCAATCAGAATGGTCTGGCAGCCGGCACTGTAACCGGTTTATATGTAACTCCTACTGATGGGGTTGTATACCTGGTTTATTCAAATGGTTTGAAACAGAATGTTGCCCAGTTGGCAATCGCGAATTTTACAAATCCTTCCGGTCTGATCAGTGCAGGGCAGACCACCTACAAACAAGGCCTCAACTCGGGTGAAGCACAGATCGGTGCCGCCTACACCAATGGACGCGGTAAGATCGAGTCTGAAAGCCTTGAAGCATCAAATGTGGATATGGCCCAGGAATTCACCAATATGATCCTTGCACAACGTGGTTTTCAGGCTTCTTCACGTGTGATCACAGCCTCAGATACCATTCTGCAGGAACTTGTTAACCTGATCCGCTAATTATTTGGTATGCAATCTGGCCGGTTATTAAGCATAACCGGCCAGAAATTTTCCCGGTGAAGAAAGATGAGCTTTCCAGGTCCATTCCCGGTTACCCAGGCGGCACCTTCATCGTCTCAGGAATTATCCATTCGCCTGAACGAGCGTATCACTGCGCGTGTAATGGAAGTGACACCCTCGCAGGCTATTTTGGATATCAAAGGATACCCGGTCGTCGCGAGGCTAACCTCAAAAGATCAAGTTACAGATCTACTTTCAAAAAAATTCGCGAACCTGGTCATCTCGGAGGTCACGTCTGACCAGATCACGCTGAAGATCCTTAATGAGACTGGAACGCAAAGTACTGCTGCTCCGATCCAGCTTGAAATGGGGGATTGGGCAGCCAGGATCTCTGAAAGTCTTGGCCTGGAAGGAACGCAGGCTGAAATTCAACTCATTCAATCTGCTTTGACCTCGCATATTCCGATCACCAAAGAGATCATTTCCAATTTGCTCGATACAATAAAGAACTCAGGAGTTGAGACCAACCAGGGAATCGAATTGGCAGTCAAGCTGCAATCCGCCGGATTGCCTGTAACTGTCTCCAGCCTTCAATTGGCAGCTCAATTTGGTGATGTGCAAATCGGGGATTCATTTCAGGCCTTACTTACGAATTTAAAGACCCTGGCAGCGCAAAAGGGGAATGATCCCCAGTTGATGGTCAGGGTCCAGAATCTGACGCAAAATTTACGAGCATTGGTGCCAGATCCAGCAATGGGAATGGATAAGTTTAGAGATTCACTTCAACAGCTATTTCAATTCCTGGGGAAACCGTACGAGAAGATCCTGAATGAAAAGCTCTCCGGCGAAAATATCGCTGCCAGGGAGCCTTTCAACCTGGTAACGGTAGCACAAATGGCCAAGGATTTGAGACAGGCAGGTTTTACCGGTTCGGCGGATACTATCGACCGGTTCCTGGAAGAGGCCAGGCAGGTGCAGTATCTTAACATCAAGCCTGCCCAGGAGCCCGGAAAGGGGCAATGGGCGGAGCTGGCTTTTGTGGTTCAACAACCCGACGGACGACTCTATCAAACCAATAATGCCAGGATCAAAATTTCCTACCGCCATGAGCAGAAAACCGCCCGGATCGACCCGGATTTTACCAATCTCTTTTTGCAGGTTGAATTAGCTCCAGGAAAAATGGTTGGAGTTGACCTGTCGCTGTTCCAAAAAAAGGTAAGCGCGGAGATCTCAGCAGAAGACGATGAACTAAGGGGAATTTTCAGCCAGTCGATGCCTGAATTTTCCGATCTATTAACAGGAATGGGGTATGACGTTGTAGGAGCAAAGGTCAGCAAGAAACGTACAGAAGGGGACCGCCAAATCTCTTTGCAGACAATTGATCTTGATTCTTCCAGCAGTCTGGATATCGAGGTGTAGCATGCAGAGAAGATTCAGACGAATTATCACCAACCCTGAAGGAACTTATCAGCAGAACACAGCTGCAGCGATTCGCTACGACAGCGAAAAAGAGAATGCTCCGGAAGTGATCGCCAGCGGCAAAGGACTCATAGCCGAGAAGATCATTGCGCTCGGAAAAGAAGCCGGGATTCCGATCTATGAAGATCCAATTCTGGCGGCTGCTTTGTCTGAGGTCGATCCCGGCAATGAAATTCCTCCCGAACTTTATAAACTGGTGGCCGGCGTATTGGCATTCGTCTATAAGACATACCAGAATCGAAAAAAGTATTAGAAACAACGTAATTATTTGTGTCAAATACGAAAATTAATGGCAGTTTATCTCTTCTTTTGACCTTCCCTCTGGCTGGTGTTATGATTTGGGGTAGAAATAGTTAATTGGAGAAGATCATGATCATCAATCAAGTAGTTGCTCCAAAAGGGAAAATTCTAGATGATTCCAGTATCACCGAACTTTTATCCGGTGCTTTGACCGGCAGGTTTACCAACCAGAAGATTTTAGTGTTAGTTCCCGATCAAACCCGTTCGTTGCCCCTTCCATTTTTATTTAAAACCCTTGTTGAAATATTACACGAAACCTCCCACCTGGACTTTATGGTCGCATTGGGAACTCACCCTGCTTTAACAAGGGAAGAGATGAACCATCTATTTGGGATCACAGATGAAGAGCGCGAAACGGTTTATAAACACATAGGGATCCTCAATCATTCCTGGGACCAACCTTCAAGCCTGGTCTCCATTGGGACCATTGATAAGGACCAGGTCAAGAAAATTGCCAGGGACTCATGGCATGAATCGCTCCCCGAAAAAGTGGATGTAACCATTAATAAAAGTGTTTTCTCTTATGACCAGATTCTTATTGTAGGGCCGACATTTCCGCATGAGGTGGTTGGCTTCTCTGGAGGAGCGAAGTATATATTCCCCGGGATATCCGGCCCCGAAATGATCAATTCGACCCACTGGCTGGCTGCCCTGGCTGGAGTGGTGAAGACGATTGGGGTAAAGAATACACCTGTCCGGGAAATGATCCATTACGCGGCAAGCATGCTGCAGACACCAGTCACCCTGGTGGGCTGCCTGGTTGAAGGTCACGACCTGAGCGGCCTGGTGATCGGCGATGTGATCTCTGCCTGGAGCGCATTAGCGGACCTTTCAGCTGAGCGCCATATCCACTGGTGCGAAAAGCCGTACCAAAGGGTACTCTCCGCGGCTTCGAGTAAATATGATGAATTATGGACAGCAGGGAAAGCCATGTACAAGTTGGAACCCGCTGTAGCGGTGGGGGGTGAATTGATCATCTATGCGCCGCACCTGGACACGATCAGCCGGGTCCATGGAAAATACCTGTATGAGATCGGCTACCATACGCTGCCATATTTCCTGCACCACTGGGATGAGTTCAAGGAGTATCCGCTTGGGGTACTGGCACACAGCACTCATGTTCGTGGAGGAGGGGCGTGGGAAAACGGGGCTGAAAAACCGAATGTACATGTGGTCTTGTCCAGCAAAGTCTCTGCTGAAGATTGCGCCCGCCTGAACCTGGGATATCTTGATCCCTCCAAAGTAAAGATCTCAGATTGGCAGAACAAAGAAGACCAGGGCATCCTTTATGTACCCAATGCAGGAGAAGAACTCTTCCGGGTGAAATAACTTTGGACTAAGTAACAATTACGGCTAACCAATTCGGTTAGCCGTTTTTAGTTTTAGATTTTATTTGCTTAATGATCTTTTACTGCGTGTAGTTTGTAAATCATTTTCAGGAATTCGCCGCTGAAGGAGATCCAGGGAGATCTCGATACACTCACGGGCTTCATCGGCTGTCGTGGTCCCAATGGTTACCATATCCTGGTCGCGGATGGTGTTCCAGACAAAAGAGAAGCCCACCACCGGGATGAGTTTTCCGGCCGCGAGTGGTTTGATGGTGATGACCGGCTTTTTCGCTTCGCGAATGGTCTTCATAACCCAATCAGCTTCGACCTGCATCAGAAAACCCATTGAATTGTAGATCTGAATATAGGTTTCCACATCTGCGTTCTGATTATCTGCGTACACTACCGATTCCGGCATGTGAGTTGAAAGACCGGGGACCATGCCGCGTTCGCGGATCATTTTCGTATATTTCTCCAGGTCGCGGATGACGCCGCTGCGCCGGTCGACCAGTGCGTCGGTCACACTCTGGTGAGGCATGCAGAAAGTGGCGCCATATTTGACACACTGATCAAAGGCAGCTTCAGCATTTTCGGCCGGGGCGGGATTGGGACCCAGGTCAAAAGCTGGAGTGATAAGCCTTATGAATTGTTTACCGGTCAACTGTTCGGCCTCGCGGATCGATTCATCAAGATAGGGGGAAAGTGGCCCCATGACCGCATCGATCCCATAATCCGCAAAGACCTTCATGATATTGGCAATATTTTGCCGGGTCTGATAGTCTTTGATGAACTTGTCTTTTGCCAGACTGGCATGGGAATACCCCAGGAACCAGTTTGTGCCAATGATCATACGGGGAAGGCTGACACCGCCGACAATAGTGCGAGGGAACTGCTCAATCTGACTCATATATAAATCCTGTAAAGCGGGTTGATTTATTGTAAACTTTAATTCGTAATTGTTGGGGATTTCTACGTTTCAATTTGAAGTGAATTCATTTGAAATTGTTTTTCAGCTGGCAGCTTCAATAATTGTAGATGTACTAACGGAAGTAGAGAATTGATCTTTTCTGCACAATTCTGAATCGCTGAATTCTGTTCATCCAGAGAAGCATTATTTTCTATCAATGGTTTTCTAATATAGATATTGAAGGCATCCCGCTCTAACTGGGTGACCTCAAATATTTTTTGGACGATCGCTCTTGCGACAATCATTGGTATTCCGGCATCCAGAAAGTATTTCAAAAATTCGCAGATTGTGTAACAGTAAGAAGGGAAGGTGGTTCCTTCTTCATCAACTGGTGCGATCAGGTTCAATCCGATCAATTCTTCAATGTTTTCATCAGATATTCCTAAAGACCGTATGCGTTCGCGGGTGATCAAAGAATCGTCATTCCCGGATGGAAATAAGCGATTAATGTTTGTGAGTGTTTGTTTGATCAACTCGTTTTCCCAGCCTTGTTTTTCATGCATCAGTTGTTTGATCTGACTCAATGAAAAACCGGATCGTTTCAAATTCCTCACCCTTTCCAGTTTTTCTATGAAATCTTCATCATAGTAAGCCATGTTTTTTGCGGATTTCAGAGGAAGGGGAAGAATCCCTTCGCGAATATAAAAATTGATGGTTGCTCTGGAAAACTCGGTCATTTTTTCCAGGTCCTTCATTCGCATCGGTTTGAATTTTTCTTTATGGGACATGTAGTCCTCCTATTTTGTAAAGTTGTACTTATTACTTCCTCAAACTATATCAGAGTTTTGTTAACTTTCCAAGAATATACCTTTTGTCTTATTGACAAAAAATTGCCTCTTCTTATAATACATCAAGTAATAAGTAATACTTACTACTATTGATTATCAGGAGGAAGAATGAAGAAATTTGTTTCAAAAAGTTGGTTGATCACCATTCTCTGGATTTTACTATTGGTCGGAGCATTTATTACAATGCCTGATCTTTCCAACCTGGTGCGGGAAAAAGGCCAGGCAAAGATTAGTGATGAATATTCGTATACTATCGGTAAAGACATCTTAAAAAAGATGGACGCGAATGGACTTCAAGCGGATAAAGAATTTGAGATCGCTTTACTTTACCGCAATCCAAAAGGACTGACTAAAGCCGATAAACAGCAGATCGAAGATAAACTCTCCTCTCTGGAAAAAAACAAAGAAAAATATCATCTGCTGAATATCATGAACGCTATTGAAAACAAAGATTACGAAGGCGTACTCTATTCGGATGACGGTACAACTTTATTGGTCCCGGTTTATGTGGACCGCGCGCACCGCTCTACTGAGGATGTTCGGAATGATCTGACCGCGATCATGCCCGTAAAGGGATTGGACTTTTATATTACGGGATCTGATTTTGTAGTTGAAGATTTTATTAAAACAACTGAGGCTGGGGTATCGCGTACTGAGATTATCACTGCAATTTTCATCGTCTTAATCCTGATGGTTATCTTTAAATCTCCCATTACGCCATTCATTGTTCTTTCCACAGTTGGGTTGTCTTTCTTTATTTCGCAGAATATTGTTTTACAGTTGGTGACATACCAGAATTTTCCGCTATCCAATTTCACAAAAGTCTTTCTGATCTTGATCCTCTTTGGCATTGGGACAGATTATTCGCTGCTGTTGTTGATGCGATATAAGGAGGAACTGGCACTAACAGACGATAAATGTCAGGCAATCCTTACCTCTTATAAAACTGCCGGCAAAACGATCATATTCAGCTCCTTAACCATTTTTATTGGTTTTGCCAGCCTGTATTTTGTTAAGTTTGAGACTTATCGTTCAGCAGCCAGTGTGGCTGTTGGGATCTTCATTCTGATCCTGGCACTCTTTACTTATATTCCAGGGCTGATGTTCTTGTTTGGGAAGTTTCTGTTCTGGTCGCCATTCAAGTCGCAGGCCCGTACCGAAAACAAATTCTGGAAAAAGGTCTCCAGTTTTTCGGTCAAATTCCCGGGTCTGGGGGCGTTGATCATAGCTGTCTTCTGCGGGCTGATCTTCTTCTACTCCGGGAATCTCTCTTATGATAATTTGCTCGAGGTGGACCCGATTTACAGCTCCATTGTTGGAGATCGGATGGCGGAAAGTCAGTATGGTGTGGGGCTGATCTCACCGGTGACCATTGCTATTGATAACCCTGAAAAGATGGATACCCAGGAATACCTGGCTGATATCGATAAATTGACAAATATCATTAAATCGATCAAAGGAGTGAAGACAGTTCATAGTGTGACGCAACCTAAAGGCGAGATTTTCAAGGAACTTTATCTCAATGACCAATCCCAGACCTTGAACACAGGCTTAAATGATGCTCAAAGAGGATTAGGTCAGATCGACTCAGGGTTGTCTTCTGCGATCGATCAACTGAGTAAAGCAGATTATGGCGATGATTCGATCGATGATCTTAAGAATGGCGCAGACAGTTTGATCTCCGCATTATCGGCGCTCAAAAAAGGCGGAAATGATCTATTAGGTGGCATTGAAAAACAGGCTACTGGGACTGATCAGGTTGCAAATGGTATCGCTGATGTCGATACTAATCTCGATAAGGTCAGTTCTTCTCTGGCGACAATATCCAGTTCTTATTCGCAATTGTCCAGTGGTTACGCTACGATCAATACACAATTGGGATCGATCAATTCAAGTCTGTCAACGATCAAGACGGGTTTGGATGGTGTCGCACAGATGCAGGCTGGAATGGCTGCCTATCCTTATGATGTCAATCATGACGGTGTTGTAGATCCAGGAGAGGTTCTGGGAAGCGATGCATTGTTTCAGCAAATGGCCGGAACCACATCTCAACTGGATACCGGATTAGGTCAGGCGATTGCTGGATTAGGTCAATTGCAGAGCGGTCTTTCATCCGCAAACGGTAACCTGACAACAGTCAATGCCGGTTTAGCCCAGGTTCAAGCCGGGATCGCATCAATCAAGCAGGGAACAGCCTCCTTGAAGTCTGGTGGTGCCAGTCTAAAATCTGGCATCAACCAGATCGAAGTTGGCCAGGATGATCTTCTTTCGGGAATGTCAAAAATTGAGACTGGGGCGAAAAACCTCCGCGATGGGCAGAACCAGTTGATCAAGGGGCTGAATTCCATCAAAGGGAAGATGAATGATCTACTAACTGGACTTGAAAATGCAGACGATGGGGTAAATCAGATCTCTTCCGGGATCGTTGATGCGAATGATTATTTGAAGGGCCTGGAGAAATCTGGTATTTCGAAGAACACTTTCTATATCCCAGAGGATCAGATCTATGGTGATCTATTCCCGAGATCAATGAATATTTTCTTCTCAAAAGATAAAACGATCACAAAGCTAGTGGTTGTGTTGGATGTAGATCCATATTCAGAAGAGGGAATGAAAGTGACCAGGCAGATCGACGAGGTCTTTGCTGCAGCTATTCAGACCACCAAACTAAAAGATGCCAGTTGGGGTGTGGGTGGAGTGACCCAGATGAACGTTGATCTTCAATCGATGTCTGATCAGGCTTTTAATTTTGCACGTATTATCATGCTGGCTGCGATCTTTGTCGTGATCCTGATCATCACCAGAGACTTCTGGATGACCTTGTTTGTGACGATCTCGCTCGTTGCCTCTTATTTCATTTCGATCTCGTTGTCTGGTTTGTTCTTCAAATATATCGTTGGTTACAATATGCTTTCGTGGAATGTGCCTTTCTTCTCGTTCATTATGATCGTCACTTTGGGAGTGGATTACAGTATTTTCCTGATCATGCGGCAAAAGGAAAATGAAGAAAGCTCCGCCACAGATTCGATCATCAATGCGGCAGGAAAGGTCGGCAGTGTGATCGTATCAGCTGGATTGATCCTTTCCGGGACCTTCGCGGCGATGTATCCTTCAGGTGTTCGTACCTTGATGGAGATAGCCATCACAGTGATCATCGGCATTATGCTTTTGGTCCTGGTCTTCATTCCGGTTTTCATTCCAAGTATGATCTCGGTAAAATCAAAGGTCTTTAAGGGATAAATTATCTGGTGTTGTGAAAGATAAAGACTTCTTGTTTGTATTTCATCAAGCAAGAAGTCTTTTTTTGTTTGGGCAAAGTCAAAAAAGTGCCTATCCATTCAACGGGGAAATGATCATTGTAAACGGTGAGATCCTCATGCTGCCAATGTATCGCGAAATTGTGGCGATGAAATTGACTAATCATTTTATCGGAATCATGTTACCATATCTGGCAAACCCGATAGCGATCTTTTTCTTCCGCCAATATTTACAGAGTATTCCAAAAGAGCTATTGGATGCGGGCCGGATCGACGGCTGCAGTGAATATGGAATTTTCCTGAGATTGATCTTACCCATTATGAAACCGGCATTTGCCACCATGGCGATCTTTATCGGGATGAATTCATGGAACAACTACCTACTGCCGCTGCTTGTATTGTCCGATCCTTCCAAGTTCACATTGCCCATTGGTTTGACCAGTTTACTGGGCCCTTACGGCAATCACTATACCTTATTGATCTCAGGCGCAGTAATGTCTGTGCTTCCGATCATGATCTTGTTCTTCTCTGCACAAAAGTATTTCATTGAAGGAATGTCCACGGGCAGCGTAAAAGGATAAAAGGAGGATTCACAGGATGTCGTCAACAAAAAAAGAATCAGTATCAGCAACCTTGATCTTCGATAAGGACTATGTCATTTCCAGAGTGGATGAACGTTTGTTTGGTTCGTTCGTCGAACACCTGGGGAGATCGGTCTATGGCGGCATCTACGATCCCGGGAATTCAAAATCAGACAAAAATGGCTGCCGTTTGGATGTGATTGACCTGGTGAGGAAATTGAATATCGGAGTCGTCCGGTATCCGGGCGGCAACTTTGTCTCCGGGTTTAATTGGGAAGATTCGATCGGCCCGCGGGATCAACGCCCAAAAAGACTGGACCTGGCCTGGTTCACCACCGAGACCAACGAATTCGGTCTGCATGAATTTTGCGATTGGACGAAGAAAGTGGACAGCAAGGTCATGTATGCCGTCAACCTTGGAACACGAGGCCCGGACGAGGCCAGGAATGTGGTCGAGTACGCCAATCATAAGGGCGGCAGTTATTGGAGCGACCTGCGCCGGAAAAACGGTGCTGAGGATCCCTTCGGGATCAAACTTTGGTGCCTGGGGAATGAAATGGATGGCCCCTGGCAGATTGGCCAGAAGACGGCTTATGAATACGGGCGTGCTGCCAATGAAACCGCCAAGGTGATGAAATGGGTAGATCCTTCCATTGAATTGGTTGCCTGCGGTTCTTCTGCTTACGACATGCCCACCTTTGGCAGCTGGGAAATGGAAATGCTCGACCTGTGTTATGAGAATGTTGATTATGTTTCTCTGCACCGGTATTACCAGAACTATGAAAATGATATAAAGAATTTCCTTGCCAAGAGCGTGGATATGGACCGCTTCATTAAGACGGTGGTCTCGATCTGCGACGCCATCGGCGGAAAGAAACACAGCAAAAAGAAATTGAACCTGTCCTTCGATGAATGGAATGTCTGGTACCACTCTCTTGAGCAGGATAAGGAGATCCAGAAGGCTGACCGCTGGGGACGCTCGCTGCCTCTGCTTGAGGATGTTTATAATTTCGAGGATGCCTTGCTGGTTGGGGGCATGCTGATCACTTTGATGCGGAATTCCGACCGGGTGAAGATCGCCTGCCTGGCACAACTGGTGAACGTCATCGCGTTGATCATGACCAGTGAACGCGGCAGTTGGGCTCAGACCATTTTCTATCCTTTTATGTATGCCTCGCAATATGGTAGGGGAATCGCACTTCAGCCGGTCATCAATTGCCCGAAATACAGCTCTCGTGATTTTGATGATGTTCCTCTGATCGATGCAGTAGGAATTAAAGGCGATGATGGATCATTGACCATCTTTGCCTTGAACCGCAGCACTGAAGGAGATGTGAAATTATCCCTTGATCTACGCGGGTTTGAAACACTCAAGTTCAAAGAACAGATCGTTCTGCATCATGATGATCTCAAAGCTGCGAATACCGAAGCCCATCCAAATACAGTGATTCCAGAGAAAACTCAGATGTGTGAAACCGAGGATAAGTTATTTTCACTGAACCTTTCTTCTTTGAGTTGGAATGTGATCCGGTTTGAATAAATGAAATACTTACAGGCGAAAAAGGCTTCGAAAGAAGCCTTTTTTGTTTAATTAGCTTGTCATATTTTGTAGGTACAAAAACACTTTTAGAAGGTTATTTCAATGAAAGAGCAATGATAGTAAGTCGCGTGTTGACCCTTACTGTTTGGAAAGTCTTTTCATTTAATACCTATGCTATACTGATTGAGTCTGATGATTTTTCTAATTGGGGATAAATGGAACGATCCGGAAAAGGAATTATTAGCAATTCTGTAATTCAAAGAATTCTCAGAGTTCTTTTCCTCTGGGGGATCATCACGCTGAGCGTTTATTTTTCAAATCACTGGAATGAATCGGATGTGCTGCCCCTGGCCAGACAGTTTATGGATCGACAGTGGCTTCCCACTGATTGGTATCTAAATCTACGCACAGATTATCGTGTTTTGTTTGATATTCTGGTCGGTTCTTTCCTCTCAAAAGTTGACTTTCAAACCGTCTCTTTAACAGGGTGTCTCCTTGAGTACCTGGCATATGCATTTGCGCTCGATTCTCTTTACCGGGCGCTTCATCTGCGTTTCGAGTACGGAGCGGCAGCTCTTGCCTTGTTTCTTGGCCAGCAATTTCTGGTGGCAGGGGAGTGGATGATCGGCGGGCTGGAAACGAAGGTGTTTGCTTATCTCTGTGTACTTTTTTCAATTTCTTTGATACTGAACGAACGATACCGTCCGGCATTTTTCCTGGCTGGGCTGGCTTTTTCCTTTCATCCTCTGATCGGGATGTATTCTTTCTTCTGTTTATGCGTTGCCTTGTTTTGCATCGCGATCAGAACCGGGGAGTTCTGGAAGCTATTCAAGTCGGCCTGGTTGTTTCTCGTCAGCGGATTGGCTGGATTTTTCTCGATCTTTCAACAACTTCGCTTCTCATCTTCCTCGAATAACCGCGCCTGGGAGATCTATGTACTGTTTCGTCTTCCCCGGCACCTCTATCCGGCAGCCTGGCAGGGGCTTACCTGGATCTGGCTGCTTGGTCTGTCTATCCTTCTGATCATTGTTCTGCTTCGAGTAGTACACGAGAAAAAGATCAAGTTCCTGTTGATCTACTTGCTGTGTTCGGTCGGGTTGTTTGGAATTGGGCTGATCTTTTATTCCCTCGGATTAATCTCATGGCTGAGGTTCTACTGGTTCAGACTGGCAGACGTGATGATTCCGTTCTTGCTGCCGATCCTCCTCCTTTCTTTTCTTTCAACAGGTTGGTTGGATCAGAAAATGGAAAAATTCCGAAGAAAGCCCAAGTTTTTTTCAAATGAGAATCCGAATCGCTCATTGTCAGTATTGATCCTTATTCTTACGGTGTTTATCAGCCTGGGGAATTTTGCGACCACATTTCGCGAGTATCAGAAGCAGGAGCAGGCCATGAGTTCAGAAAGGACCGTGTTTGCCTGGATCGCAGGTAATACGCCAAAAGAGGCTGTTTTTCTGGTGGATCCGACCCTGGCTGATTTTTACCTGACTGCACAACGCAGTATGTTTTGTTCGCTAAAGCACCTGCCGTCATACGAAGATGAGATCCTGGAATGGCATGACCGCTTAAGCCTGTGCAATGGAGGAAAAGAATTCAACCAATCAGGGGCGACTGTTGCCGGTGAATTGCAGGATAATTTTTATCAGCTATCTCTCACACAGATCAAAATGATTGCCAGGCAATATGCTGTTTCCTATTACCTCGGAAATGAGGAACGCCAACTTAACCTTCCACTGATCTACGATTCAGGAAGTTATCGGCTCTATTTGATCAATTAGCAGTTTTCAGGGTTTGAGGTTGAAGCGGCAGACCCGCGTAGATTGGTCTTCTTCTGAGAACTGAGTACACTCGACATTATCCGAACGAAGGCTCAGCCAACGCTCTTCAATCCCCAGGTCAGCGCCGGGGGTATCCGATGGAAGCACCAACCAGACCTGCCGTAGAGGAAGAGCTTCTTTTTCCAGGATCCCCAGCGTGGCGGTATCCATGGCCTGCAATGGATCACCAGTGGTTTGAAAACGTTCGATCGCATTCAAGCCGGGATAAGTGAAGGGAAGCGCCACCCATTTCAGGTCCGGACCGGCCCAATTCATCCAGTATTCCCAGATCGTATTTCCGTAAGATTTCAACAGGACCAGATCGCCTGGCGATTGATGGTCCGCGATATATTTTTGCGAGATAGAAAGATCGGTCCGGTTTCTATAATATTCCGGATCGTTTTTATAGAACACAGGCAGAAGAACACTCATCGCCAGTGCCAGGATGAATGGCAGAATTCGCCATTTTTTTGATTTTTTGTAAACGAAGACACACAGGAGTACTGTCAGGATGGCCCCGCCAACAATGTAAAACCCCATTGACCCATTGCGGACCAGGGCTAGATTGACTGACTTTCCGTGCAGGATCCAATTCAGGCTCCATTTTAGAATTGAGTGGGAAGGTCCCCAGATCATCATCGTTTCAGTCACAGGCGGTTGGCTGCCAGCACTCTCGACAAAGTATTGAGTGACGGGAACCAACACCCCCAGCATTTGAATGAATGCGGAAAAAAATGCCAGTATCCCCAGGCTGATTTTCCCGGAAAGAGAAGAAAGCAATTTCTCCACTACCGGCGCTTCCGCAATGATCAATCCCGGGATAGCCGGAAGAACGTAGCGCAAGCCCCAGTTGATATGTGCTGCCCATTCATCATCATAAAAGAAAGCCTGCGCGATGATCAAAAGAAGCAGGTACAGGTAGCTGCTCCAGGAACTGCGGAAATGCCTGACCAGGCTAACCAGACTGATTAAAAGAATGGGTGAAAACACAAACAGGCTTTTCCCCGGGCTTACCAGCGGACCGGTCAGTGCCTGGAGCAATTGCGGATGCGGAGTGGAGATAAAGAAAACGAGGAGCGAAAAATAGTACGCCGGGCTGAACCTTGAAAGGAGCGGGATACGGGGAAAGAGAAAGATCCAAAGTCCCATAAGTAAGAAGATCACAATAATTAAGGTCAGCCATGTCCTTCTTTTTTGAATTAGTCTCCCTTTGTTCCTGTCCCTTTTTTCGGTATAAATTTCCAGCAACAGCACAGGAGCAGCGATCAGTGCGGTATTCTTTGAAAGGATTCCTAGAATGATCGAGATCGACCAGAAAAGCCAATCTGAAAGAACAGTCCGCTGTTCACTTTCAATTCGAGCAGAGTAGTACCAGGCACAGGCGACAAAGGCCATTGCCAGGGAGTCGCGGAAGAAGGTTTTGGAATATGGAAAGGCAATGGTACACAGACCAAAGAGAATTCCCAACAGGAATGAAGTTTTCAGGCTATATCTTTTATTGAGCAGGGACAAAAAGATCATTGCTGCTGTGAACGCTGTGACCCAGATATTCAAAATAAATAGTGTTTGTACTCGGCCAGCGTTGAGTAAAAGAGAAAGCCGGACCAGAATTGCGCCTAAGATTCCCTGGGCAGGTTCAATATTCTCAGCCTGTTGAGCTGCCAGTGGATCGACGATCGAATATTGATAGACACGGCTGTTCCCGATCACTCTGGATTGGTTCGGGGTTCCATCAAAGGCCAGGCTGATCGCCCTTGAAGACAGCAAATGCTCATCATCGGTAACGAAAGTGCCGGAATAAGTCAGGCTGTAAACAATGATCAGGATCGTTAATAGAAGGAGAAGCAAAGATGTCGCTCTTTGTTTTTCATTCTTCCGGGATTCCTGCAGCGAATTGTTCATCTCTCAGCCTATTGTTCCTGCGCCTTGAAAATATCAGAAAGCATCCGGTCTACCCTTGTACTCCAGTTGTTGTTTTGAATATAGGTATCTATTTGCTTAAGGTTGATTTTTGAACGACCAATCCGGCCTGCCAGGCGAATAAATTCGTTCTCATCTTCTGCCAACCAGATTCCCGGGATTGAACGCAGCGGAGCGATATTGGGGGCAATAACCGGGCAATGCATGGCCAGGTATTCATAGATCTTGAGAGGACTAGTGGAAAGCGTGATCTGGTTGACCTTCCAGGGAATAATGGTGACATCGGTATAGGCAAGATATGCCGGCAGGGCTGTTTGAGGTTTGAGACCAAGAAATTTCAGATTCTCACAGGAAGAAGTAAATTGACCGCGATAATCACCGATGACGCACACCATCTGATCCGGATATTTTTTGGCGATCTTTTCGAGAAGGTCCCAGTTGAACCATTCCCCCCAGAGTGCCCCGCTGTACAACATCACTCTTTTGTATGGAGGAAGGTCGGAAGGGCGGGAATAATTTGTCAGTGGATCGAACAAGTGATGGTTGACCGCGTTCGGGACCAATGTAACCCTTTTGGAGGTCAACTGCTGTAAATGTTCTTGAAGCGATGGCGCTGTGGCTGTGAAAGCATTGCAAAAATCGACGATCTGCCTTTCATATAGGAGCGAGTACCAGCTGCCTCCCAGGGAGGTCTGCCAGTCGTCGATGAGGTCATAGAGTACCTGGCCGCCTCTTTCTTTGATCTTCTCCGCAATGGGGAGAAATTCGGGCAATGGAAATTCAAGGATCGCAGCCAGATTGGGATGTTCAAGTAATTCACTATGTTCCTCCTGAAACTTATCCCACTGAAACTCTTTTTGTGAAAACTGGTATAGGTTGGGATGGTTGTACTGGATATTTAATTCGCGGCTTTCATATTTCGGGAAGTAGTTGAGGTAGATCACCGCGTAGCCTTTACGCAAAAGCTCCTGCGTGATCTGCGCGCCCCGCGATCCGCCGCCGGTATCGTCAAAGGGAACACCTGCGAGCAAAAAGAGGACTCCCGATAAAGTTTTACTCCTTCGGCAATCTACGTTCTTTCGATTTTTCACACCTTTAATGAACCCTGCCAACTGGGCAGCCTCACCGGTTACCCTTTGAATAAACAAGTGCGGGTTTAAGTGAATGGAATGGGCGATTAACAAATTTACCAGCAGATAGAAAAGTACAATACTGGTGGCAGCCAACCATGAGTGAGCAAGAACGATCAGCAATATCGCGGCGATCAGGCTGATACCGGTAAACGCCGCCCAACCGACAGTCCGGGGCAGGTAAACCCAGTAATACCGGGCGTGGATACCGGTTTCACCGTCTCCGATTGCCCATCGGTAAAGCTTTTTCAAATAGTGGAAGAAATTGGCCGGCGCGATCCACTCAACAACCGCTTCCGGGACATAGGCCCATTTTCCTCCGAAGAATTTCATTGCCAGGTCGAAGTAGGTATCTTCGCCGGTCAGGGTAAGCCATTCTGGATAGCCGCCGACGGCTTTCCAGATCTCTTTCTGGAATGCCATAGACCCGCCGGGAGGAAGATAACTGCGAGGATCGATCTTCTCTGGGGTCGACCATAACCAGAGGTGTTTATTTCGCAAAGTCTGCCGGGGAACTTTGCTGATTGGAGCGTAAATTCCGGCTGATACCTGGATCTCTGGATCAACGCTAAACGGATGGGTGATCTTCTCCAACCAGTCCGGTCTGGCAAAGCAGCCAAAATCGGTCGCGGCAATGATCGGGTACCTGGCATGGCTGATGGCAAGATTGCGGTTGTGAGCGATATTTCCCGCAGGTTCACTTAAGATCTTGATCGGGATCTTGCTCAGGCTGGCATATTGTTCAAGTTTTTCTAAGGAACCATCGGTCGAACCATTATCCACCAGAATGATCTCATCAGGTGGATGGGTCTGATTGAATATTCGCTCAAACCATTTGTCGATATTTTCTGCCTCGTTCTTAAGACAGGAGATCAGCGAAATTTTCAATGTGGAAGTGAGGGTGGGTTCGGATTCCTGTAGAGGAAAACGGATCACCGGTGGGACTGCGTCAAAAATGAATGTGTCCTGAAAAATACCGGGCGGGGTGAGCCATGTTTTCTTAAGCCTGTCAAATTGGAATCTGATTTTGGAGATGACCCGGCCCCACAAGGTTATATTGCGCGTAGATGGTTTTTCTTGACCTGAGAACAGGCGGCGCAGGAATCTCAATGGACGTGTATCCATCAGTGAGTAATACGCCCGATTGAGCTTCCATGATCTGCTGGAATAGATCGAGGTAAGTTGTTGACCCAATTCTTCAATCCGTTCCTGCTGCTGTCGGTTTTTCTGCTGAATCTGAGTGAATTTTTCTTTCAGGTCAACTAATGATCTTTGCAGTTCATTATTAACCTGGTGTTCTTTTCGGTATTTCTTCTGGATCTCCTTATTTTCCTGGAGATTTGATTTGACCTGGTCTTCAAGTAATTGGCGGATGTGGGTGTTCTCAATTAGCATTGTTTGCTGTTGCAGTAACTGTCTGGCCTGTTCTGCCTGGAATTGCTCCAGACGCAGGATCTCATTTTTTTCTTCATCTATTTTTATCTGAAGTTGTTTCATCCCGACGGCTTTTTCTGCCAATTGGGTCTGAAGCAAGTGGATCTGCTCTGAATTCTTGCGGTCAACATCAGTCAATTCTTTGATCTGCGAAACTTGAGATTCGATCATTTCGGTTCTTGTATAAAGCGACCAGGTTTGTTCCAACTGTATCTTTTGTTGAATGGAGATCGGCTGTCTTCTTGTATTATTCAGTAGCTCAAATGCCAAAAGGGCATTTTCGTATGCTTTTTTCTCTGAGTTGTTGCGGACCTTTTTCATAATTTTTTGAATCTGAACTTTTTGATCGATTGCGTGATCGATCATGTCCGGAAAACTCACAGGGTCTACGTTCAATGATGAACAACAATAATCGCCTAAACCGGAAGCATTCAGCAGAGAGGTTACTTTTGGATCATAAGGAAGCCCGATCAGGGGAGTACCGGTATTGATTGCCATGATCAGACCATGCAGTCTCATCGAAATTACCGCCTCGCAGTGCGCGATCAGAGATTGCGCTTTTCCGGGAGTCAAGGGAGTATTTATAATGATAATCTTCTGCGAAAGATCGAGTGCATTGGACAGATCCTGCAGGGCTGTCAGGTCGTTTGTAAATTTGGAATCATCAGAGATCTGGAAGGGAATCAACAGGATCCTGTATTCAGGATGATCAAGGGAAAATTGCTTTACAGCAGTTGCCAGATTTTGGATCCAATCCGATTGTGGGGAGGTATGGTCCCAATTTCGCAGGAGAATCCCCAGAAAGCGTTCCGCTCCTTCCTGTCGATACGGTTGGAGGAAATTTTCAACTTCAATCTTTTCATCGGGTGAACTGGCAAGAGTAAAGGCAGGATCTGCAAAAACTTTGACTTCCTGGAGCGATGCGAACCCGGAGCTGGCTAGTAAGGAAAGCGAATCTTCATCGCGCAGTGTTACCCGGTCGCAATTTTCAAGGGCAAAACGGGTATGTTGTAATCCTTCCTCTGAAAAGAAAGGTCCCAAACCAACTGCATAACACATTGTAGGGACATTATTCAGGCGGGCTAATAAGGGAATACTGCCGTAAGAGGTAATTCCCCAGTATTCTTTAGTCAAATAAGTCGCGGGATTGATCCCCCAGTAATCCTGAAAAAGTCCTCCTCCCCCCAGGATCACCAGATCTGATCTTTTTACGGCATTGAATACTGCGCCAAAATCTTTCCAATGGACGCATTCGACTTGATAACGACTGCTTGTGGCTGCCGGGTCCCAGGAAGTGACAATGTAGTTCACCTCTGGATCGATCTTGCGAAATTGCTTGAGCATGCATTCGAGAATGGCCTCGTCGCCAAGGTTCCCTGCACCGTAGTAACCGCTGATCAGAAATGTAGCCACCTTTAAGCCTCCCCGATGATGATAACCATGCTCAATTATTGTTACTGGAGTTGTGATAGGCATTGATCACATCCACAGCCGGTCCCTCGCTTTGGACGGTGCCATGCTCCAGCCAGACCGCTCGCCTGCATTGTTTCATGATCGTATTCATGTCATGGCTGACGATCAAGGTTGTGGTGCCATTCCTCTGGAACTCAGCGATCCGGTGATAGCATTTCGCCCGAAACTCTTCATCACCGACTGCCAGGATCTCATCCAAGATCAGAATTTCTGGTACCCACGAAGTCGCAACTGCGAAACCCAGGCGGGCAACCATCCCGCTTGAATAGGTCCTAACTGGAGCATCGATGTACCCATTGATCTGAGCGAAATCGAGGATCTCAGGCAAATGTTGTTTGATCTCACGAACTGGATGGCCTAACAATGTTCCATTAAGAAAAATATTTTCTCGCCCTGTTAATTCGGCATGGAACCCGGCTCCGAGTTCAAGCATAGGGGAGACATTCCCGAAAGTGACCACTCTCCCTTCGGTGGGGGCGAGTACACGGGCAACCAATTTTAAGAGCGTGCTTTTGCCGGCGCCATTGCGCCCGATGATGCCAAAGGTTTCCCCTTCCTCCACCACCAGGCTTACTTTTTTTAAGGCCCAGAAATCCTTCATTTTTACTTTATTCCGGACCAGGTTAATCGCAAATTCCTTGAAGGACCAATAGGATTCTTCAGGGGAGCGGTATTTGACAGAGGCGTTTTCTAGAATGATCGCTGGATTAGGTGTCATCGTCGCTTCAATTCAGGTTCGATACGTCAGGTCGTTTGCTTTTCTGGTAAAAACGCACCACCCCACAATGAAAGTTACCAGTGAGATCGCCAGAGCTATACCGATTGTAGAGAAAGGGGGAACGATGCCATCGTAGATAGGCAGGCGAATTAGTCTAATAAAATAATACATCGGATTCAATGTAAAAAGAAATAATTTCAATGGGCCGGTAATGATGGCTTCGGGGTAAATGATCGGGGTGATATACATCCAGGCGGTTAAAGCTACGCCATACATTTCTACGATATCCGGGAAGTAAATGGCGATAGTCGAAAAAAGCAATCCCAGTCCCAGGGAGAAGATCGCCAGGATCAGCAATGCGATGGGGACGAATAAGAAACTCACCTTCAGTGGATATTGGATGATAAGCATGATCAGGACTAGCGGGACCAGGGAAAGAAGAAAATTCACGATACCAGTTCCGAGTGAAGAGAGGGTGAAAGCCGTCCGGGGAACATAGATCCGGTGCAGGAGGCTGCCTCCCCAGACATTCTGATTCAAAGCAGCGGAGGAGGTCTGGGCAAAGAAATTCCATCCGATCAATCCACTTAATATATAGATCGGATAACCGGCAACTGAATGGAACAAGTTTGAAAAAACCAGGGTCAGGATCAACATGGTCCCCAGGGGATTCAGCATCGTCCAGGCAACCCCGAGAACGGAACGCTTATAGCGGGAGATAATGTCCCTCTTTATTAGCTGCCCGATCAATTCGCGATAACGAATGACTCCGCGAAATTCCTCCAAAGCCAGAGGCCCGCGGTGAGAACTATCATAAACAATTCTTGTTCTACGAATTCCAGTATTTTCCATAATTGGTTATTTGATCATTTCTTCACTTTTTGGTGAAAGAACATAATCGTTTATAGGTTGGGCCATTTTGCGCACCCGCAGCCAGGGAATTTTATGAAACGATAAAAGAATTCCTTTGACCCACATGAAGATGAAAATCGGGATAAAAAACAGAGCGTGGGCGAACTCTTTTCGATTATTCATCTTCATAAATCCGATGAACATAAGGAGAGCTTCTATTCCCAGCAGAGAGAAGAAGAAACCACTAAGCATTGGAGAATGGAAAAATAGAAAACCGAGTATTGCCAGAATCAGAAGCTGCAGCCATCTCGGCTTAAAGAAGATGGAACTCAGGACGGACCAGCCATTTAATCCTGAAAAAGAAGTTCTCAGGACGTCCTTTCTGAATTTCCAAAGTGCGATATTCTGGCCGCGAAACCACCGGGCTCTTTGCTTCGAAGCATCTGACACTTCCAGAGGTTTTGGATCAAAAACGTTGACAGTTCTTAAGTGTCTGACGATGATCTTTTTTTCAGCCAGCAGGAGACTGAAGACAATATCTTCTACTTCGGTATCAATATTTTTGCAGAGTTCTAAAAGCAGGTTGGGCCTGAATACCATACCAGTTCCACGCAGCCGGACAGAAAAACCAAAATTCGCGCGGATCTGATCAAATACCGATTGTTCCAACAATTCCGAGAGGGCGATCACAATGCTTACAGGAGAGCTTTTATAGTTTTCTGGCTGCAGAAAGCATTGCCCCACCAGGAAATCATCATTGAGATAGGGCTCCAGTTTCTCTATGAAATCGACAGACAGCAAGCTGTCAGCATCCAGGATAACGATCTCATCGAACTCATTCAAAAGATCTCTATGCAACTGGGCAAACCAGCGGATGGCAGCCCCTTTCCCTTTTACTCGTTCATTGGTACGAATAAAAACCTTTGCTCCAGAGTCCAAGGCGATTTGTGCTGTATTATCGCTGCAATTATCAGCAATTACGAACAGCTCATCTGATCCTCGCATAGCTTTTTTGATCGATTCAAGAGTGGCGCGGATCACTTCTGATTCATTACAGGCAAAAATTGTAAAGGCGATCCGATGTGGTTTGGCAAATCTGATTTTCATGAGACACCTGCTGTCTGATCTAAAAGTGCCAGTTATAAAGAAGGTTGATAATTTCCACATTTCAAACAGTGAAATCCGTCTGAAAAGGCCAGTAGGTCTCCTTTACAGGAGGCACATCTATAAACAAATTTTTGCTTATGGTTATTGTTCAAAACCGAGTCCCAATGTTCTTCCCACGTTCTGGCTACCGTCTGCCAATCGAGGGGAGTACTGATGGCATTGTTTTGAATGTAGCTGCGAAAGCCGGGGTTGTCCTCGAGGTCAAGGATCATCCTGCTGGCAGTTTCCCGGGTTTCCTCAAGGGTATGATCGCCGGGGATCAGAAAACCATTGAAACCATCCCGAACTGTCTCAGAATAGGCGCCAACCGGGCTCGCCAGTACGATACAGCCAGCTTTCATAGATTCGATTACGGCCATTCCGAAGGCTTCACGAATATCCTGAAGATTCAGACTGAAGGTAGCTTTTTGAATTTCTCGGGCTAATTTCTTTTGACCGTATAGCCCGTGATAGAAAATTCCAGGTTCGGCCGGGATCTCCTGTTCTGCACCACCCCAGAGTTGATTCCCTCCGTAAATGTGAAGGTTGAATTTCGGTTCTCTTTTTCGCAGTTTTTGCAGGATCACCCTGGCTGTTTCTAGACCTTTCAATGGGTGGCCCAGGTAAACCAACCGGAAGGGATCTCTTTGGATCACAGACCGCGATTTGAAATTCTCATCTCTAGTTCCACGATAACTGACAAAGAATTTTTCCGGTTGAAGCTGCCAGGTGGAAATTGAAAAGTTGCGGATAAAATTGCTGGGTACATAGTAGTAATCAAACCGGTCATAATTCAGATTCTGGATCGGTGTCACTCCTTGCAGCATCACGATCTTGATCTGTGCCTGGATGTCCATTCCGTTCAGGATCCCCAGATCGTGATCTCCACCGCTTGAAGCAGCCATGAAAATATCGGTGTGCATATTTTTTAATTTGGAGAAGTGCACATAGTTAACTCCCTGGATGGCGCCGTCCTTTGGGCAGTTGACGTAAAGCGTAACCTTATGTCCATGGCTGGCTAACGCATGGGCAAGACGAATACGAGAGGTGATCCCTCCGCCTACTCCGATGTTATCCAAAGTATGCAGATCGTATTCGATGTGTTGATCGGGGCAGTAAATAACAACCTGGTATGTAATAGTCACCGCCTTATTTATTGAAAGATGGGCCCGTCACCGAATTCATTTATGGGTGACGGACCCATTTGATACGGGTTTAATCCGGGGTGGGCAGGTTCAATGCTTTGACAATAATGAACGCAGCCCAGGAGCGGTCCAGATCGGCATCCGCCGAGAAAATCGGTTTACCTGTCCCAGTGTCGATCCCTGTGGCAAGCATCAATCCGTCAGTGTAAGCCAACTCGGCATACTTGGTTCCCCAGTAGGTTGTATCCGTCAGGTCCGCGAAAACATTGCCAGATGCGGGTGGAACCGTGTAGCCAACACCATCATGATAGAGGGCTTCTCCGAACGTAGCACCTTCTATCCTGGTGGTAGTTCGTGTCGGACAGAATTTCAACGGGCTGGTTCCGCAGCCGGAGGTCAGACCGGCATTGTATAAGGCTTCAGCCCATTTCTGGCCCCAGGAGATCGAAGCATCCGACCAATTATCGCCGGTAAAGATGCCGGTAACCGCGGGTGGAACATAAGACGAGCCGTACAATCCACGCATCAAGAAAGCCGCAGATTCGGCGCGGGTCATGGTTTGGTCCGGGCAGAATTTCAATGGTGAAGTGCTGCAGCCCGCGGTCAATCCATTCTCCCAGAGAGTCTCGATATATGCCCATCTTGGATGATCAAATGGAACATCACTGAAGGTGGCAGTCTCGATGTTCGCGGTGATCGCTTTATCTACAGTAGCTGTAACACTACATGTGCTTGAACCTGTACAATCCCCTGCCCAACTGGCCAGGCGGTAGTAATCAGATGCTGGTGTGGCATTCAGGGTTACGACTGTTCCATAATCTACAGTCATTGAGCAGGCTGTTGCGGAGTTGCCGCAGTTAATGCCGGATGGATTGCTAGTAATGGTCACATCAGCGGTTCCAGATCGTGTGATGGAGATGGTATGGGTGACCGCAGTGATTGTTACATTGACCGTGATCTGGTCGGTTGCGCTCCCCGAGTCGGTGACCTTTACCACAAAACTATCCGATCCAGTGTATCCGGTGGTTGGCGTGTAAGAAATTGCAATTGAAGCCCCGGTGCCAGAAGCTGCAGCAGTGCCATGAGCGGCAGCGGTCAGGATGCCCCAGGTCAATGTATCACTTGAATCAACATCAGTGGCATGCAGGGTCAGGCTAAAAGCCGTCGGAGTTCCATTTTTTGACATGGCAACGCTGGCCGAAGGCCCTTCAGTGATCACTGGTGCATCATTGATCGGGTTGATAGTGATCGATACTGTCGCAGCAACGCTGTCGGATGAACCGTCGTTCACTTTGAAAGTAAAGCTGTCGGAACCATTTTGATCGGCGGTCGGTGTATACGTGAGGGCAGGGGCTGTGCCGGAAAGTGTTCCCTTGGTCGGGTTGGTGACGATCAAATAGGTTAGAACTGATCCTTCTACATCGGAACCAGTTAGTGTGATGGTCTTGGCGGTGTCTTCATCGGTGGTGACAGATTGTGCGTTGGCTACCGGAGCATCATTGACAGCATTAATGGTGATGGACACGGTTGCTATTGCGCTGTCAACGGTTCCATCATTCACTTTGAAGGTAAAGCTGTCTGAACCGTTCTCGTTGGCAGTTGGTGTATAGGTCAGGCTGGGAGCCGTTCCGGATAGCGATCCTTTGGTGGGACTGGTCACAACCGTATAGGTCAGACTATTTCCATCCACATCGGAACCGGTCAAGGTAATTGCTTTGGCGGTGTCTTCATCTGTGGAGACTGATTGCGCGTTGGCAACCGGGGCATCATTGATCGGGTTGATGG
>Ga0183096_1000301_pt1 | contig 77103 bp, 83 predicted proteins | sample Biomet5_FD_127791 | JGI IMG/M metagenome (GOLD analysis project Ga0183096, IMG submission 127791) | Microbial communities from bioreactor (seeded with sewage sludge) at LBNL, California, USA - Biofuel metagenome 5 (version 2) (version 3) | ecosystem: Engineered > Bioreactor > Anaerobic >...
CTTCACAGCCGGTGTTTACTACGACGAGGTTCCACCTGTTCCCATTCCGAACACAGAAGTTAAGCTCGTTCGTGCCGAAAATACTTGGAGGGTAGCTTCCCGGGAAAATAGGTCGGCGCCGGCACAAACAGCGCAGTCCAGAGATGGGCTGCGCTGTCGATATTCCTCCTTAGCTCAGTCGGTAGAGCATGCGGCTGTTAACCGCAGGGTCGTCTGTTCGAGCCAGACAGGGGGAGCCAAAGATCGCGGATATGAAAGTATCCGTGATATGGGCCTTTAGCTCAGTTGGTTAGAGCCACCGGCTCATAACCGGTCGGTCCGGGGTTCGAGTCCCTGAAGGCCCACCAAAATAGGGGCATAGTGTAATGGTAACACCCCGGTCTCCAAAACCGTTATTGAGGGTTCGAGTCCTTCTGCCCCTGCCAAGAGAAAAACCGCTTTGCAATATGTTTGCAGGGCGGTTTGTTTTTTACAAAAATGTCGATAATTGTTATCTACGGCGGAAATCAATTTAAAGACGGCGGGGGATTGGATGGTTTCTCCGCCGTTGAATGGCGACAGCGTTTGACAGGCGGTCTGCAATAGATAAGATTATTTCTTCAATAAAAAATTCGCGTTGCCTCGATCTGGCAAGGCGTTTTTTGTTTTTATATAATAATAAAAGCTGATGATCAAGTAATTCACTTATTGAGTGGTTTGGGCATGCTTTTGCTGAAAAGGTTTATCAGGAAATGGGCACTTTAGGGGCTTTCACAAAAACGCGCAGCTGAAAATTAGATATGTATATATCGTTATAAATTGCACGCCTCCAAAAGTTCAGGAAAACGCAGAATAACGACGCTATAATATATAGATAAGGCATATTGATAACAAAAATATGAAAACATGGGCAATCAATTTGTGAATACTATTGACTTTCAGACGGGATGGATATAATATATGTATATAACGTAATATCCTCTATTTTCGGATGTTATGTTTTTATCAGTTCTTCGTTCCGGTCCACCGGACAAGATAAAAATGACGAGGAGGCAACACCATGAAAAAGAAAATCGCACTGCTGCTTAGCATTGTGATGATCCTCAGCCTTGTGATGACCGGTTGCGGAAATACTGCCACTACCACTGACAGTACGGCAACGGGCAGCACGGCGTCTGGAAGCACCGCAGAGTCTACGACAGCCAGCGGGGATGCTGTAGAGCTGGATGTAATGCATCGTTTTGCGGATGAGCCTTACAAGAGCTTCTTTGAGTCGGTCATCTCAAACTATGAGGCAGCGAATCCTAATGTGAAATGCAATCTGACTTTCACTGCGACCGACCCTTATGCTGAAAAACTGACGATACTGATGGCGTCTGACAACCCGCCGGACATATTCTTCAGCTTTGCGGGCGAATTTTTGAACAAATTCATCCGTGAGGGCCTTGTCTATGACCTCGCCGATGAATACAACAGCAACCCCGATTGGCAGAGCGCATGGAACCCGGCCCTGCTCGATCCGTTCTGGCAGGATGGGCATCTTTATGGCCTGGACTATGACCTGACCATCAAGCTGTTCTTCTATAACATCGACATATTCAATCAATACGGCCTCAAGGTGCCGGAGACCTGGGACGACCTGCTGAGCGTTTGCAAGACGCTGCAGGACAATGGCGTTCTTCCTATATCTGAGGGCGACGCCGACCAGTGGCCGGGAACTCACTTCATCTCCATACTCTTCCACATCATGGTTCCGGAAGAAGTCCGCGAAAAGGACTATAATCCCGCCACCGGCGAGTGGACGGATCCGTCCTACATAACCGCCCTTAACATGTATTCAGAGCTTGCCAAGTACATGAACGACGACGTCGTTTCCATCACGCACTCCACTGCCCGTATGGCGTTTGCCAATGGCGAATCGGCGATGGCTTACCTCGAGTCCATCGAAATGACCGACGTTGAGAACGACGGCGGTGGCCAGCTGAATTACGGAATGTTTAAGTTCCCGTATGTCGAAGGTGCTCCGGGCAACCAGAATATGCTGCTCGGTTCTCCTGAAGGCTTCTCGATGAGCGCCGCGTGCGAGCATCCGAAAGAGGCTCTGGATCTTATGTATTACATCACCAGCAAAGAAGTTGGACAGCGTGAAGCTGAGGAGCTGCTCTGGTTCAACGCCGCCACCGGCCTTGACCTCTCCAATGCTTCCCAGAAGCTGCAGGACAACTACAATCTGCTGATGAATACTGAAGGCCTTGTGAACTGGATAGATAACGAGTGCCATACCCTTCTCCGCGACGTGTTCTACGCCAGGACTCAGGAGTTCCTGAACGGCACTCTCAGCGCAGAGGATTACATGAAGCTCTGCCAGGCTGCCGCTGCCGAAGCGAAAGCGGATGTTTCCGGCTCATAAGTTATAACTGAGAACCCAGAGTCGGACGGGTTGCGTTAACAAAACGTAGGATCCGGCAGGCGGGGCTGTAAAACAATCTTTTGCAGCCCCGCTTTTTTAAAAAATTTGCCGTGCTTTGAGCTAAAGTCTAAACCTGTTCAGGGGGTGAAAACCGTGCGGGTCAAATGGTATGTGCCTTACCTGTTCGTTCTGCCGGCATTGGCGCTGGTGGTCTGCATCCTGTATTATCCCGTGGTCCAAAACATATATACAAGCTTTTTTGCAACGACGGCGTTCTCATCAAACCCGAGATTCATCGGGCTGGATAACTATATTGAGCTGTTCAGCGACGTCGAAGTTTTGACGGCTCTGCGGAACAACATCTATTATGCGATAACCTGTCTGATCTTTCAGTGCGGCGGTGGTTTGCTGCTTGCAATACTCATGGAGAGCAAACCGGTCAGAAAGATAGCCGGTGTATATCGCACGATCTATTACATACCGAGCGTTATTTCCATGACGGCGGCCTGCCTGCTTTGGAAATTTATATATCAGTCCCGCGGCGGCATGGTGAACGAGATACTTGCGGCCGTAGGACTTCAAAGTCTGCAGCATGCCTGGCTGGGCGAGGCGGGAACGGCAATATGGGCCATAATCGCGATGGCTCAGTGGCAGTTCATGGGTTATTACTGTATGCTCCTTTGCGTCGGTATCCAAAAAGTGCCTGACGATATGTACGAGTCGGCGGAAATCGACGGAGCAACGGAGTGGCAGAAAGCGAGATACATCACTATTCCGTCAATAAAAGAGACGATCCTTGTCTGTACGCTGATAGACGTCATCGGATGCCTTAAAGTGTTCACCGAGGTTTACGTTATGACGCTTGGAGGTCCCGGTTACGCCAGTCATACGATCGGGACGCTGCTGTACCAGAATGCGTTCATTTACAACAGGATGGGATATGCCGCCGCAATGGGCACGATGATGTTCATATTGATTTTCGTCATATCCCTGTTGCAGCTGAAACTTTCCGGTTCCGGAAAACAGTAAGGGGGTGCGGGTATGCGAAAGAAAGGCCGCAGCGCAAGTTATTATATTCGCAACACGATATTCGTGCTCGTGCTCACGCTGATAGCGATCATAATTTTGGTGCCGATGCTCTGGGGCGTGCTCAATTCTTTCAAGACGAACCGGGAGTTCTATTCCAACTCGTTCGGTCTGCCGGCGGAGTGGCTGTTTTCCAACTATTCCACCGCGTGGGAAGCCGGCATACAGGATTACATGGTGAACAGTTTCATAGTCACCGGTGTGTCTACGCTGCTCATCTGTCTGGTGTCCTCACTGGCGGCGTACAGTCTGGCGAGGTTCAATTTTAAAGCAAAAAATGTGATATTCTATCTTATACTCGGCGGACTTATGGTTTCGGAGTACTGCATCATCGTTCCGATCTACAACATGTTCGCGGCGGTCGGCCTGCGTGATACGCACGCGGCTCTGTATCTTGCGTATCTTACATTGCAGACCCCGTTCTCCGTATTCCTGATGCGTTCATATTTTCTTTCCATGCCGAAGGAGATAGAGGAAGCGGCATACATAGACGGATGCAATGTGCTCGAGATATTCTTCAAAATAGTCGTTCCGATAGGAAAACCGATAATTTTCTCTGCCGCTCTGATAGCCGCTGTGGCGTGCTGGAACGAGTTTATGTTCGCTCTGGTGTTCATAGACACACAAAGTCTTATGACGATCCCTCTGGGATTACAGACGTTCCAGGGGCAATTCAGGACGAACTGGAGCGTAACGCTCGCGGCCTGCGTTATCAGCTCGCTGCCGCTGCTGATCGCGTTCCTGACCGCACAGAAACAGTTCGTGCGCGGACTTTCTGCCGGAAGCGTGAAAGAGTAAGATGATTCGGAGGGTAAAATGGAGCTTAAACCGCGAGAAAAATTCTTAAAGGCACTGCGTCATGAGAGTATCCCGTGCGTCCCGGGCTTTGAGATTGAGTTCCAGTTATATAAGGAATACGCGGGGGAGTGGCCCGTGGTGGGCGCGGAGATGGCAAAGCTCTCGCCGAAAGAAAGGGAACTTGCGCACGGCCACAACGCCGAAATAATGGCGAAAGCCGCCGAGGCTACACATCATTGCGGGCTGAAGGATATAGGCGCTTTTTGGGAGATATCGCCGGGGACTCCTGCGGATCTGTACATGCCGACCGAGGAGGACAGACTCGCTCACATCAGGGCGTTCAAGAAGGTGACGGGAAATGAGTTCTTCCTTTTCGGGACGGTCTATCTGCCGCTGTCGATACCGTTTTTCGGAGACATGACTGCTTTTTCCATGGAGCTTTACGATGAGCCGGAAAAGGTGAAGGCGCGGTCGCAGCGCGCGCTGGATGAGATGCTCGAGCTGCAAAAGAAGCTGCTGGACGCCGGAGCAGACGGGATCGTGGACGACTGCGACATAGCGTTCAATACGGGCACTTTTATTTCGCCGGAAATGATGGATGAGTTCTTCTTCCCGTATTTTAACAAATGGGTGAAAGAGTGCCATCGTATGGGCGTGCCGTGCGCATGGCACAGCGACGGGAACCTGATGGGCATATTCGACCGCATAGAAAAAAGCGGCGTGGATGCCATGCACTGCATCGACCCGATAGCGGGGATGGATATAGCGGCGCTGAAAGCGAGGACCAAGGGCAAACTTACGCTCATAGGGAATATCGACTGCTCTCTGATACACCGCGGAACTCCGCAGCAGTGCTACGAAAAAACCGCGGAAATACTGCGGGCCGTCAGGGCGCAGGAGGATTCCGGCCACATATTCTCCAGCTGCAACACGATCTTCCTGGGAATGCCGAAGGAGAATTACGACGCGGTGATAGCCGCGCGGCTGGATTTCGACAGGGAGCTCGAAAAAGCAGAATTCACAAAATAGGCGTGTGGCAGGGCAGAATAATCTTATAGTCTTACGCTTGACAGCGGGGCAATATGCGTCTAATATATGTAATATAACGTATTAATACTTTATGGAGGGATTCATTATGTATTCTTTTGATGAGGAAAAACTTTTAGCGACGGAGAAAGACGGCATGGCCTGCCGCGCAGCGGTCGAAAAAGCCGTAGATGAGATATACGCAAAGGGATTCAAAAACGTTTTCTTCATCGGCATAGGCGGCACTTATTCCGCCGGTCTTGTGGCCAAGGTCTTTGTGGAGACGAATTCCGCGCTGCCGTTCTTCCTCTCCAACGCCGGTGAGCTCATACATATGGGCAATAAAAATCTGACAAAGGATTCTGTGGTTTTCATGGAGTCGGCTTCCGGAGACACGAAAGAGATGGTGGAGGCGCTTGAACTCTGCAAGAAGATAGGTGCAAAGGTCTACGGCTTTATAGAGAATAAGGAGTCCCCGATGGCAAAGGGCGTAGATGTTCTCGTCTCGACGGTGAACGGCGGTTTTTACAAGATATACTATTTCTTCGGCTACATGATGAAACGCTGGGGAGATTTCGCGGATTACGACAGGATGTGCGCCAACATGGAGAAACTGCCCGAGGCTATCATCGCCGCGGGAAAGGCTATGGACCCCAAGGCCGCGGAGTTTGCCGAGAAGTATTGCGATGCCCCGATCAGTTATTTCGTAGGGGCGGGGAACGGCTGGGGCCCCGTGTATTGTCTGGCTATGTGCTATCTTGAGGAGATGCAGTGGATGAAGACGAAGTCCATCCACGCGGCCGAGTTCTTCCACGGCACGCTCGAGGTCATCGAAAAGGGTGTCTCGGTCGTATTCTTCAAGGGCGAGGATACTTCCCGTGCCGAGGTCCAGCGCGCTGAGGATTTCTGCCGCCGCGTGACGAACGACATCACAGTTTTCGACACGAAGGATTACGAACTCAAGGGCATAGACGAGGATATGCGCGGGCTGTTTTCTGCTTTCGTGTTCCATGCGGTCGAGGAACGTGTATTTAAGAACTGTGAGAACGTGAATAAGCATCCGGGCGATATCCGCCGTTACTATCGCAAACTCACATACTGATGCCCGCCGCAAAAAACATTACGGTATAAAAGGCAGTCGGCCCCGGCGCTCGCGAAGTTCCGGGGCCTTTGATTTGGCTGGAGTGGGGATATTTGAAAAAACTTAGGTCTGCCGGTTTTATAATTGCAGCATCGTTTCTGTACGGCTGGATACCGGTGCTCACGAAAGTGATATACACAAGCGGGGGAAACAGCTTCAACGTCTCGTTCTATACGGCGCTCTTTTCGGTGCCGGTGCTGTGGCTCATGCTGAAATGGCGCGGCATACCGATGAAGGTAGACCGAGCCACGGCGAAGAAATTGCTGATAGTGGGGCTGTTCGGCAGCTCAGCCACGATATTGCTGCTGTATTATTCATATTCGCGCATTTCGGCGGGTATGGCCACTACGCTGCACTTTATATATCCCATAATGGTGGCGGTGATACTCGCGCTGTTTTACCATGAAAAAATGAACATGCTCAAAATACTTGCGCTGGTTCTTGCGGTGAGCGGTATAGCGGTCATCAGCGGGGGAGGTGCGGGAGGCGATCTTCTCGGGATCGTCTGTGCTGTGGTTTCCGGCTGCTGCTGGGCGTTTTACATGGCGTATCTCGAAAAATCCGGACTTGCGGAAATGGACGGTTGCCTTGTCTGCATGTACATGGCTATGGTCAACGTCGTCGTTTGCGGAGCCGCGGCTTTTGCGCTCGGCGAGATGCAGCCTATAACGACGGATATTGCCTGGGTGCTCATCGTCGTTTCGATGATAATCGGGCGTGTAGTGGCGGGGCCGGTGTTTCAGGTCGGTATACGCGGAGTCGGCTCCATGGTGTCAGGCATACTCTCCACGCTGGAACCGATAACATCTATGGTCGTCGGATGGCTGATACTTGACGAGGAGCTCACGGCGACAAAGATATTCGGGGCGGTGCTTGTGCTCAGCGGCGTTTTTGTTATAATATATTCGGGAGCCAGAGAGTCAAAATCGGCGGCAGCCCGTGAAAAGGCGGCGCAGACTGAATAAAGGAGAATTTGTTATGCTGAGAGTACTGGGAATAGGCGATAACATGTGCGACAAGAATCTGACCACAGGGATGATGTATCCGGGCGGGCAGTCGCTGAACGTACCCGTAAACGCAAAGCTGCTTGGCGCGGAAGCGGGCTTCATGGGCTGCTTTGGGAACGATTACGTTGCCGAGCACCTGAAAAAAACGCTGGATGAGATCGGCGTGGATTATTCCCATTCGCGCACATATCCTGTTCCCAATGTCTGCGCATACTACAAAGTGATAGACGACGACCGCGTGTTCATAGATCCCCCGGAAAAGGTGCATCCAATGAGCGGAGTGCTTTTTAACATGTTCGAGTACGAGGGCTTCACAAAGGACGACATAGACTACATAAAGAGCTTCGATGTGGTGCATTGTTCCAACGACAGCAGGCTCGAAGATACGTACCCTGAGTTCAAAAAGATGGGCGTCTGTCTTTCGTTCGATTTTTCGGTATACTACGATAAACCCGGATATATGGAGCAGATCTGCCCGAACGCATATTTCGTGCTTTTGTCGTGCAGCGGAATGGTGGATGGCGAGGCGAGAGCGTTGCTGGAAAAGGCGCATTCCCTTGGCGCCGAGATCTGCGTCGGCACTCGCGGGAGCAAGGGCTCGCTGTGCTACGACGGCAGGGAGTTTTACGAGCAGCAGCCGCATTGGCTGGAGTCGGTGGTGGACACCATGGGCGCGGGCGACGCTTTCATCTCGGCGTTCCTTGTCGATTTTCTATCCCATGGAGGAAAGGAAGCGGAGGACAAGGGAGGTATCATACGCCGCGCCATGCAGTCCGCCGCGGACTATTCGGCTCAGAGCTGTCTTAAAAACGGTTCGTTCGGGCACGGCGCCCCGTTCAAACTGAGAGCTGAACAATGATGAAAAAAATATTCCCCGTTCCCAAAAGGGAACGGGGATATTTTTATGCGTCTGTCAATAGTCGAACTGCCTGTAATACCTGCGGAAATTCAGGCTGTGACCGGTATTGAGTTCCAGATAAGCTTCCATGCGGTCTGAAAGCATGGTGGCTATGATGTAAGGGGTGCACATGACGCGGAATTTTTCGTCTATGCCCTCCAGCGGGTATTCTTTCGTGTCGAACACGATCAGATGGTCCGTTATCTTTTTGGCAAAGTTTTCGACGCGCTCGTCGAGCGGGCGGAATTCATCCTCGCCTTTTACAAGCAGCAGGGGAGTGTCCTTATCCAGCACTTCGAGCGTGCCGTGGAAGAAGTCGGCCGCGCAGATGGGGCGGGCATGTATCCACTGCATTTCCTCAAGCACACAGGTGCAGAACCAGTAGCTTATTTCTTTGAGTATGCCGGAGCTCGTCATGATGAAGTAGGGATATTTTGCGTATTCGCGGGCGATGGCCGCGGCTTGGGGATCGAACTTCTCCTTGACTTTCAGGAGCGCGGGGTGCAGATTTTCCATCTGATCGGCCCACTCGGGATAGTCGGGAAAGTCACCGTGAAAATAGAGAATGGCAAGCCCGAGCCAGAAAAACGCAAGGTATATGTCCTCGCCGTAATTGAGAGGCAGGCAGATGCAGTGTTTGGCTTTCTGTGCGAGCGGGCAGCCCTCCGGCTCAGCAAATGCCGCGACTTCGGCACCCAGCGAGTTGGCAAGATCAGTCACCGCAAGGATCTCTTTCGTGTTGCCGGAGTTTGACGCGGTAAGCACGATGCTGTCCTTGTTAAGAAAACGGCGGTTTTTGGACAGGCAAAGCTCCGCGGAGTTTTCCAGGTATATCGGCATGTCGGTATACTGCTGCATGACGTGGACGACGGCATACCAGCGGGCCCAGGTGCCTCCTATAGCCGTGACGACGATGTTCTTGTAACCGCGCTCGTTCAGCGCCTTTGCGACGGCCTCGATCTCTCCGCGCTTGGCACAGACCGCTTTTCCGCTTTCGAGATAGTGCTGTTCATCGAAATTGCGCATCATGTTCATGTCCTTTCTGTTGTGCTTTGTCGGGGTTCCGTTTCCATTTCTATTCTATTACCAATAATACTTTTTGTCAACAATTTGTATTATAAGGTATCAACAATTTGTGATGAAAATTATATGAAAAATGACGAAACCTCCCGGCCTCGTCATTCTTGAGCGCATCAGTTCAGTTTTACAGGTCAAAAAACCACGAGCCGGTAAGCTTCGCTCTTTATAGTGCTGTGGGTGATATATATCGGCGTGTCGTTCGCGGAATAAAGCCGTTCGTTCACCAGCAGCAGGGCGGCATGCAGCGGGACGTTCAAATACTGATGTTCCGTTTCATTAGCTTTGCATATCTCTATCTCCCAGCGGGAGCGGTCGGGTATGACGTTGTTTTCGCGCAGTATCTCGTAAAAGGAGCGTTCAAGGTTGGAGTTCAGGATAAAAGAACAGGTGGTGGGGATGGCGATGCTTTCAAGAGCGACAGGTTCGCCGTCGGCGGTACGCACGCGCTTGATGTGGAATACGGTCTTTATCTGGCTGTTTTGGAAAAATTCCGCCTCTTTTTCCGTTATAGGCAGCACTTCCGTGGAGAGCACCTGCGCTCCGGGCACCTTTCCGACCTCACGGCACATGGAAGAAAAGTTGTTGAAGTGGCCGTTGGATTTTGAGCGCTGATCATCGACCACAAAAGTTCCCTTGCCCTGGTGTTTTACGAGCAGGCCGCTTTCCACCAGCTCATTGATGGCGTTGCGCACGGTTATGCGGCTCACGCCGTACTTGTCGCTGAGTTCGACCTCAGTGGGTATCTTGCTGCCCGGCCCGAATTCACCGGAGGAGATGCCTTCCTGCAACGCAAGGAAAAGCTGCTGGTAGAGAGGTATGTTGCTGCTCATATCGAGCGAGTCAAGCATATGTGTCAGTCCAATCATTACATTTTTAATATCACTATAATACATTATAATATGATGAAAGTCAACAATACGAACCGACACAAAAGTTGCAACTTTTATTGTATATTATATATAATATATTGGAGAAAATGTGGAAACTTACGCCGAAGTCAATATAATAAATTATAATGTTATATTGACTTTAATACCAATGCTGGTATAATAATATTGAGAAAAATGTGCCTTGTCGGGCGCAATTATGAAAAGAGGAAGGTTCTATGGTTATTGATGTTCACGTGCATCCCGAAGGCTACGAACCTGTCTACGACGAAGAGCTGACGCCGAAGCGCAAGCTTGCCATGGGCAGGTACATAACCCGCAGCGCGCCTATGAAGCTCGTCTTCGCGCAGATGAATTACGACAAAATAGACAAGTCGGTGCTTTTGCCGCTGGATCTTACGACCCAATGCGGTTTCCGTGTGCTGGAAAATGAGGACATTAAAAAACTGGTGGATATGTATCCGGACAGGTTCATCGGCTTTGCCAGCGTTGACCCTTATCGTGAGGACGTAGCCGCCGTTCTGGATCATGCGTTCGGTGACCTGGGCCTTTCCGGCCTGAAGCTGAACCCTTCGCGTCAGAAGTTTTATCCTGACGACCCGATGATGAAGGTCGTATACGATAAGTGCGTAGAGTACAACAAGCCCATCATGTTCCATTCCGGAACGTCATGGGAGCCCGATACTCCCGCGAAGTATTCCCAGCCGCTCTGCTTTGAGGAAGTTGCCATAGAATATCCGAAGCTGCGCATGTGCCTGGCTCATTTCGGCTGGCCGTGGGTGCAGGATACCACAATGATGATCCTCAAATATCCTAACGTCTGGGCCGACACCGCCATGCTGTATATGGACAGGCCGAAAGATTTCTTCAATCAGATATTCAAAGTCGATCTCAGCCCGCTGTGGATAGAGAACTGCATAAACAAAAAGGTGCTCTTCGGCTCCAACTGCCCGCGTTTCGGCCCGGGAGACATGCGCGAGGGTATAGAGCTGCTCGGCCTGCGCGAAAAGACCACGAAGGATATCCTCGGCAACAACGCGCTCGATTTTTTGGGAATGGAGGGCTGACAAATGGTAAAGCTTATGTCTTTTGAGGTGCTCACCCGCGCGACTTTCGACATAATGGACATAACGGACAAGTGCTGCGAACTGGTGGAGAGTTCCGGCATAAAGGACGGCATCGCCATCATTATGACTTCGCATACGACCACGGGCATCACCGTGAACGAGAGCCTGCCGTGCCTGCACAACGACATGGAGGAGACGCTCGAACGCCTCATACCTTACAATGACCCGTATATGCACAACCATTTTCTGCCGACTTACGGCGCCACCGGCGGCAACTGCCCCGGTCACCTGAAATCCATGCTGGTCGGGTATCACTGCGTGTTCCCGGTGCAGGACGGCAAGATGGTGCGCGGCGCGGCTCAGAGCATACATTTTTGCGAGTATGACGGAGTCCAGCTCCGCAAACTGTACGTAGAGGTCATGGGCGAGTAAGGGGGAAGAAAGATGCGCGTAGCCGCTGTTGGCGACAACTGCATAGACTACTATCCGAAGCTGGGGCGCTGGTATCCCACCGGCAATTGTGTGGATTTCGCCGTTAATCTCGCGCAAATGGGCGTTGAGGTGGGGCTCGTTTCCATAACGGGGAGCGACATGTACGGCGACAGCATTTTTGACTTGCTCAGGGATAAAAATGTGGAAGCGACCCATCTCCATCGCGGCAAGGGCGACACAGCCATGGCGAAGATGGATCTTGTGGGAGAGAGCGGAAAGGACAGGCTGCACGTTTCATTCGACGACGGCGTGCTGACGGGGCTGGAGTTGACGGACGACGATATGGAGTACATATCCGGGTTCGACATCGTGCATTCGCTGTCAAATGGGTTCGTGAACGACCGCATACCGGAGATAAAGGCCATGGGGAAGACGATAGTTTACGATTTCTCTCAGAACTGGGACTTCGAAGGCGTCGAAAAAGTCATACCGTGCATAGACTACGGTTTTTTCTCTTATAAACAGGAGGACGGCTTCATTCTCGACTACATCAAAAGGATGCACGAGAGTGGAATGGGCACGGCGATAGCGACGCTCGGCGACAATGGCAGCGTGGCGTACGACGGCAAAGCTTACGTAAGATACGGCTGCAGCCCGATCAAGGAACTCGTCAATACGGTCGGAGCCGGTGATTCGTATATCGCCGGGTTCACCTATGGCATCATAAACGGCTTCACGCTCCAAGACTGCATGAAAAAGGGCGCGGAGGTGGCCGCCGAGATAGTCCAGGTGTTTGAGCCGTATAAAGACTATCACCCCATGAAAGCCTGACGAATATTTTTACGAAGGGAAGTGTCTGCATTGTACAATTTCGACGTTGAACGGTTCAGGAAGGTGACGGATGGCGCCATCGCCCTGCGTCCGGAGATCGAAAAATGCGTTGACGGCATCTGCCGCGACGGATACAAAAATATATTTCTTATTGGTGTGGGCGGAACTTATGCGCACTATCTGCCGATAAAGTACATGGCCGATTCCATTTCCAGGATAGATGTGCACGCGGAGATCGCCGCGGAATTCATGGCTACTGAAAACAAACATTTTGACAAGGATTCCGTGGCGATATTCTGCTCCCGCACCGGAAACACAAAGGAAATAGTCGCGGCGGCGGAGTACTGCAAACAACGCGGCGCCCGCACGATAGCGTTTGTGGCGCACGAGGGCACTCCGCTGACGAAGATCGCCGACCACGTTTTCATCAACTACGCCGACGACGATCACCTTGGTGAGTCGATTTATCTGCAGATAATCCCTGCTGTTTTCCGTTTCTTCTACAACAACGGCGAGTTCCCGGATTACGATAAAATGTTCTCGAAGGTGGATCTGCTCACCCCGTATCTGCTCAAAGCCAAAGAGGGCGTGGAGGATTACGCCCGCGACATGGCCGAGAAGCACAAGGATACGGGATACTTCATGGTCACCGGCGCGGGCGCGGCCTGGGGCGAGGCGTATGATTACGCCATGTGCATCCTTGAGGAGATGCAGTGGATAAAGACGAAATCCATACACTCCGCCGAGTTCTTCCACGGAACTTTGGAGCTGGTGGAGAAGGACACGACGATACTTATGCTCTACGGAGAGGATGCCAGCAGGGCGCAGACCGACAGGGTGTACAGCTTCGCGTCAAAGATAACGGACGACATACTGAAGTTCGATACGGCGGACGTCGAGCTGCCGGTGGACAGGGAGTTTCGCCGCTACTTGACCCCGATGGTGCTCTATACGCTGCTTGAACGTTTCAGCTGCCACCTTGAGCACGTCAGGAACCATTCCCTCAACATGCGCCGCTATTATCGCCAGATGGAATATTGATGACATTAAAAAGGGCTTCCGTCTCACAAGAGTGTGGCGGGAGCCCTTTTGTTATTTTCCGAGGAAAAAACCGCGAAACGGCAGAGCGTCTTTAAATTCATAGCGTCTGTCAAGGAGCAAGCCTATCTTCCCGATGATCCAGCCGTTCACCAGGGCGCAGAAGATGGTGCCGAGCTTGACGCCCTCAAAATGCCACAGGCCGAAAAAAGCGAAGGAGAGGGCGACGCCCAGCAGACAGCTTGTGCAGTCGTAAAAGGTCTTGACCCGGCTCACATCCCATTGTCTGGCGGAGGCGAGTTCCTTTACGAAAAGCTCGTATACTTCCGGAGATACGTAGGTGTGGAACATGAGCGCCACCCCCGCGGAACACAGGAGCATCCCCGCAGCGTAGAACAGCAGCCTCAAGGGCAGCGTATCGCCGGGGAGCAGGCCCGTCAGCGCCATGCAGCCGTCGAGCACGAAACCGTACAGCACAGCCGTAAGAAACGAAAACAGATAGGAGAGCCGGAACTTTCTCAGCAGCAATATCATGAGCAGCAGCAACGCCGCCTGGAAGACGTATTCCATCATGCCGAATGTTATAAAGCTCCATGTTTCAGAAAGCTTCAGGTAGAGCAGGTAAGCGGGAGCGACCACCATGGAAACGCCGAAGTCGGCTTTCTCCATGAACGCGACGCCGAGCGCGATCGTCAGGATGCCGAGCAGATACGCCGCTTCGGAATAGAAAGTTCGCTTTTTCATTTTTCCCTCCAAAAAAGACAGCCGCCCGTTTGATATAGAAACGGGAAAAGCTGTCTTGACTATAACGAAGATTCTAACATACGCCGGCTGAAAACGCAAGGAAAAGGTTGCGCACGGAACGATTGACTTTTGTACGCGCCGGGGTTATCCTTTTCTCGTAATAAACGTATGGTGGTAAGCCTTATGAAGATATTTCACGTGGATATGAACTCATTCTTTGCCTCTTGCGAGCAGAGCATGGCTCCAGAGCTTGCCGGTAAACCCGTGATCGTTTGCGGGGATCCGGACAACCGTGCCGGGATAGTGCTGGCGGCAAGCTATGAGGCCAAGGCGTTTGGGGTAAAGACGACCATGCTCATGCACGACGCAAAACGCCTGTGTCCCGACGCCGTGTTCGTATGCGCTCACCACAGGGAGTATGTGCGCATCAGCGGGCTTGTAATGGCGATCCTCGACGATTTTACCCCGGTAAAGGAGCAGGCGTCCATAGACGAGGCGTATCTCGACATGACCGGCACGGAGGGACTTTTCGGAGACAGTCTGCATGCGGCCGGTCTGATACAGGCGAGGATACATGACGAACTGGCGATAGGCTGCTCGATCGGAATATCGACCAACAAGTTCCTGGCAAAGATGGCCAGCGACATGAAGAAGCCGATGGGTATAACGGAGCTCTATGAAAGCGACGTGCCGGACAAGCTCTGGCCGCTGCCGGTGTCACAGCTCTACGGCGTGGGCAAAAAGACGGCGGAAAAGCTGGAGGGCCTGGGGATAGGAACGGTGGGGGAGCTGGCCGCAGCCGATGTCGGCATGCTCAGGCGGGTGTTTGGGGAGGCCGCCGCCAAGTATCTCGCCAACTCGGCCATGGGTCTCGGCTCAGATAAAGTGGATCCCGATGAATTTGCGGAGAATCAGAGCATAGGCAACGAGATGACGTATTCGCACGACATCACGAACATCGATGAGGCGCGCGGGGAGCTTTTGTTTTTGAGCGATATGGTGGGCTACAGGCTGCGCAAAAAGGAATTTGCCGCGCGCTGCGTCACCATAAAGATAAAATACAGCGATTTTAAGGTCGCCACGAGGAGCAAAACTTCGCCTGCGCCGATAGACTCGACGGACGCCATATTTGCCGCCGCTGAAAAGCTGTTCGCGGACAATTGGACGCGCCGCCCGGTACGCCTGCTCGGCGTCACGGTGTCGGAGCTGAGCGGCGGAGAGCAACTCTCGCTTTTTGACGGCGGAGGGGAAAAGGTAAAAAAGTCGGACGCGGTGGTGGACAGCCTGCGCGAGAGGTTCGGATATGAGAGCATAGAGCGCGGCTCGCTGCTCGGAAGAAAGCAAAAAAAGCTTTGAAGGGGTATCATATGGAAAAGATCGAAGTGCCTGTTCGCGAATACGTCGCGTCTGTCTTTTATGAGCCGGAGGACAAAAAGGCGCCCGTTGTTTATACGCATTTTGCGGTGGACGAGGCGGAGAGCGTGCTGGAACTTCTCAAAGGTGAGAGGTTCGCTCTCGTGTCCATTGACGGCGTGGATTGGGATGCTGAGCTTTCCCCGTGGCCTGAGCCAAAAGCGTTTCGCACGGGGGAGGACTTTGCCGGGCGAGCACGCGAATATCTTTCCGTGCTCACAAAGGAGATCATGCCTGCGGCAGAGACGGCGGCGGGGATCGCCCCGGAGTACAGGGCTATCGCAGGCTATTCATTGTCCGGGTTGTTCGCGCTTTGGTCGCTGTATCAGACGGATTTGTTCAGCCGCCTTGCGTCGATGTCCGGCTCGCTCTGGTACGACGGTTTCATGGACTTCATGCGAAAAAACAGTTTGGAACGTGTGCCGCAGCGCGCTTATTTTTCGCTCGGAGACAAAGAAAGCTCGACCAAAAACCAGCGGATGGCAAAAGTGGGGAACTGCACGCGAGCGGCAGCGGATATATTGCTCGACAGCGGTGCTGAAGTCGTTTTCCGGTATAACGAGGGCGGACATTTTGTGAACGTGCCGGAACGTATAGCCGAGGGGCTGCGTTGGATGCTGGCCGACGGCGGGGATGACGTAAAAGTGACATATTCCGAAACGGAATTATAATTTTTTGCTTTTCCGATGCATTAATCGTATAATTAATCTGCACTTATGTAGTATAACCATGATTGGTGGTGTGGTTATGGATGTGGACGTCGGGCTCGTCGAACGTTCCCGGGCCGGGGACAAAGCGGCTTTTGCCGAGTTGTACGAGCTCGTTCAGAACGACATGTACAAATTCGCGCTGTACACGCTTGGCAACAGAGAGGATGCAGAAGACGCAGTGGCGGACACGTTCGTGGACGCATTCCGCGGAATATCGAAGCTGCGCGAGCCGGCTGCTTTCAAGGGCTGGATGTTCAGGATCCTCAGCATACGCTGCAAGAAGGCTGTCGGCGGTTACATAAAAAGGAAGAACACTTTTGATATAGAGGACTTTTTGGATACTGCGGCGCTGCCGAGCGAGAACGTGGAGGCGGATGCCGCTGAAAACGTTACGCTTGTGAAAGCGCTGGGCGAGCTTTCTTCTGACGAAAGAATGATAATTTCGCTTTCCGCGCTGCACGGCTACACGACGAAAGAGATATCGGACATAATTGGTAAACCGCAGGGAACGGTCGGTTCCAAACTTAATCGCAGCTATAAAAAACTGCGCGAAATGATAGGGGGGTGAGCTTATGTCTGTTAACGATGAAAATGATGACGGCATAAAGCTCGTAAACGAGCGCCTTCGCTCCCTTGATGAGCGCATAGATGTGCCGGAAGCGGCAAAGGCGTCGGAACTCGTGAAGAAACTCGACGGCGGCCGGAAGAAACAGGGGCGGGTGCTGAATTTCAGGATCATCGGTACAGCCGCGGCGGCCCTGTTGACTGTGGCGGTGGTGGCTGCGGTCTGGAAAGCGGCCCTGCCGAAATACTCCGCCACACAGAACGCGACCGGATATATGGCGGAACAGGCCGATTCAAGTGAGATCTCCGTGGCTGCCGCGCCGGAAGAGAACCAGCAGGAGATGATGCAGGCGGATAGCGGAGGTTCGACACAGCTGAGGAACGCCGACGATGGATATGGAGATATAAAGACAAAGCTCGAGGCGATGTTCGAGGCCGGCACCGCCGCGGAGAAGGTCGATAAAAGCGTGACGGACGAAGACACCCTGCAATACAAATACCGCGAGATAAGCGTTGAGGATGACGGGGACTCCGTGTCCGTCCTGATCTATGACAAGGAAAACGGAGGGGCGCTGTTAAAAGGATTCTGGGTGCAGGGAGAATATTCCGGTGCGCAGGAAAATGGTCCAACTGTGACGATAGAGACGAATTTTGCCGTCACGAAGTCGATGCTCGAAGAAGGGCAGTTCGTGCCGCTGTATTCGGGAGAGGACAATCTCCCCGTGCAGATATCGTCAGAAAATATAACCGTGGCGGATGGCGCGTCAAAGGCCGTATTCACGGTATATGTTGACATTGACCTGGAATCAGGGAACTACTCGGTGAGGGCCGTGCTCGGATGACAGCCGCCATGAGCCGTCGGACAGATAGCGGCAGCCGTATACACTTTACATTGCGCCGGAAGGATAAGGTGCGCGATATCTGTAAAATAAAAAACGCCCGCGGGCATCTGGACTCGCGAGCGTTTTTGTTTTTAAACCGGTCTCAATAAATGTATATTCCCACTACCTGATAATCGGTGTTCAGGCTGACGAGTATCTTGGCGGTACCGGAGGTACATTCCACCTTCACCAGGGAAGCGGCGTAAGGTATGCCGTCTTCGGAAGTTTTGCCAACGGTGTCGATGGATTTTATGGATTTGAATTCGCCTTTTTTATAAAGATAATCATCAAGGGCCGAAGAAAGAACGTCAGCGGAGAGGCTTTCTTTGAGGTCGTCGGGGACCATGTCGTTTACATCCTGATATTTTCTCTTGAGCAGGAGATCGACCACATCGAGAGAAACATTCTCCACCGTGTCCGCGTCGAAAGCATCGTCAAGCGGTTCTTTGCCGCACGCCGAAAAAGATATCAAAAGAACGGCGCAAAGAAAAATGGAGATAAGGCGTCTCATAAGGATTTCTGCATCCAGAAGTGCTCGCGTCCCTCGGAGAAAACAGGGCGGCACTCGTTTTTGGCATAGCCGAGTTTCTCATAAAAAGGAACGGCGCTGCTGCAGGAGAGGATATACGCGGTCTTGCCGCCGTCGGCCTCAGCAAGGCTTTCAAGTGCCTTGATGATCGCGGAGCCGAGGTGTCTGTGGCGATATTTTTTGATGACGGCGATACGTCCGAAAACAAACTCTTCCGCGCCCTTTTTATAAAGGCGGCCGGTGCCCGCAAGCTCCCCGTCCACATAGACGGTGACGAACTTGGAAACGGCATCCTTGTCATCGGATTCATTGTTGTAATGAAGTTCGGCGACAAACACTTTGGTGCGGACAGCCATCGCGTCCTCATAGTTATTGCTGGTTTTTACTGAAATTTCGGGAGCCATGTTAAAATACCTCCTCGTTTATATTCGATAACATTATACACTCCATTTTTGCTATTTGCAATAATGGTTTTGCTTGACAGCACATTAAAAATAGCATATTCTCATTTTATAATATAAGCGGTGGAGGGCACAAATGAAGAATTTGGAAAAATACACCAGGGACTTCTTTGTTCCGCCCGATTACGATACCGGATGGACAAAAAAAACTTATATAGATAAAGCCCCGGTGTGGTGCAGCGTGGACCTGCGCGACGGGAACCAGGCTCTCGCGGTGCCGATGAGTACGGATGAGAAGATAGCGTTTTTTTCGATGCTGGTCAAGGCGGGCTTTAAAGAGATAGAAGCGGGATTTCCGGCCGCCTCGGAGACGGAGTACGAATTCGTGCGCCGCATAATAGACGACGGCCTGATACCGGACGACGTGACTATACAGGTGCTGACGCCGGCAAGACCGGAAATAATCAAGAGAACCTACGAGAGTGTCTCCGGAGCGAAAAGCGTGATCATGCACCTGTATAACGCCATTTCTCCGGCTTTCAGGGAATTTGTGTTTAAGAAGTCGAAAGAGGACGTTCTCGCTATAGCCACAGACGGAGCCGCGGACGTAAAGGAGCTTGCTGCGGGATTCGACGGGGAGCTTCGGTTCGAGTATTCTCCGGAGCATTTTACAGCTTCCGAGCCGGAGTACGCGCTGGAGGTCTGCAATTCGGTGCTCAACATCTGGAAGCCGGAAAAGGCGCGCAAAGCCATTATAAATCTGCCCGCGACCGTGTCTCTTTCCATGCCGCACGTGTACGGCGCGCAGATAGCGTACATGAATAAAAACCTTGCCTGCAGGGACGCTGTGGTCCTTTCGCTGCATCCGCACAATGACCGTGGATGCGGCGTGGCGGACGCGGAGATGGGCCTGCTGGCCGGAGGAGAGCGCGTAGAAGGCACGCTGTTCGGGAACGGGGAGCGCACCGGCAACGTGGATCTCATAACCCTGGCACTCAACATGTATTCTCAAGGGGTGGAGCCGGGGCTCGACCTCTCGGATCTGCCGGAAATGGCGGCGCTTTACGAGGAGTGCACAGGCATGCGCGTATATGAGCGTCAGCCTTACAGCGGGGATCTTGTTTTCTCGGCTTTCTCCGGTTCGCATCAGGACGCCATCGCAAAGGGAATAGAGAACCTGAAACAGGGAAAAGAGAGATACTGGAACGTGCCTTATCTTCCGCTCGACCCCACGGACATCGGCCGGGAGTACGAGAACAGCGTGATACGCATAAACAGCCAGAGCGGAAAAGGCGGAGTGTGCTACCTTTTGTCGCAGCGTTTCGGTTACCACGTGCCGCCGAAGATGCAGCAAAACGTCAGCCGCACCGTAAAGGACATATCCGACCAGCGCCATAAGGAGCTGCTTCCGGAGGAGCTGTTCGAGATATTCAGGGACGAGTACATCAATTACTTCAAGCCGCTCGATATTACGGAGGCTTATTTCAACAATCTTCCGGACGGAGTCATAGACGTGCGTCTCGTTGCCGTGATGGACAAGGGAGAGCCGAAGATGTATTCCGGGCGAGGAAACGGCCATTTGGACGCTGTCTCCAACGCGCTGAAGGAGCATTTGGGCTATAAGTTCCGTTTGGTTTTCTACAGCGAGCACGCCATAGACAGCGAGAGCGGCACTTCCGCAAAGGCGGCCGCTTATGTGGGGATAGACTGCGGAGAGCGTGAGCCGGTTTGGGGCGTCGGGATACACAACGACATCATGGCCGCCTCGGTAAACGCGCTCGTGTCCGCAATAAACAGGATGGAAAGGATGCACAATGGACAGAGCTGAGAGAGCCGCAAAAGCCGTCGCGCTTTTAAAAAAAGAGTATCCGGGAGCGGTCTGCTCTCTCGAATACATAAAGCCGCACGAGCTGCTTATCGCCACGAGGCTGTCGGCACAGTGTACAGACGCGCGGGTGAATCTGGTGACTCCTGTCCTGTTCGGGAAATATCCGACGCTGGAGTCGCTGGCGGAGGCCGACGAACAGGATATAAGCGATATAATCCACTCCTGCGGGTTCTACAAGATGAAGGCGCACGATATAAGCCAGACCTGTAAGATACTCGTCGGCGAGTACGGCGGCGTAGTGCCGGATACTGTGGAGGAGCTCATAAAATTGCCGGGCGTAGGCAGAAAAACGGCGAACCTCGTGGTGGGGGATATATACCATAAACCGGCCGTGGTATGCGACACCCATTGTATCAGGATAACCAACCTGCTGGGCCTTACGACCACGAAGGACCCTTATAAATGCGAGCTTGAACTGCGCGAGGTGCTCGACCCCGGGGAATCGAATGATTTTTGCCACAGAACGGTGCTGCACGGGCGGGCGGTGTGCGTGGCAAGGAGGCCGGCGTGCTCAAATTGCGTGCTCAAAGACATATGCGAAAATTGCCCGGAGCGGGGCTGACGGAGGCGATATTTTGCAGAAAGTCGAAATGTTCGACACCACCCTCAGGGATGGCGCGCAGGGCGAGGGGATAAGCTACTCGGTAAACGACAAAATAAGCATAGTCCGCTCGCTCGAAACGATAGGAATAGAGTACATCGAGGCGGGAAACCCGGGCAGCAACCCGAAAGACGCCGAATTTTTTGAAGCGATCAGAAACGAGGACTTCTCGTCAAAAATAGTGGCCTTCGGCTCGACGAGGAGGCGCGACACGACCTGCAGCGAGGACAGGGGATGTCAGGCGCTGCTGGATGCCGGAACGGAATGCGTGGCGGTATTCGGAAAGTGCTGGATGCTTCATGTTACCGACGTTCTTCAGACTACGGCCGAGGAGAACCTGAAAATGATCTCGGAGACGGTGCGCTGGTTCAAGGCACACGGGAAGATGGTCATATTCGATGCGGAGCATTTTTTTGACGGCTTTTACGACAACGCCGATTATGCGATGAAGGCTTTGGAAGCGGCGGCCATGGGCGGGGCGGACAGGCTCGTGCTCTGCGACACGAACGGCGGGAGGTTCCCATCGGAGGTGGCAATGGCGGTTTCTGACGCCGTTACGAGGTTCGTAGTGCCCATCGGCATACACTGTCACAACGACAGCGGGTGCGCGGTGGCCTGCTCCGTCGCAGCGGTGGAGGCGGGTGCCACGCAGGTGCAGGGCACGTTTCTCGGCTTTGGAGAGCGATGCGGAAACGCGAACCTTTCCACAATAATACCCGATCTGCAGCTGAAAATGGGTTATACCTGCATACCGGCGGAAGAGATGGAGTCGCTGACAAAGACGGCGCGTTACATTGCGGAAGTGAGCAATCTTCGGCTCGATCACTCCATGCCTTTCGTGGGGGAGTCAGCCTTTTCCCACAAAGGTGGGATGCACATAGACGGCGTGATGAAAAACAGCGCAAGTTTTGAGCACGTGCCGCCGGAGGCCGTGGGGAACAGGAGGCGCCTGCTCGTTTCGGAGATGTCCGGAAGGAGCGCGGTGGCTGAAAAGCTGCAGCACATAGACGCGGATATAAAAAGGGACAGCGCCGGACTTGCCGAATTTGCAGACGTCATCAAGGACCTGGAGCATCAGGGGTATCAGTTCGAGTCGGCAGGGGCTTCCATGGAGATACGCGCACTGAAGTATTTCGGTAAATACACGCCGTTTTTCACTCTGTGCCATTACAAAATCATCGGCGAGCAGCCGGCTCCGGAAACGGACAGGAGCGCAGCGGCCGTGGTAAAGATAATGGTGGACGGAAAAGTGGAAATGACAGCCGAGGAGGGAGACGGACCTGTCCATGCGCTCGACAAGGCGCTTAAAAAGGCGCTCGCGGTGTTCTATCCCGAGGTGGGGAGCATCAGGCTCATGGATTACAAGGTACGTGTGATCGACAGCGGCAACGGGGCGGCAGCCATGGTGCGCGTGCTCATAGAGTCTACGGACGGAGAGAACAGCTGGAACACCGTGGGAGCCTCCACGGATATAATCGAGGCGTCCTGGCTCGCGCTCGTGGATTCCATAGAATACAAGCTGCTGCGCGGTACGGGAGTGATAAGCTGAACCGTCGCAAAGTATTGTTCATAGAATGTATATTGTAATTCGCGGACGGCAAAGTTATAATATATAATATAATAAGGATAATTGAAAGGATGTTTGAAATGGCATTTGAAGTTACAAAAGATTCGCTCATCGGCGAAGTTCTGGACGCGGACCGCGATACGGCACCGTATTTTCTCGAGATGGGGATGCATTGTCTCGGATGTCCCGCCTCGCGCGGCGAGACGCTGGAGCAGGCGTGCATGGTGCATGGAGTCGATTGCAGTGAACTGGTGGACAAGCTGAAGACGCATTTTGCCGGCAAATAAAATTCCATAGAAAAATCAGGGCAGCGGTGTTAACAGCACGGCTGCTTTCGATTGCAGGCCTTTTTATGAGAGTTAGAGGATGAGGAAGACCTACATATGAAGAGTTTTTCGTTTAGATCCATGAGCGTCAGGATATCGGACGCGCTTGGTTTGACTGTGCTGTCGAAGGAGTTTATGCGCTACTGCGACATGTACATCTGTTTCCTGTTCTTCTTCAACATGAACAATATCTTCGTGAGCACTTTCCTGTACAAGGCCACGAACGATTACCGCGTCGTGATGTATTACAACATATGGCTGTACGTCGCGCAGGCCATCGCCACGTTCCTTGGCGTCATGTCGATAAAAAAACGAAGTATTTTCACGTCGACGAGGATGGGCATACTTTTCCACAGCGTTGTATACCTTGCGTTCATGATATTCGGCGAAAAACTTGCTGATTACTATCCGCTGATAGCGATATTTTTCGCGCTCGGCGGCGGGTTCTACTGGCTGGCGGAATCCGTTTACATCACTTCGTACACGACGGACAGACACCGCGACGTGGCGGTGGGATATACGAGCCTCTGGAGCAGCATATCTTCAATAGCCGTGCCGACTTTCGCCGGCATGCTGGTCTCGCTGTTTTCCGGTTTCACGGGTTATCGCGTCCTGTTCGGGATAGGTTTTGCGCTTACGCTCGTCTGCGTATATCTGTCCACGAGGCTGGCGCCGGTCGACAGGATAGACACGTCGAAACCGCGCTTCAAAGAGGCATTCAAAGAGGTCTTTACCATAAAAGCGGAGCGGGCGGTCATCGCCGCTTCCGTTTTTCGTGGGACGAGGGACGGCGTATTCTCTTTCATCTTGAGCATAATGCTGTTTGAGATGCTCCAAAATGAGGCGTATATAGGCCTGAACTCCTTTATTTCAGGTGTGGCGGCGCTCATTTCGGCGTGGCTCTACGGAAAGCTCGTGCGGCCGGGAAACCGCGGCTATTGGATGAAGATATCGGTGACGGTCATGGTGGCCGTGACCGCGCTGGTGTTTATAAAAGTCGACGCGGTAACGATAATCATTTTGAGCCTTTTTACAAATCTGCTTGCCAATTTTATGATAAACCCGGTGTTCATTTATGGGTATATGCTCGTTCAGGTGGTGCCTGAGGCGATAGACAAGCGGCTGGAGGCTCAAACTATGGTGCAGGTGTTCCTGTACGTCGGGCGTGTGGCGGGCATCGTGGCCACGCTGCTGATGGTCTCAGCAGGCTGGGGCTATATCATCCCGCTGGGTATCCTTACGCTGCTGCAGTATGTGACGGTGTGGATGACGCGGGTGGCAAAACGCGAATTTGAAGTATACGAGATTGCGACGGATGGTGAAGCGTGATTTGGGAAGCTCGATAAAACTTGACGACAGGCTGAAAACGGCCGTTTCGTTTGCGCGCAAGGGGTCCGTTGCCGCGGATATAGGCACTGATCACGGTTATTTGATATGTGAGCTTGTGCGGAAAAAGACGGCGCCTTACGGATACGCGTGCGACATAAACGAAAAGCCGCTTGACAAGGCGCGCGAGCTCATAGCGGAATGCGGACTTGAAAACAAGATAGAGTGCTTTGTCTGCGACGGCGTGAGGGGTTTGCCGAAAGATAAGATAGAGGACGTATATATCTGCGGTATGGGCGGAGAGACGATAATCGGCATAATGGAGCGCGGGAAGTGGCTGTTTTCCGAAAGGGTACACCTTGTTCTGCAGCCCATGACCAAGACTGAGGCGCTGAGAAGATGGCTTTGCCGCAACGGGTTCAGGATCGATGAGGAAAGGGCGGCGGAGGCGGACGGAAGGCTCTACACCGTGATGAGCGTCTACTATTCCGGAGAGGGATTCGAGCCGGACGACATTTACTGCGCGGTGGGCGAGTTGCCGGGCGCATGCGGCAGCAAGGAAAAAGCTTACATACTTTGGCAGGCGGGGCTGCGGCGCAGCATTGCCGACGGCATGGAAAAAGGGCACGATCTGGCGTCTGCCGTAAGATTCAGGGCGATGGCGGACATGCTGGAGGCGGAAGCGGAGGAAATGGAACTTGTGTAAAGCTATTGACATTTACAACTATATAGACGGCTTTGCGCCGTTTTCCACGCAGATGGATTTCGACAACGCAGGATTTCTTGTCGGAGATCCAGACGCCGCAGTCGATACCGTGCTCGTGGCGCTCGACATAACGCCGGAGGTGATGGACGAGGCGAAACGCGAGGGTGCGCAGCTCATAGTCAGTCATCACCCGGTGATATTCGATCCGTTGAAAAACCTCAAAAGCGGGAGCCTAGCATATCTGGCCGCATGCAGCGGACTTTCGATGATATGTGCGCATACGAACCTCGATATAGCCGACGGCGGCGTGAACGATTGCCTTGCAAACGCTCTGGGTCTGCGCAACGTTGGCAAGGTCGGGTTCGACGGTCTGCTGCGGACAGGGGAGCTTAAGACGACGATGAGCGGAGACGATTTTTTGCGATATGTCGCCGAAAAGCTCGGCTGTGGCGGAATTAAATATACGCCCGCTTCGCGAGAGGTGCTTTGTGTGGCGGTCTGCGGCGGCAGCGGCGGAGATGAATGGGAGACCGCGATGAAAGCCGGAGCGGATGCGTATGTCACCGCGAACATCAAGCACAACATCTTTTTGGACGCCAAACGAAACGGTTTCTTTATTTTGGACGCGGGGCATTTTTGTACGGAAAATGTGGTGGCCGCACCTCTGGCGGCGGGCATCTCGAAAGCTTTTCCCGAGATCCGCACAGTGGTCGCCTCAGACGTAGGGGATCCGGCGTGCTATTTCAAAAGATAGTGAGGTAAACAGGCTTGGCTCTGGATGGCATAACACTTAGCCTGATAAAAAAAGAGATAGAGGATTCGGCTGCTGACGCGCGGGTGGACAAAATACACCAGCCTTCGCGTGAGGAGCTGGTGATTGCGCTGCGTTGGCGCGGCGGTACCGGGAAGCTGTTCATGTCGGCGGCCGCTGGCGCCCCAAGAGTTCATTTTACTCAGGCGGAGTACGACAACCCCAAGTCTCCGCCAATGTTCTGTATGCTGATGCGAAAGTATCTTTGCGGTGCGAAGCTCATGGACATACAGCAGTTTGGGCTCGAGCGCGTACTGCACTTTCGTTTTTCCACGTTCAATGAGCTGGGGGATCCGGTCGTCCTGACGCTTTCCGTGGAGATCATGGGCAGGCACAGCAACATAATCCTTATAGGGAACGACGGAAAGATAATAGATTCCATAAAGCGCGTGACCGCTGATATGAGCAGCGTGCGCCAGGTCATGCCGGGGATGACGTATGTGTTTCCTCCGGCACAGAACAAGGTAAACATATTCGACGACGGGGCGCAGGCGGTGGTGGACGCCGTAAAAAAGGGGAGGGACATCCCGCTTTCAAAGGCGCTGCTCGAGGTGGTGGACGGTGTCTCACCGATAATATGCCGGGAGATGTCAGAGCTGACGGAAAGCAGCGTCGATCCGGTGATCTCGGATATGACGGAGCAGCAGTTCGCACATCTCCATTCGGTGGCCGAAAAACTTGCGTCGATCGTTAAGAACGGTGAAACAAAGCCGACGATGCTGATAGACAAGCTCGGCCATCCTTTCGATTTCACTTTCATGGATATCTGTCAATATGAAAACGAGATGTCGATGAGGTATTTCGATTCTTACAGTGAAATGCTCGACCGCTTCTATTCGGAGCGAGACAGCGCCGACAGGATGCGCCAGCGTTCCGGAGACCTGTTCAGATTCGTCACCAACCTGTCGGACAGGATATCGAGAAAGCTCGATGTCCAGCGCGGGGAACTTGCACGCAGCGCCGACCGGGAGGAACTGCGGATAAAAGGCGAGCTGATACATTCCAACATAAGAACGATAGAAAAAGGCATGACGAGCGTGATCGTAGAAAATTACTACGACAACGGCAATCCTGTAAACATCAAGCTGGATCCCAGGCTGACTCCGGCGCAAAACGCGCAGCACTATTACAGCGAGTACAGGAAGGCAGACAACGCGGAGAGAGTCCTGAAAGACCTCATATCCGACGGGGAAAAAGAGCTCGATTACATAGATTCCGTGTTCGACATGCTGACCAGGGCCCGCACAGAGGCGGAGATAAGCGCCATCAAAGAGGAGCTTGCCCAGCAGGGATATGTGCGCGTAAAGCGCCAGACCGCGCAAAAGCCGGAGAAACTGCCGCCGCTGGAGTATGTTTCAGACGACGGATTCCGGATACTTTGCGGGCGCAGCAATCTTCAGAACGACAAGCTGACGCTCAGGGACAGCAATAAGCACGACATATGGCTGCACACTCAAAAGATACACGGTTCGCACACTATAATCGTGACGAACGGTGCCGACGTTCCTCCGAGGACGATAGAGCAGGCGGCGGTTATCGCCTCGTACAACTCAAAGGCAAGAGATTCATCCTCGGTGCCGGTGGACTATACAGAGGTAAAGAACGTGAAGAAGCCGGCTGATTCCGCTCCGGGCATGGTCGTATACGAACATTACAAAACCGCGTATGTGCACCCAGACGCGGATTGCGTTGAGCGGTTGCGCGCGGACAGAAAGGCATAAAAAAGACGGAATGCGCTTTGAACGGCGCATTCCGTCTTTTACTTATGAAAAAAGCCCTTCCCGCAGGGGAAGAGCTTTTAAAATCACTTTACGTATATGCTCACGGCATAGGTGGCGATAGTCACTACGAACAGAATGATCGCAAGCACTTTGGTCACGCGCGAAAGCTTCGCGTCGATTGTGCGGCTCTCTGATTTTCCGAGGTAGGAATCGCCGCCGCCCAAAGCGGAAACGCCGCTGCTCTTGCTGCTCTGCAGTAAAATGGCGATGACAACGAGTATGCAGGTGATGATAAGAAGTATGCTTCCGATTATTTCATAAACATTCATAATAACTAACCTCCAATGCACGATAGCTTTACTATAATAACACAGAGTTTTCCCATTTGCAAGGCTTTTTTACGCCCTTTTGGAGAAAAATTACCAGTCGCGCCGAAGATTGCCTTGAATTAAAAGACGCCGCTCGTAAAGAATAAAAACAGTCGCTCGTCACAAACAAAGCATTGCGTTTGCGTGTATCAATGCGGGCGGCCAAGGAACGGACGCATCTGCCGCCCGTTCTTTTTATATGAAATCAGGCGCTTCGTAGTCGTCGGTGAACTTCCGGACATCCTTGTCATAGTCGCCGACTATCATCTCGCCAAGGGAGCCAAGGCGCGGAGCCATCACCTTGTAAGCTGAGAAGAAGAAGAACACGAAGACGAGGGGCATCATTTTTTTGAGCACGGATGAGCACGAAACTCCCAGCAGCATGCCCACCGCCATGGCTGCCATTTTCAGCCAAAAGAAATCCCACGCGTCAAAATCCTTGGTCTGATCCATGGCCCAATCTATCCAGCGTTTGAAGAAGCTGACCAAACCGCTCAAATATTTTTGTATAAACATCGTAAATCTCCTTTCGGATTAAAAAGTGATCTGTTCGTATACATCTCCGTCTTTCGGAGAAGCGCCGGCGGCAGGAAGGTTGCGGGAACGGAAGCGGTGCTCGTTTGAAAGCATGCCCTCCACATAAGGCTTCACGGCCTCTACAACAGCATTCTTGCGCAGAGTCATGACGGACACGCCCTGCGTGTCGCGCGCCGCCTTGGAGGCCACAGCGCCGCTGTGCACGAGAAGCAGCTTACCGGAGCTGGAGCGCAGCAGAAATTCGGAATCCTCATCGAGCTGGAAACACGCCACGAGCGGGCTCTTGTCCGAATAAGCTCCGGTAAGGCGCTTTCTCCGCGTCTTTGTCTCATAAGAGGAGAGGGGGACCTTTGCGGCCTTGCCGTTTGCGAAGAAGAACAGCATATACCCGTCGTACTGCTGCAGCACAGCCATAAACACCGCGTTCTCTCCGTCGTCCATGCCGAGCTTTGCGGGTACGTAATCGCCGAGGACGCTGGTCTTTGTGTCGTCGAAGTCGGCCGCCCGGGACTTGTATACCTGAGCTTTATTGGTGAAAAAGAGCAGCTCGGACGAATTCAGCGCATCGCACTCGAGAGTGATGGCGTCGCCCTCTTTGAGCTTATGCTCGCCGGACATGCGCAGCGACTGAGGCGTGATCTTTTTAAAATACCCTTCGCTGGTGAAGAACAGGCGGACCGGATAATCGGCGGCCTCGTCCTCCTGGGGCTCAACGGTTTCCTCAACGGTGTAAAGGATCTCGCTCCTGCGGGGCTGGCCGTATTTTTGGGATACTTCCTTCAGTTCGTCGGAGATGATGCCGTCGATCCTTTTGGGGTCGGCAAGTATCTCCTCCATATCGGAGATGTCTTTTTTCAGGTCCGCGATGTCCTCCGTGCGCTTCAGGATATATTCGCGATTGAGATGGCGCAGCTTTATTTCAGCCACATAATCGGCCTGTGTTTCGTCGATGCCGAAACCGATCATCAGGTTGGGAACGACTTCGCCCTCGCTTTCGGTCTCACGGATGATGTGTATCGCCTTGTCGATGTCGAGCAGTATCTTCTGCAGACCCTTTAAAAGATGCAACCTGTCCTTTTTGCCTTTGAGTTCGAAAAACACCCTGCGGCGGATGCATTCCTCCCGAAACGCTATCCATTCGAGAAGCAGCTCCCGCACACCCATGACACGCGGAGTCCCGGCTATCAATATGTTGATGTTGGCGCTGAAAGTGTCCTCCAAAAAAGTGGAGCTTCGGTACAGTTTCTGCATCAGCGCATCCGGATCCACGCCGCGCTTGACATCTATCGCGAGTTTCAGGCCGGAGAGGTCGGTTTCGTCGCGTATGTCGGAGATCTCACGGATCTTTCCGGCTTTTACGAGCTCCACGATCTTGTCCATTATGGCTTCGACACAGGTGGTGGGCGGTATCTCCGTTATCTCCAGGCAGCGGCTCTCCGCGTCAAATCGATATTTTGAACGAACGCGGATGCTTCCGCGGCCCGTTTCGTATATCTTCTGCAGCTCATCCTTGTCATAAAGGATTATGCCTCCGCCGGCAAAATCCGGGGCAGGTAGGGTGGAGAGCAAGTCGTGATCACGGTTTTTAAGCAGGTGCACGGTCGTGTCGCACAGCTCCGAGAGCCTGAAAGGGCAGACCTGTGAGGCCATGCCCACCGCGATGCCGACATTGAAATTGACGAGCACGGCGGGGAACGTGACCGGCAGCAGCGACGGCTCTTTCATCGTGTTGTCGTAGTTGTCGATAAAATCGACAGTGTCGCTGTCTATGTCCCGGAAAAGCTCCGACGCTATCTTGTCGAGGCGTACCTCCGTGTACCTTGAAGCGGCGCAGACCATGTTGCGCGAATATGCCTTGCCGAAATTGCCCTTGGAATCGACCCACGGGTGGAGAAGAGCGCCGTACCCGCGCGAGAGCCTCACCATCGTATCATAAATGGCGGCGTCGCCGTGAGGGTTAAGTTTCATCGTCTGGCCGACCACGTTGGCCGATTTCGTCCTCGCTGTCCCGAGCAGCCCCATCTTGTACATGGTATAGAGCAGCTTGCGGTGAGACGGCTTGAATCCGTCTATCTCAGGTATGGCACGGCTGACGATCACGCTCATGGCATACGGCATATAGTTTTGTTCGAGCGCGTCCGTTATCTGTTGCTCGACGACTACGCCGGCATTCTCAAACGGAGCTGCGCCGGGATTTTCGGGCTTTTTGTTTTCCTGTTTTTTTCTGGGTGCCATTTTGGAACTCCTGTTCACTTGTGGTATTTTCCGCCGTTATAGATCTGAAAACCGCGATAGAGCTGTTCGAGCAGGATCACGCGGCTGAACTGATGGGTAAAAGTCATCTTTGAAAATGAGAGCTTCAGGTCAGAGGCCGATTTTACTCGGTCTGAAAGGCCCCATGATCCTCCGATCACGAAGTCGAGCTCGCTTCCCGGATCGTCGGACATGACCGAAGTCAGGCGCTCCGAAAACTCGTCGGAGGAAAACTGCGCGCCTTCTATGCAGAGCGAGACGATATAGGCGCCGCGCTGTATTTTTGACAGAAGCCGTTCGCCCTCACAGCGGAGGATCTGTTCTATCTCCGCCGGAGAAGGGGACTGGGAAGCGCGTTCCTCGTCCACTTCGATGATTTTCAGTTTACAGTATGCTCCGAGCCGTTTTTGATATTCGGCTGAGGCGTCTCTGAGATACGCCTCTTTCAGGCTGCCTACGCAGATGATATTTATATTTCTCATCTTTTCGCCTAAAACACCGTGATGGGAGACAGATCATCCCTCGGAGCCACGGAAAGCAGGAAATCGCTGCCGTCACGCATGCCGCTCTCTGAAAGCACATCTGCCGAAGTCTGCCTCGCCAGTTCGGGAAAATTGTTTTCTTTACTGAGGTGTGCGAGTATCATCCGGGTGGTGCCGCTGCGCACGAGTTCCGGCAGCAGGTCGGCGCATTCCTGATTGGAGAGGTGACCGCACGGGCCGGCGATTCTTCTTTTCAAGGGGTACGGATATCTGCCATTTTCGAGCATGGAAGGCTCATAGTTGGACTCAATCAAAACAAGGTCGCTGTGCAGCAGGCTCGCGTGAACGCCGCTTGTTATGTAACCGGTGTCGGTGGCGACGGCTATGCGTCTGTCGTCGGGAGTGGATATGCGAAAACCGAGGCTGCCGACGCTGTCGTGCGAAGTCTGGAAAGGCAAAACGAGCATCGGCCCTATCAGTTCACCATCGGCGCTGATTTCCTTGAGCACGGCCCCGGGAGGTACCGCGCCGTGTGCGGATAAAAAATCAAGCACCGGATCGGAGGCGTAGACAGGAACGGGGCATTTTTTTAAAAAAGCCGCGAGGCCTCTTATATGGTCTATGTGTTCGTGAGTTATCAAGACTCCGAAAATGTTATCGGGGATCACCTGAGCGCGTTCAAGCCCGGAGAAGATCGTCTTTCCGCATACCCCGGCGTCTATGAGCAGTCCACCTGAGGAACAGCCGGCATAATAAGAATTGCCGGAGCTCGAGCTCGCAATCGTGAAAAACCTTGCCAAACATATACCTCCAAATGAAAAAGGGCGAATCTACGCCCCTTTTATTATGCCGTGGCAAACATCCCGGAATCCGGAACAGTAACTCTTGATATATCGGCGCCGAGCCCCCGGAGCTTGCCCACCAGGTCTGCGTATCCGCGCTCGATATGGTGGATCTCCTCTATCTCCGTGGTGCCGTTGGCGATCAGCCCCGCAATAACGAGCGCCGCGCCGGCACGAAGATCGGAAGCGCGCACGCAGGCGCCGGTCAGCTTGGGCACACCCTGCACCACGGCCACCTTGCCGTCAACAGAGATGTCGGCGCCCATGCGCAGCAGTTCGCTTATATACTTGAACCTGTTGTCCCACACACCCTCGGTGACGATGCTGGTGCCGTCGGCGATGGAAAGGAGGGTCGTTATCTGAGGCTGCATATCGGTGGGGAAGCCGGGGTAGGGCATCGTTTTTATGTTTACGTGAGTCAACTCGTCGCATTCTCCGGACACCATAATGGCGTCGTCATATTCTACGACCGACGCGCCCGCTTTCACGAGTTTCTCAGTTATCGCTTCAAGATGCTTGGGAATGACGCCGCGGATAAGGACGTTGCCGTGCGTGGCGGCGGCCGCTACCATGTATGTGCCGGCCTCTATCTGATCGGGGATTATCGAATAATTGGCGCCGTGCATGAAGTCAACGCCGTGTATCTTTATGACGTCGGTGCCAGCGCCGCGGACGTCCGCGCCCATCGAGTTGAGGAAGTTGGCCAAGTCGACGATGTGCGGTTCCTTGGCCACGTTTTCCAGGATCGTGAGCCCCCGCGCGCGGCAGGAGGCGAGCATCACGTTTATGGTCGCGCCGACGGATACGACGTCAAAGAAGATGTGATTGCCGACAAGCTTTTCCGCGTCGGTAGACACCGCGCCGTGACTTATATTTACGGTGGCGCCGAGCGCCTCGAAACCCTTGATGTGCTGATCTATGGGACGGACGCCGAGATCGCACCCGCCCGGCATCACCACGCTGGAATGTCCGCACCGGCCAAGTAAAGCGCCGTGGAAATAATATGACGCCCGAAGCTGTCTTGCAAGCTCGTCGGGTACGGCGGTGGAATTTATGTTTGTCGTATCTATCAGGACGGAAGTGGCGGACACGGTTTTTACAAGGGCGCCCATGGAGCTGAGTATATCAAAAAGGTAGGAAACGTCGCTTATATCAGGTATATTCTCAATAAGACAAGGCCCGGCCGCAAGGATAGTTGCGGGTATGATGGCGACGACGGCGTTCTTTGCGCCGCTGACGGTCACTTCGCCGCGCAGAGGAGTCCTGCCCTCGATAATAAATTTATCCAAATCGAAAACCCCTTCAGACAGTATTCATATTCTTTAATATTATAGCATAACTGTTCTTTCAATAAAAGTATAAAATACTTTTTTATAAAATATTGGACGCAAAAAGCGGAACGACATTTGCCGTCCCGCTCAATGCTATCAATAATACAGCATAGGATTCATATACTGTCCGTTCACACGGACCTCGAAATGCAGATGATTTCCGGTGGCGTTGCCTGTGGCGCCCATGGCGGCGATGACGTCGCCCTGATTCACATACTGGCCGGATACCACATAAAGCGCGCTGCAATGTGCGTAAAGCGTCTGCACACCGCCTCCGTGGTTTATGATGATGTAGTAGCCGTAAGCGCCGCCCCAGCCGGCCGTAACGACCGTTCCGGAGGCCGCCGCCACGATGCTGCTGCCGTACCCGGTGCCGGTTATGTCGGCTCCCGTGTGGCCCCAATAGCCCCAGTAACCGCAGCTCACGTAGCCGCCGGCCGCAACGGGCCAAATAAAGCCCTTGCTGGTGGCCCCGCTGTTGGAGAGCCCCGCGGTGGCATTTATCGGATTCTTGGTGCCGGTAGTCACTTCGCGTGCGACGGGCTCGACCAGCACCTCGGTGTCGAGTATCTGAGTCTGTATGGCCTCGCCATCCAGATAAGTTACGAGAGCCGTGACCTCCTGCTCGCCGTTGACGCCAGCCTTCGTGGTCTTGGAGTACGTGGAATAATAATTGTTGTCGTAGGTATAGTTGGTGGTGAAGGGCAGATCCTCGGTGTAGACCTCGCGTTTCGTAGTCGTGACGCTGAGGTACGGCACGGATTTGGAAATAAGCACCTTGTCGCCGACCAACAGGCTGTCCTCGACGCCGGGGTTCATGGCGAGAAATTCGGAATACGGTATCCCGAACTCAGACGCGATGAGCGAAGGCGCGTCTCCGGCCACGACGGTATAATATTGTTCTCCCTCCACCTCGCTGCTCAGGAGCGTCTTGAACTCAGAGGACGAGAGGACGGCGGAAGCCGGATAAAGGCCGTCGGTGACGCTTATCGACTGAACGAAATTGATCTTTGCCTCGGCGTCTCCGCCGCGATATTGCTCGCGTATGCTGTCGAGGACGAGAAGCAGATCATCTTCGTTCTCAGAGGCGCCGACGAAATCGCCGCTGATGTACAGGCCGCTGGCTTCCACGACATCGCTGCCGGAAGCACGGAACATTTTGTCGGCCAGTTCTTCAGAGTCTGAAAGCTGCTCGTTATTCACCACGACGAGCTTGTAGTTGGGTATTATTTCGGAAAGGTCGCTGTCGCCCATGACGGTACGCGTGCGGATTATCTGTTCCGCTTCGTGGAACACATTTTCATCCTTGATGTAACCGATGTTCTCTCCAGCGTATTCCACATTCAGGGCATAATCGAGATTTGTAAAATAGTTCAGCGCATAGTACAGCAGGAAACATGCCGCGATGGGCGCGACATAATTGAGCACGTGCAATAATATTCGCCAAAGCACAAGGAAGAACAGCCCGACGAGCTTCAACACTGCCATCAATGTGACGCCTTTGCTCTGATATCGGGAGTTCCTTACGATCTCGGTATATTTTATGCGTTCACGGCGGATCCCGCGTATCTGTTCTCTTTGCTGGACCATCCATTCGTGAAAGGGAAAAGCGATGTTATAAGCAAGGCGTTTCGCTCCGGCGGATATCCCGTCTAAAGCCCTTGTAAAGAACTTGATGATCGCGAACAGGACCCCGCGCCACCTTCTGATAAGGTACATTCCGGACAAATAGCAGAACTCGTATATGGCGATATATATTTTTTCAAGGAGGCTTATCGGTTCTCCGTCTCCTATATTATATCTGTCGTACCGGCTGGGTTGTTTTTCCTGGTCTTTTTCTTCCGTATCAACAGCCATCAGCATCCCCCCTTAGCGATCGACTTTTCATATTATAATAAAAAACACGGACTAAATCAAGCAAGTTCACAGTTTGTTAAGTTTTGAGACGAATAATCACGCATGTTTAAGATAATTGGGAAACTAGCGATAAAATATGGAAAAAAGGGCCGCTGTATTGTATAATCATATTGCAGAGTTTTAAAGGGGGGGATATGTGTTGAAAAAATACGTGGCAGCGCTCGATCAGGGGACTACGAGTTCCCGCTGCATCATATTCGATAAAATGCAGCATATCGTGTCCGAGGCACAGCAGGAATATCCGCAGATATATCCTCAGGCGGGATGGGTGGAGCATAATCCGCTCGACATCTATTCGTCACAGCACGCCGTTCTTCTGGAAGCGATAGAAAAGGCGGGCATAAGCGCGGATGAGATCGCAGCCATCGGCGTCACCAACCAGAGGGAGACGACGATAGTCTGGGAAAAAGCCACCGGACGGCCCATATACAACGCCATCGTGTGGCAGTGCCGCCGCACGGCCGAAATATGCGAAGAGCTCGAAGCGACCGGAATAGGCGATTACATAAAGCAGAATACGGGCCTGCGCATAGACGCGTATTTTTCCGGTACGAAGATAAAGTGGATACTTGACAATGTGGCCGGAGCAAAAGAAAAGGCCAAAGCGGGCGAGCTGTTGTTCGGGACGGTGGACACCTGGCTCATCTGGAAACTGACCGAGGGACGCACTCACGTAACGGATTACACCAACGCATCGAGGACGATGCTTTACAATATCAGAGAAAAATGCTGGGACAAGAAGATACTGGAGGCTCTGGACGTACCGGAGTCGATGCTGCCGCAGGTAAAGACGTCGAGCGAGCCGTACGGATACACTGTGATAGACGGCGTGGAAGTGCCGATCGCCGGGATAGCGGGAGATCAGCAGGCGGCGCTTTTCGGACAGACGTGCTTTGACAAGGGCGACGTCAAGAACACATATGGCACGGGCTGTTTTCTGCTGATGAACATGGGAAAGGATATAGTTATAAGCAAAAACGGTCTGCTGACCACCATGGCCGCATCGGCAGACGGAAAGCCGCGCTACGCACTGGAGGGCAGCGTGTTCGTCGGAGGCGCGGTGATACAATGGCTGCGTGACGAGCTCGGCCTTGTAAGGGATTCCTCAGACACCGGGTACTTTGCCAGCAAGGTGAAGGACAACGGAGGAGTATATGTGGTGCCGGCGTTCACGGGCTTGGGCGCGCCTTATTGGGATATGTATGCGAGGGGAGCAATCTTCGGGCTGACGCGCGGGTCCAACCGGTGTCATATCATCAGGGCGGCACTCGAATCCATAGCATATCAGGTCAAGGACGTGATAGATGCCATGGCCGCCGATACCGGCGCGGACATAGGCGACCTGAGGGTGGACGGCGGCGCTTCGGCAAACGACGTATTGATGCAGTTCCAGGCGGACATTATCGGCAAGCGCACGCTGCGCCCCGTCATAAAGGAAACGACTGCGCTCGGAGCCGCATATCTTGCGGGTCTGGCGGTCGGTTTCTGGAGCGATATGGACGAGATAAAGAGCCGCTGGACGCTGGAGCGCAGTTACGACCCGCAAATGCCGGCGCAGGAAGTGGAGCGCAACCTTGCTGGATGGCACAGGGCGGTCGAGAGGACGCGCCACTGGGTGGAAGAATGACAACAAAAAATCCGGAGCGGGCAGGCGCTCCGGATTTTTTATATTGGACAAATTTTCGTTTTTACCGCTCTTCACGGAAATACGCGAGTCCGAGAGCAGCTGGGCCCTGACTTTCTTTGCTCTTGCGAAGGCTCACGACGATCAGCACGGCGATGGTGACAAGATAGGGGAGCATCTTGAATATCTCCTGCGAGCTTCTTGTCAGGTTGGGGATGTAGAAGTACAGCCAAAACAGTATGCCGAAGAGGTAGGAGCCCCATATGGCGTTTTTGGGACGCCAGGTGGTGAATATCACGAGCGCGACGGCCAGCCAGCCGAGCTTTTCGATGCTTCCGTCATTGGCCCACGTGCCTTTGATGTAATCCATGACGTAATACAGCCCGCCCATTCCGGTTATGCCGGCGCCGATACTCGTGGCAAGATATTTATATTTTATAACATTTATTCCGGCTGCGTCGGCAGTGCCGGGATTTTCGCCCACGGCGCGCAGGTTAAGTCCGGCGCGCGTTTTGTTCAGGAACCAGCCCATCACCACGGCTGCGATTATCGCGAGATAGACCATAAAGCCGTAGGAAAACAGAGCTTTGCCTATGCTGCCGAGTCCGGAAAGCCCGGGGATGGAGGCGCGGAAAGCGCTGCTCGTGGCAGCAACGGAGATCTGCCCGACTCCTCCTGCGAGCTTGTTTAGCGAGCCTCCGAAGAAATTGGCGAGTCCGGAACCGAATATGGTCAGCGTAAGTCCGGTGACGTTTTGGTTGGCGCGAAGCGTGATGGTAAGAAAGCTGTATATGAGCCCGCCGAGCGCCGAGGCCGCGAACGCGCTGAGCATAGCCACGACGAGGCACATGAACTGGTTGGGCTCTGCGGTGGAGGACTCGTAGAAGAAGGCGCTGATGAGCCCGGCAATACCGCCGAGGTACATTATTCCGGGCACGCCGAGGTTCAGGTTACCGGACTTTTCTGTGAGTATCTCGCCCAGCGCACCGAACATGATGACCGTGCCGAAAACTATCGCCGCTTGGAACAGAGAGATTATGGAAGTCATTTGCTCTCCTCCTTTACGGTCTTGCCGCGGAATTTGACATTATAATTGATGAAGAATTCGCTGCCGAGGATGAAGAAAAGGATGATGCCGGTGATCATATCCGAGGCGTAATCATTGAGGTTGTACTGAGTTGCTATCTCTATGGCGCCCTTTTCCAGAAACACCAGCAGCAGCGAAATGAGCAGCATGACCAGCGTGTTGAACTTGGCCAGCCAGGCCACGATGATGGCGGTGAAGCCCCTGCCTCCTGCGGTGCTGGTGGAGATGGTGTGGCTTGCACCGGAGACGGCAATGAATCCGGCAAGTCCGCAGACCGCGCCGGAAAGGAGCATGGTGCGGATAAACACCTTACCGACGGAGATGCCGGCGTAACGCGCCGTGTTCGGAGAGCTGCCGACCACGGAGATCTCATATCCGTGCTTGGTATATTTGAGGTATATGTACATGCAGATGGCGAGCGTCATAACAAGCAACAGGTTGAGCATATACTGTTCGCCGAAAACACTCGGGAACCAGCCGACTTTTGTGCGCTGATTGATTATGCCCACGGAGTTGGAGCCGTAGGGGTTTTCCCAGACCGCCACGAAGAACGATGTGAGCTGTATGGCTATGTAGTTCATCATAAGGGTGAACAGAGTCTCATTGGTGTTCCAGATGGACTTGAACACGGCGGGGAGCAGCGCCCACAGAGCCCCGGCCACCATGCTTGCCAGCGCCATGAGCACGAGCAGCAGCCAGTTCGGGATATTGTTTCCGGCGTAGATCATGCAGGCGGCCGTAGCGATGCCGCCGACGAGTATCTGTCCCTCAGCGCCGATGTTCCAAAATCGCATCTTAAAAGCTGGCGCAAGACCTATTCCGACGCAAAGGAGCATCATGCAGTCCCGCGTGGTGACCCAGATGCGTTTCGGAGTACCGAACGCACCGTTGAACATGGTCTGGTACACTTTGATGGGGTTCATTTTTACGATGAGATAGATGACGATGGCGCAGACGATGAGCGCGCAGAATATCGAGCCGAGACGAATGAGCCAGGCCTTCCACGAGGGGATGGCATCGCGCTTTGTTATCCGGACGAGCGGCTCTTTTTTAGAAATTTTTACAGAGTTTTCCGTACTCATCAATCGTCCGCCTCTTTTCTAAGGCTGGTCATCATCATGCCCACCTCTTCTTTTGTCGTGTTGCGCCCATCCACGATACCGTTCATCTTTCCGGCGCAGAGCACCATTATCTTGTCGCAAAGTTCTAGCAGCACATCCAGGTCTTCGCCAACGTAGATGACCGCCACGCCTTTTTCTTTTTGTTCGTTCAGCAGCGCATATATGGTGTAGGACGTGTTGATGTCGAGGCCTCTTACAGCATAGGCCGTCATGAGCACCGCCGGGCTCGACGAAATTTCACGGCCGACAAGCACCTTCTGCACGTTGCCGCCTGACAGCTTGCTCACCTGAGTGGAAAGCCCGGGAGTGACCACCTCAAGCTCATCCACGACGTTTTCGGCAAGCTTCTTTGGCGATTTTCTGTTCGCAAACAAGGAAGAGCCGGCGCCGTATGTTTTGAGCATCATGTTGTCGGTGATGTCCATACTGCCGACAAGCCCCATGCCGAGCCTGTCCTCAGGCACGAATGAAAGCAGCACCCCGGTGTTTTTTATCTCCATCGGGGTTTTCCCGACGAGTTCCTCCGGTTCTCCGCTGTTCGGCGGAAAATATTTTATGCTTCCGGTCACCGGCTGCAGCCCCGCGATACCTTCGAGCAGTTCCTTCTGCCCGCAGCCGGAGATGCCGGCTATGCCGAGTATCTCACCGGCATAGGCCGAAAAAGAAACGTCGTCGAGCACTTTTATGCCGTCTTCATTTATGCAGGAGAGCCCGGCAACGCGCAGCCGCTCCACCGTGTCCTTAGGCTCGGGCCTGCTGATGTTCAGCGACACCGCATGGCCGACCATCATGTTTGTGAGCTCCTGCGGATTTGTCTGCGACGTGGCTATGTCGCCTATGTACTTTCCTTTGCGGAGCACCGCCACGCGGTCGGAGACGTCCATGACCTCGTGCAGTTTATGGGTGATTATCACGACCGCCTTGCCGTCGGCTTTCATATTGCGCATTACGGTGAACAGCTTCTGCGTCTCCTGCGGGGTGAGGACGGCGGTGGGTTCGTCCAATATCAAAATATCGGCGCCGCGATAAAGAACTTTCACGATCTCAAGCGTCTGTTTCTGAGAGACAGACATGTCGTATACTTTCTGGTCTGGGTCTATCTGAAACCCGTATTTGTCGCATATATCCTTTATCTTTTGGGAGGCTGTGCGCAGATCGAGCTTTACACTGCCCTCATTAAGCCCCAAAACGACGTTCTCAGCGGCGGTAAAGACGTCAACCAGCTTGAAATGCTGATGTATCATACCGATGCCGAGGTCGAAAGCGTCCTTGGGAGAGCGTATGACGACTTCTTTGCCGTCGATAAATATCTGTCCGTCGTCTGGAAAATATATTCCGGACAGCATGTTCATAAGAGTGGTCTTGCCGCTGCCGTTTTCTCCCAGCAGGGAGAGTATCTCACCGCGGTTGATGACGAGGCTGACCTTGTCGTTCGCAACAACAGTGCCGAAAGTCTTCGTTATGTTCTTCATTTGGACGGCGGTAACCAGTTCCAAAAAGATCACCCTTCCGCAAAATCGATATATTAATAATATAACACGTTTCAAATAAAATGGGAAGCCGTTTTCACGGCTCCCCAGCATCAGTTTTATAAAATAATCAGTTGAGCTCGGTGATACCGTCGATCCTGATATCGAAGAGCGGAGCAGAGATGACTTCCGACTCGTGGAAATAGCCATCCCAGATGAGCTGCACGCCTTCAAAACCGTAGGACTGATCGTAAGAATCAAGCTTGGCGCCGCCGACGGTCCAAGTGCTGCAATCGAACACATGGAGTTTGCCGGATTTGATGTCGTTGATGACTGCGTCAACTTTTTCAGCGGTACCGGTAGCGCAAGAAGCGCCAAGAGCAGAGATCTGAACGCCGTCATCGGTATAGCCGGCGGAAACGTTCTTGCTGAGCGGCTCGCCCTTCATGCAGGTGTCGATGATCTTGGTGTAGAGGGTGCCCCAGCGGTTCTGGGCAGAGGTGAGGGCTGCGGTGGGGGCCACGCTGAGCATATCGACATTGTAGCCTACGCAATAAACGGTGGTGCCCTCTTTAAGCTTGGCTTCGCAGGCGGACGGAGCTCCGGTGGAGTCGGCGTGCTGGCCGATGATGACACAGCCGTCGGCGATAAGGGAGTTGGCAGCCTCAGCCTCAGCAGTGATGTCGAACCAGGAGTTGGTGTAGGTGACTTCCATATAGGCTTCCGGAACGATGGAGCGGATGCCAAGGAAGAAAGCGGTGTATCCGGAGACGACTTCGGCGTAAGGATAAGCGCCGACATAACCGATCTTCGGATCAGTGACGGTACCGGCGTCCATGAGCTCTTTCAGCTTCATGCCGGCAACGACGCCCGCGACATAACGGGATTCATAGACAGCGGGGAAGTAGTTGACAACGTTCTCAAGTCCGCAGGTGGCAGCCTGTTGGCCGGTGGCGGGCAGGAAGATGATGTCCGGATACTCCGCGGCGGCCTGGATCATGTAGGTCTCGTGGGAGAAGCTGTTGGAGAAGATGATGGAGCAGCCCTGGTCGGCGAGGTCGACAGCGGTGTCGTAGCAGGTCTCGTCTTCAGGGATGCTGTACTTGTAGATGACCTGATCGTCAGTGAGGCCGAGAGCTTTTTTGGCTTCCTCGATGCCCTCGATGTGAGCGTAGGTATAGCCCTCGTTCTCATCGCCGACAAGGATGACGCCGATCTTGAAGGTGCCGTTATCAACGGCTTCTTTGACTTTGCTGGTGTCGACGGGAGTCTCCGCAGCGGCGGCCACTTTCGCGGCGATGTCGGAAGCGGTGGCTTCTTCGCTGGTGGACTCGGAAACGGACTCGGAGGTGGATTCCGAAGTGGAAGCAGGCTCCGAAGCGCTGTCAGACGCTGATTCGGTGGCGCCGCCGCAAGCTGCGAGGCTCAGAACCATAATCAGTGCAAGGATCATGCTGAGAAGCTTTTTCATGATTTTCCTCCTTAAAATTGACCTTTTTACAACTTGTGGGAAATAAAAAAGCACACTTGCGTGCACTTAATTATACTACCTGACATCCCAGGGGTCTTCACGGAAAGCTATCCTTCCCGTATCAGCGTCAAGCACATCCACGATAGCGAGGGACTCGAGCCTTATCCCGCGGTTGCGTATAATCTCTCCGCCCACCTGGAACCCTTTTTCTATAACGATACCGATGCCCTCGACAGACGCGCCGGACGCTCCGATGATCTCAAGCAGTCCTTCCAGCGATTTGCCGTTGGCCAGAAAATCGTCGATGATCAGTACGCGGTCGTCCGGGCCGAGAAATTTCTGACTTACAAATACATCGTAGACCCTTTTATGTGTATACGACTCGATCTTCGTGGTATAGATGGGCCCATCGACATTGATGCTTTGAGCTTTCTTTGCAAAGACCACGGGGACATTGCCGAAGAACAGGGAAGCTATGCATGCTATACCGATACCCGAAGTCTCGATGGTGACGATCTTGTTTATGTCCAAATCAGAAAATCGCCTTTTGAACTCGCGCCCGAGCTCCATAAAAAGAGATATGTCCATCTGGTGATTGAGAAAACAATCCACCTTCAGGACATTTCCGGGCCGAACGGCGCCCTCTGCCAGGATGCGATCCTCCAGAAGCTTCATGGTAAACACTCTCCTTGCCGCAGACGCGATTCATTATGCTTGGATAATACCACCCCTGGGCAGTAAATTCAAGTGAACTGAGACGATTTCGACAAATATTATAACGCAATCTGTGATATATATATAAACTTTTGTCAAACGCCACAAATAAGGGAAAAAATAATTATTGAAGTTGCAAAAAGCTAAAAAACGGGTGCCGCCGCGCAAATTATTGGGCAAAAAGCACAATCACGATCCTCGTATGCCGCGCGGATCACCTGTCACGGCGGGATTTACAGATACGAGGTCGGGATAGCCGTCATATAATGCGGTAGGAGCATTTTTAGACAACGTATCGCATACTCATAATATATTTATGTTAAAATAATGTCAAGGCGGCCAGGGATACACCGCGTCATTTTAAAAATATGGATATAAGAAGACAGCCGACTTCATAATGAAATTGGCTGTCTTTTGGCGAGTGCGAGTAATTAAGATATTTCGTGAAAGCCTTTATTTTCAAGTATTTCCGGGCATACATCCTCCGATTTGACCGTATCGGGGGTTCTTTATGTTTTTAGGGCAATTTTTAATCCAAGCAAAAAAGATATTTGCTCAATTCCGTTTATCTTTGAGCCTGCTTGTACTTCCGTTCCAGCAGATTCATGGATTGCTTTGTCGGCTCAAGCCCGTGCTCATATGCGTCAGCGTAGATGCGAGGCACTTTCTTCAAGCGGAAGTTCATATCGGCAATGTCAAAAGAAATCAAATCGAGAGCGTCCATCCCAAGCCATTCGGAGTATTCCTTATATTTGGAGCCCTTCTTTTTGGCAAAGGCTTTTGCGATATCTTCAAGTCCGCTGGTTCCTCCGCAGTCCTCAATGATCCCGTACCCTTCGCCGGCAAGAACACGCGGCAGTTCCTTTCCCGGCAAATCCTTATCCTCCATGATCTGCTCCAAAACCAGTTTGACTTCCCAGCCATCTCCGTAATCGTAGGAAAGGGACAACTCGTCGCCAACATGATAGATGACACGAGGAAGATTTTCGGCTGCCGCATTTTCGGCGCTTTCATCCTCGAAATCTTCCGTCATTTCGTTTTGAACTTCATAGCGAACGACTTCATCCTTGTCCCAAATGCCAATGAGTTTGTTGAGCTCGTCTTCGGTAAGCCGCTGCTTCATTCGCCTGTAATGGTTTGCGCCAAATGGCACCTCAAAGCAGAACAAATGGCTTGCTTTCATTTCAAACATAGTCATGACGATATACCCCAGACGGGCAATCGTTATGTTGTTCATAACTTGGAATCGCCGCCAGATTTTCGGTTCATAATCATCAAGCTCAGCATAGAATTGATAGATTGGGTGAGAAGCCATGGCAATCTCCTTTCAAATCAAATAGACGCCATCATCATACCAGTCATTAAGAGAAGATACTGGCTGCCTAAATCCATGATGAAGTCAGGCGTAATTGTCCAGAAGTCACCACGCCGAAGGTTGCCCCACACTAAATGGAATATCGCATAAAACTGTTCTTTGGGAAAGAGCTGGCTTTTTCGAAGGATTTGCTCCGCTGCCTCCCAAGACTCTGCGGAAATGATTTCAATGCTGCTCATTACATGAGTTAAGAGAACCGATAAGCACAGTTTTGCGTTTGGATCGGTTGGAAACAATTCCTTCAAAATCTTCTTAATCTCTGGTTTAGATTCTCGAAGGTGATGTCCCTGATAAAAGGGATTTACTGTTGTCATTACCATGTCGGCGATGAACTCTCTCCAAATGGCATAGCCAGCGCACATTGTTCCGTTCTCAATCTTGTTCTCGGTTTCAACATCGCAGTATCTGGAATAAAAGAGTCCACCGGGTATTTCATTGTGCGAACAAAAAATGTGCGCTAATTCATGCAGAATTACGGCAATGAGGTATTCTTCTGGCATCTCAACATCAGACCGAAGCATGATGCCATCATGTTCATCAGAATAAAATGCATATCCGAGGAAGGATTCAAAATACCCATGATCTTCAACAGCTCGATCCTCCCACAATGGAAAGAACTCAGAGCAGAGCGCTTTGTAGATGGATAGTCCTGTTTTCGGTGTGAAGCAACGAACAATAACACTGTCCATGGAGAACGATGTCCCCATCTCGTCATTGAACAATTCCATCGCATATTCTGTTGTGTCGAAAATGCGTTTTTCTGTCATCCTCAGCTTTTCCTATCTTGGGTAGCACTTTTTTCACGCTATCTCTACCCAATAACTTTAGCATATAGGCAAGGCTGGCGCAAGGCATCCACTTGAAACTTCGGAAAAAATTGATTTAGTACAGCGTCCACCAGTAGTCGAAGAGGCGGCGGTAAAAATTGCCCTTCCGAGGAGTATATTTGCAACAGCGAATGCGGCGGCTGGTTTCTCGCTTGATCCATTTTTGGCAATTGCTATTCTTTGGGTATTTGATGTACTTGCCTGTGTGAAGCAGCGTGTCGCCATCGAAGCCCCAGTCAATATAACCCGCATGGGGCACATAGTGCATGGTGACAATCCGCATCAGATGGTCGTTCTTTCTCACGGTTTGCTGCTGACGGTACAGGCGTCCGCCACGCCGCGATGGTTCGGAAGGAAGCTGCTCAAGCCTCCGTTGCTCGATCTGAAGCAAAACTTCGTTTAACTCTGTTTCTGTCATATACTTTCCCATTTGGCACGGTGCGCGTCACAGGGCACAGTCCGTACCAGCTCCCGCGCTGCTTTGAGTGGTATTCTCTCTGCTCTTTTTTGTTCTGCTTGTGAAGCGGCACCATCTGTGTCATGCACACTCACCCTCTTTCCTTGCCGTATCGATCATCTCCATAAACGCCCGGCACTGTGCGGGGTAGTCCACATGGCCGCAAAGCATCATTTTGTTTGAAAGCTCATTCAGAGCGTCAAGAAACGCCCCCTCATCACGCTTGTGGATCCGACAGAAAATTGTTCGTAAATCAAAGCCATCCTTTTGGTATTCCTGAAGGAATTTTACCCGCACTTTGTGCTTGATGAAGAGCTGATCGGCCAGATAGTCGCTGGAGTCAAGAAACGCATAAAACCTGTGGCAAAGAGAAAAGCGCTCCAAGCGCAGATAGTTTTTCAGTTCGGTTGGCATCTTGTCCTCCTTCAACATTTCTGTTACAGAATTGGATTTGGTATTGATTTTTCTGGCGCTTTCGGTTATTCTGAAATACTCCCTTTGGGGAAATAAACATTGGAGGCGAAAGCTATGCAGCAGAACTTTTTCCCGGTCATCGATCCCGTAGCGACTGGGGCAAACATTGTGCGACTCCGGCAGGAGCGCGGCCTGTCTGTTCGGGATCTGCAGGCATTCTTTGGCTTTGAGGAGCCGCAAGCCATATACAAGTGGCAGCGGGGTCAGAGCCTTCCGTCCGTTGATAACCTGTACGCTCTTGGTTCCTTGCTTGAAGTACCGATGGATGAGATCCTGATTTCAGCAAGGCCACAACTGAACATGATAGTTCTTGAGCAGCAGGCTGAAGCCTGCTGCTCAGCTCTTTCTATGAACCGGCTGTTTTGGATACGGCAGAAGTCCGAAATTGCATCGACCATTTTGTCGAGCTTCTGCGCGTGAATGGAGCGTCCGAAGACACTATTCAATCGACATCTGCTCGAAATGTAATAGCCCGAAGGCATCATTTTTCAATAATGAGGGCTTTTCAGCCAAAATGGAGATGTATGTGTGATTAGGTAGTGAGGGCGGATAAGCGAGAAAGCGAAATAACGAGTGAGCGTTGTTTGATGTACGAAACCCTTGGTGTCTGAGCGTCATCCAACTGTTAGAATTAACAGTAGCTCTTTCTTGTTATTTGGAGCTTCCAGAGGAAGCGGTCGAATGTGCAGCCTTATAGTTCATCTGCACCTGAACCGATCTCCGCGCTTTCTTATCCTGCCGCACCCAAAGCAGCCGGTTCTGTTGCAGAGAAGCAGATTATTTCTGCTTCTCTGCGTAGGCGCTGAATACTTCTGCGAAGCTGTCGTTGACATCGAAGGACGGGACATACTCGACCTCCGCATTCACAAGGCAGCGATCCAGCTCGGCAGAGACGGCATCCGCTTTCTTGTTCATGTCAGTGAGATATTTGCGGATGACATTGCGGTCGAAATTGATGGTGGTGACTCGCTTGACGTCGCACTTATACGACACCTGATTGCCGTCGGTGTTGAAGCGGTAGCCTGTGCCGCCGTGGGGCACAAGAACCTCAGAGCTGCGCAGATCGGCCATATGCTTGAATGTGCCCGCAATGCTTTGCCGCTTGCTGTTGATGCTCACCTCACTGTCCATGTCGACGGGCAGCTTGTCCTTGGCCGCATGGATGCCAGACGCCAGAGACTCTCGCTGACCGAGCAACCAGAGCATGAAGCCGGCGACCTCAGTGATTTGCTCAGCGTACTCGGTGCCGGGGATATCGACGGTGGTTTCGTTTTCGGCCTCGGCCATGACCTTTTTGCGAAGATATGTAGTCTCCACGCGGGTCACGTTGGAGTCCCTGCAAAGGATGCTCTGCGCTTCGTCCATCAGAGCCTGCAGCTTGTTCTGATAACGGAAGGCTTCTTTCAAATTCATATCGTTCACTCCTGTCAATTCTAATTTCTGATCGTATTTTATCGCCGAATAAGGACATTGTCATTGAACTGCTGGTTTAATCCTCATCGTCATTTGTCATCCAGATGGCTCGATATAAGTGGACATACTCTCCGACAAGCTCTGGGTATTTATGATAAATGTGCTTGCATACCTTGCGGTACAGCTCTAAGAACCTGTCCTCATCACAAAAGTCGCACAGGCCATCCAAAACCGAGGTGATATCATTGATATCCGCTACTTCACCAGAAAGGACTTCGTCAACTGCAGGGCAGTATAGCATGTAGGCGTTATTGCGAAGTGCTTGAAGCTGCTCAATCAACTCGCCCAGATCATCCATTGTATTCGACACCACAGTTCGCTTCCATTCCTTTTCATGTATCTGAGTAGAACTCCCTCATATCGTCTAACCTCAGACAGGCAAGGCGGCCTCGTTCCGGGTAGCCGCTTCCGCAGTCGACACCGATCATGCGATTCCCGTGCCATATTTTCATTGGCACGGCCTTTTGGTAGTGCGATGTAGGCGTATGACCGAAAACTACTGTCTTGCCTTCTGGCATCGTTTCATAGCCGCGGAGCCTTGTCCATACAATTTCCTTGGTATCCGAGCATTCGGCGGGATTATCAATCCCGCCATGAATGAGCAGATACTGGTTTTTGTTCACGACAACCTCGATGTTTAGTGGAAGTGCATGGAGATACCGAAAAATCTCCAGCCTAAGTGTCTTATGGATATGCTTTATGTAGGAATGCGTAATACCTCCGCCGTTTGCGTACCAAAGGCGGAGGTATTTATTTTGTCCCCACCAGTCTTTCGGGCAATCGTCGTTGTAATAGAGGGCATCCAGCATCATAAACTCATGGTTTCCGAGCAGCATCCGTACATTTGGCATCGCCATCAGTTTACGAAGGAGGCGAATGCCGTCCGGATACCTGTCAATCACATCGCCAAGAACATAGAGCGTGTCCTCTGGCTGCAGCTGTATTTTCTGCATCACAGAGTCAAACCTTTCAGTGTTTCCGTGGATATCAGACATAACGTAAGTACTACCGGTGTTCAACATACCAAATCCTTCTCATATCAAGCGTCAAGGTGCATATTTTCCTTTAGGCTGGAGCGGTGGAAGCGTTGGATACCCACGACTCTTAAGCTGAGAAAAACAGCGCTGCCGAATAAGAGCGGCCATCTTCCGATAGTTACTTTGAGAAATCACTTTCTTATCGAGAAGAACCCGATTATAGTAGTCAAGCCATAGCCGCTCGATCCAGATTTTCTTTATGTCTTCGGGGAAAGCAGAACCTGCGTCTTGCATTTTAGTCACCTCTCCGCAAATGTTGAAAAGAGTAAATACTGGTTCTCAGTTATAGTCATTCTGTTTGCTGGGCGCCTTATCTGGCTCGGTATGGTTATTCTCCATTGCCTCCAGACGGTCGGCTGCTTCGCGCTGGTCATCACCCATACAGATCGGGATCTCCCACTCATTGGCATCGCACCATTCTGCATTCTCACGTAGGCGGGAAGCCAGTTCTGAATTTGTCAGCTCATTCATACCTTTCACTCCCATAGAAATTGTTTCGCTTACGCGGACGTACTATCCTTTGCATCCGAGGCATTATTACAATGCAGCGCTGCGCTGCGGCGCACATTGCTTATCAACAACCCTGCTGTATAGTCATATAAATCTTGCGTCCCGGATCTGAATACAGCGGAAAACCAGCCTTTTTCGCACACTTCCTTGACGAGGGAATCAGCTTGCTTTAGACATACTTCATCGTGCTGGTCGGCGTTGGTCATCCAAATTAAGACGATTCGCTTCTCCTCGTTTATTGAAACCTCCACAATATCCCTCCTACTCGTTATCCTGGCACTCTTTAACGATATAGTCATATAGCGCTTCCGGTTCTTTAAGACACCACTCGCGGCTACCATCAGATTCCCACACTTTATAATCCTCGGTGGCCTCATAGAGCCACCATTCGATGTAGTCATACTTGTCGTTGACAGCTTCCTTCATCACCATGCGTAAGGCTTGCAGCCACAGATTGTCGCAGCCAAAGGTGAAGCAGTCAGCCACTTTACTGAGTGCCTTACATACCTCGTCATTGATCTTTTCTTGTTCACGAATCATACGAAGTGCCTTGCAGAAGGTTTCCTTCGTCAAAAGCCGCTTGCTATTCTCCATCTGCATCCACCTCATCACATAGCCGTTTTGCTTCCAGGAGGTCTTCTTCCGTATAGTCAAAGGGGATTCTACCCAGCCGGACAGTTTCCTGAAAGAAGAGGATGATTGCTTGCTCATGGGTTAGCCCATATCTCTTGAATACCTCTCCGGCTTTCTCATACAGATCGGCATCGATTTTCAGCTCTATTGTTTCATAGCGCGGTTCGGCAGGTGGTGCCTGCTTTGCGAGGATCTCGTCCAGCGTCACCGGCTCATAGTTCCAGTACATACAGCCCACATTGAAGATGCGGTTGGAAAAATTGCGCTCATTCAGGCTCTTGGCAATTTCAAGCTCGATGTCAGCTTCCTCAGTAAAGTGGGAGTGTCCATGGAGGTGGATGGCTTGATATCTATGACCATTGTACATCGGCATAAAGTAGTGACTGAGAATGCACCGGCGCACGGAGCCATCTTCCAGCGTTACGCAGATATCATCATAATCCTTGACACCCGCCAGCGCATTCTTTGCCTGTGCGTTATGGAGGAATCGGTCATGGTTGCCTTTGATCAGTACAATCTGACCATTCAGGCTTTTGATGAGATTGTGGGCATCGCCGTTCCGGGATTTCCAAATAAGGTCGCCAAGGACATATACAAGGTCACCCTTGCCGACTTTTGCGTTCCATCGACGGATGAGTTCTGCATCCATTTCTTCAACGGTAGCAAACGGACGATGGTCAAAGCGAATCACATTTTCGTGTCCGAAATGCAGGTCGCTTGTAAAAAACACCTTTCCCAGCGTGAGCACCTCCCTTAACCGTTGTTTTCCTTTTCTGCTGTTGCTTGGCTGGCATCTGCTTGCAGCATCTTTTGATAATGCACTTTCAAATCGTCCCGAAGCTTACGCCAATCCTCACGATAGTCGAGCTTCTCGTCAGGAAGCTCCCTCTCAATATCCTCTATCATGACGCTGATTGTCCTCGTATCCATTACATCAAGATACCTCCGAACAAAGCCCATCAGGACGGATGGCATATAGGTGTGGCGTCCAATGGAGTATCGCAGGGCGCTATTGACAATGCATCCAAAATCATCATCAAACACGAAGGAAAACCATTGCGCCGGGCAGAGAACTAAGTCGTCTTTCCCCTCGTCCGTGATCACATAGCCGATATTTTCTTTGTCGATCTTTTCCAAGAGTTCGTCGAGCTGGTCGCCGAGAACTGTCCGGCTGATCCGCTCCATTTGGTCGAGCGGCTGTAAATACTTAAACTCATTCATTTGTGTTCTCCAATCAATAATCATCCATCTGCGAAGATGTCCTCGCAGACAGTCAAGGCTGATGTCCTCAGAATACAACGCATCGACACCCGCTTTTACATCGCTGAATTTCTTCTCTGGCAGAAACAGCGAGGTCAAAACGGTTGGTTCCTTGCGGTCATCGAAAAGGACGATTCCGGGATGTCCCCATGCATTGTGAACCGGCTCCCAATGATCCTCTGCATGAGCATTGCTGTGGTAACAGAAACCATAGATCTTTGGCTTGATGCATCGGATGTACTCGTCACCGTCTTTTATCAGAAGGATGTCCATGAACACGGTGTGGAGCTTCATCGTGTAGATGCAGTCCCAGATGTTTATAAAATCCCACGACCGCTCCTTCAGGCTTTGATAGTTTTCACTGATGAGGGTTACAGGCTCAAGGAGTGGCTTCTCAGCATAAGCGACATGATGTGTCACCGCTTTTTTGCCCTTTTTGAAACTACGGAAGGCATTGACCGTTTCACTGAATTGATCCTGATCCAGCGAATCTATGAAGCTTTCAATTTCCTGCAGCGTACCGTAGTAACGCTTTGATGATGACACGATGCTGGGAGTGAAATAGTTGTCCAGCGTGATGGCATAGTATTTTTGCGGATGGCCATTATCAAACGGCTCGGAGAAACATGCATCCACATCGAAATCCCACCGCTCGGGTCCGAACTCATCCGGATATTCGTTGACGAGCCACTCTTTCTTTTCTTTGAGCTGCTCGACGATACTGGAGATATCGTAATTTGAGTAGATTTGTGCGCCGCGCAGGACGCTGATGATTTCACCACCCCAGACGATATCGTCGTAGCCGATGAGCCGGTCGTAGAAAGCGCCCGTGTTTGGAAGCGGTGCATCCTCTATTTTCCCTCCGTAGGCGACATACAGACTATCATCCTTCAGGTAGTGATTTGTAAACTTGTTTGGGACATATCTCAAATCCGTGATGCCTTTGGTAGACATATACCCGAAACGCTTATGGTAGCGACCATAGACATACCACTCCGGCAGGTCTGCCACGAGGATTTTCGTCTTACGATCATTGGAGAACAGGGTTCCATCGTCGCTTCTGATATAGCGGTGGGCATGATCACGGAATACGATTGCCTCGACCGTGTATAAGTTGTTCCGGAATCTGCTCACGGCGCCTCATCTCCCTCTGTGATTTTAAACTGCTCGGCTGACTCAAAGTCATGGAATAGAAAGTGCATTCTATCAATTCTCTTGTTGATATGCCAGTGACCGCATAGCCAAGCTCTGTACGCTATGGATTCTTCTATTTTGTCGAGCCAACGCTCCGTGCTGTCATCCACGCTGCTCTGGTCGATCATTGGCAAGAAGGCTTCTGTCGGCTCGTATTTAAACGGGCAGGTATGCGAAAGAACCACATCAAAGTGCTTTTCCGCAATCTGCTTTTCGACGAATGCCTTAATTTCAGCGGAGGGCTGTTCATCCTCCCACCAGCCATAGCCACGCATAAGGCGGTAGTACTTGTCCACACTGTATGCGCCGCCGATGACGAGGTACTCTATCCCCTCCAGTGAATAAACGCACCCATCTTTTGCAAAGAGAAGATTGGGAAACTCATCCTCATACCATACTGTCCCGCCATTTCATTCCTTTGTTGTGTAGCTTGGAATCTTGGCGGGTCGCATTTCGTGGTTGCCATGAATACAGAAGATAGTGGGCTTCAGCCGGTTCAGCTCCTTCTTCAGCTCCCGGTCACGATCATCACGGCTATAATTTGCACCAACATCTCCGAGAATTATAAGAGTATCCGAAGATGTCAGGTGAAAGCGTTTGCAGAACCTCACGACTTCAAAACTCGAGCCGTGTATGTCCCCGGTAAAATAAATCATCTGGTTCTCCACCTTTCTGCGCTTATTATATCAGGCTTCCCGTCCAAATAGTTGGACGCACAGAAAACATATACACTTTGCGCGAAATCATATTCACTTATATTTCTGCAAACAATAAACCCACAGTCATTGGTCTTGACTGTGGGTCGATTGCACTTATCAGCATATCTTGTAGAATTAGGTATTACCGGCTGTTCCGGGGCGGCTGGCGTCGATACACTCGAAGCGCTTCTTTCAGTGATTTCACAGTATGTAGAATAATCAATCGCTCGCTCTCGGTGGTGTCTGCCAGCAGCATGGTCAATTCCACGCTTGCACTTATGGAATCTCCGTGCAGTTGCTCTGCCAGAAGAATGTCGGTCGGCGCGCCCAGAGCATTTGCGATCTGCACGAAGGTGTCCAGACTCATGCTCCGATTTCCTGTTTCCATATAGCTCACATAGGACGGGGTCTTGTCAATCAGTTCAGATAGCCTTGCCTGGGACAATTGGTTTTCCTGTCGGATTTGCTTAACGCGCATGCCAAGGGCCTTGTAGTTGATACTCATAGTATGAACCTCCAAAAAAATTTGTCGGTTCTAATTATAGTGAATACGCTATATCATCGCCTCTGCATTATATCCGTTTCGCCCACGCTTGATATAATATAGCTTATAAAATAGCCTGCAGATTATATTGAGGAGGTGAGCCGATGGCTGCGCGAGATCCTGCGGAGAGTCAAATGATCGGCTCCCGGATTCGAGAGGCTCGGGTAAAATGCGGAATGAGCCAGTCCGATTTGGCGGTGAAGGCTAATATTTCTTTGCCCCATATTAGCGACATTGAGTTGGGAAAGACCAACATGATGTTGTCCTCCTTTATTCGGATTGCAGAGGCATTGCAGGTTTCAGCTGATTCTCTGCTCCGTCCAAATATCCCGGAAGTGATGGGCATCTATCAAAACGAGTTTGCGGAGGCACTTGAGGGCTGCACATCGGCGCAGATTGACTCCATTCTTAGAGTTGTTCGAGAGATGAAACTCACTATGCAGAAAAAAGAAGAATACTAAAGTATCATATATGGAAACGGGCTGGAGTGAATCCAGTCCGTTTTTTTCTGTTCAAATCTAAACTGATGGTCAAGTAGTTGACCGCCGGTTTATTTTCATTCCGGAAGGTGCTTTGTATAATCAATGACATATAAATACCCATCGGAGGTTAGTATGTCAGAAATGATTGAAAAGACGGAGGAGAGTGCCCTCGAGGTCATGCCGTCCTTTGATTTTTTGTTGGAGCAGGAAACAGAGCAGCAGACGCAGATAGCGGCGCATCGGGCGTGGCTCAAGAGCATTAAGCACGAGAGACCTCTGCCGAAGCATCACCACAAGGTTGCGGTGTATATTCGGTATTTCAATCAGACAAAGCATGAGAATTACCTTGCATATCACAAAAAGCAGTTTCTGGATACCATTGGCCTTTGCCCGAACTGGGAGTTTGTAGGCTTCTATATTGATGAGGGTGGGACAGCTCCCAATATGGAAAACGCCAAGGAGTGGACACGGTTACTGGAAGACTGCTTTGACGGCAAGGTCGACTTGATCATCACGCAGAAAGTCAGCAATGTATCAAAGAAACCATCCGAAATCTCATTCTGCGCCAGGATCCTCGCTGCACATGGAGTTGGCATCTATTTTATTTCTGAGGACATGTTCACACTTGCCACATACTATCAGGAGGATCTAAAAGACCCATTTTTCTACCCCTCTCCAGACTGGCAACTGCTTCCCGATGATGATCTCGATGTAAGGGGTATGCTCCATGAATAATCTTTCCAAGCGGCAACAGGCGATGATTGAAGAAAAGCAAAAGGTTCATAGACGGGTTAATACGCCTGTTGATCCCGCTAATTATGAATGCATCCCCGCAAAAAAGTAAGTTGACTACTTCGACAATGATATTCCGCAGAGAGTAGCGGTGTATGCCCGTGTTTCCACGGACAATGTCCAGCAGACATCCTCCTATGAGCTTCAGAAGAAGTATTACGAGGAGTTTGTCATCCGTCATCCCAACTGGACGCTGGTAAAGATATATGCTGATGAAGGCATAAGCGGAACATCGATGGCACATCGAGACGAGTTCCTTGCGATGATTGCGGACAGCCGGGCCGGTAAAATCGACATGATCATAACAAAGAGCGTATCTCGATTCGCGCGTAATGTGGTGGACTTTCTGAGTATGGTTCAGTCGTTAGCGGAACTGCCCCATCCGGTCGGCATTTTCTTTGAAAGCGAGTGCATTTTCTCGTTGAAGGATGACTCGCAAATGGCGCTCTCCTTTCAGGCAACGATGGCCCAGGAGGAGTCGCATATCCGAAGTCGGAGCATGGAAACCTCTCTGCACATGCGGCTGGATGGCGGCTTGCCTCTGACCCCCAAGCTGCTTGGCTACTCCCACGACACGGATGGAAACCTCATTGTAAACCACGAAGAGGCGCCCACGGTAAAGCTGATTTTCTATATGTATCTTTACGGGTACTCAACAGCGGAGATTGCGGACACGCTGACGGAGCTTGGCCGCAAAACCTATCTTGGGAATGTCACATGGACTTCCGGCGCCGTGGTACAGGTTCTGCGGAATGAAAGGCATTGTGGGGATGTATTGACACGGAAGACCTTCACCCCCAACTTTCTCACCCATCTGTCAAAGAAGAATCGCGGCGACAGGATGCAGAGCATCTACCATAATCATCATGAAGCCATTGTATCGAGGGATGACTTCATAGCGGTTCAGCACATGTTGAACAACGCAAAGTATGGGAACAAGTCTATTCTGCCGGAGATTCGCGTCATAGACAGCGGATTGCTTAAAGGATTTGTCCAGATCAATCCGCGTTGGTCTGGTTTCAAGGCTGCTGATTATTATCGTGCAGCCGCCAGCGTCCAACCAGCGGAAGACGGTGTCGTGGACACCGAAGGGTTCGTCGAAGAAAAGCCTCAAATCCATATTACCGTTGAAGCCGGCGATTTTGACATGCGGGGTTTTGAAATCACTCGGTCCGAGTTTTTCGATTCGACCAAACGACCGTACATCATCTTTCAGGATAAGGTGATCAAGTTCAGTACCGCATGCGTCAGAAAGTTCGAAAAGAACAATAAAGTGGAGCTGCTCGTCAATCCTTGTGATATGCGCTTTGCAGTAAGGACTGCCGCAAAAGACAGCCGTCATTCCGTCGTATGCTCCAGAGTGGACAATGGGATTTACTATCCGAGGCAGATCGCATCTTCCGCGTTTATTGGGACGCTGTTTGAGCTGTTTGACTGGAATGCGGATTTCAAATACCGCATTTCCGGGTCCCTGTTTGAGAAGGACGGGGAGTCGGTTTATATCTTCAATTTGAACGAGGCCGAAGCCTTTATCAAACCATATATGCTGGACAGTGAGGCAGGAACTGGCGAAGATGGATTGCCTGTAAAACCGCTCTCCATGTCGGGGAAACGGGTTCGAGCGATACCACAGGAATGGATGAATTCGTTTGGTAACCAGTATTATCTGCATCAGCACAACTTTCCCTCTGTCGAGTCACAGAGTGAAGACGATTGGAAAATTCGTATGGAGGGACAACTATTTGAGACAGGGGAGAAAATCCATGTCACCAGCTTTGACGAGCTCAAAGGGTTTATTACCCAAGAGCTGACAAAGAGCAAGATGGAGGGAAAACCAAATGAACGAGCCGAATAACAGCCAACCGCAAAGCGTCATTGCTGGGATGCTTCAGCGGCTGCATGAAGACGCCCCGGAGAGCGATGGCAATTTCACTTTAACAGAAGATAAGGAGCCACAAGCGCCAGCTGCTTTGTCCGACGGAGATGTGATCGAGCTTGGCAAAGAGTTTGATTACGACGGCTTTCAGGTAGTGCGCCGTGAGTTCTTCGCCCACACAAATGAGCCGTCAATTACTTTCAATAATTTCAAAGTCTATGTCAACGCGGCTTGCCTCTCCCGATTTCAAGCGGTGGACTATGTGCAGGTGCTGGTGAATAGTGACAGTAAGATACTTGCGATTCGGCCTTGCATGGAAGAAGAACGAGATGCTTTCTCTTGGTGTGTCCCTGGTTCGGGACGCAGAAAACCGAGACAAATCACCTGCCGCCTCTTTTTTGCCAAGGTGTTCTCTCTTATGGATTGGAATACAGATTATCGCTATAAGCTGCTCGGCAAGGTGATCCATGCAAACGATGAATACCTGATTGCCTTTGACCTGTCGGCAACGGAAGTTTATCAGCGCGTGTATAAAGATGGGCAAAAGCCGAAGACCTCAAGAACTCCCGTTTTTCCGGAAGGTTGGCAGAACCAGTTCGGCCTTCCCTTCAAAGAGCATCGCAACTCCATGCAGATCAATATCTTCGATGGATATGCCGTGTATGGGATAAAGGAAAACGCAGCTTCTGCCGCCGAAACAACCGAGGAGAATTCACAACTCGAAATGGACCATGACGCGCTACAGGGAGGGTCTGTAGGATGAACAATGAAAAACGAATCGTTGCCCTGACTCTTGATGTGAAAAGAACCAGAATCCGAATATACAGAGCCACGCTCCGAGCGCTCGGCTACCCCACGTATATCCAGTTTTTAATTAACCCCGAAGATCTCTATATTGCCATTCTTGGTTCTGAGATTCCGATAGCTGGCGGAACGGCAAACCGCATCAAACTGCCTAATTCGAGCCTCGACGGAAAGCCTTCGGTTGAGTTCTACAGCACTTCGCTGATAAACGGGCTGGTTCGAGTGTTTGGAGAATTAGACAGCACATACAACTATCATCTGACGGGCGAGATAGACGAAGTGAACCGAGTAGCATACTTTTCTATGCGATCATTACAGCGAGTTGAGCGGAGGAAACTCAATGGGAAACAAGGGATTTGAGCAGTTAAAAATCGACAACGAGTTTCAGACACTCATTCGTCCATTGAGCCGCGAGGAGCGTGGACAGCTTGAAGCCAATCTTGTCAATGATGGCTGTCGGGACCCTATAATGGCTTGGAATAAAACCATTGTTGACGGGCATAACCGATATGAGATTTGCAACCGTCTACATATCCCCTATGCCGTAGAGGATGTCGAGTTTGACGGCCGTGAAGAGGCCATCGTTTGGATCTGCAACAATCAGCTTGGCCGGAGAAACATCACCGAAGAAACTCGGAAGTATCTGATCGGCCGGCAATATGAGGCGGAAAAGATCATCGGCTTTCACAGGAATCGTGACGGCCATAACCAGTGGTCAGCTTTAACTGGTATGGAAGCAGAAGATGAGCCAACAGAGCAGGAACGAAGGGAAAGCGGCCGGCGTACAGCCAATCGCTTGGGCAAGAAGTATCATGTATCGTCCGGCGCAGTCCAAAAGTATGCCAAGTACAGTGCGGCTCTGGATGTGATTGGGGATAAGGCGCCGGAGCTGGTTCCGCAGATCCTATCTGGCAACTATAAGATTTCCCACGAGAACCTCGTCACCCTTTCCACAATGGATGCGAAAGATGTTAAGGCTTTGAGCAAGAGAATCGGTCGCGGAGGCGGCTCTTTTGTTCGCTATAGTGAGTCGAGGAAGGACTTTACGGATGAACCAGCTGGGAAGCCTGGGCCGAAGCCCCCAGTGCTGCCAGCGATTAAATCCATGCCCGCTTTCGATCCTGACGCCGAGGTCGCCGGGCTTACTCTAACCATTCCGTCATGGACAAGCTCCATTGAACGCACCAAAAACGCAGCCGACCTGACCACTGTTTCAACTTTAGCGAAAGTGCGACTTGAAGAGGCGTTAGAGTTGCTGGACAGCAAAGTGCAGGAGATGCTCAGAGCGATAAAGGAGGATTCCTAATGCCTGATTTCAGCATGTTTGTACCGAATGTACATTTTGAGCAGATCCCGATAAAGAACTTGGTGTCCAATCAGGAGTACCAGCGAACGCTCTCGACTGCCCATGTGGAAAGAGCCGCAGAGCATTTTGACCTCCATCAGATCAATCCTGTAAAGGTGAGCCGCCGAAACGGAGTCAATTATGTGTTCAACGGTCAGCACACGATTGAGATCGTCGCATTGGTTTCCGGGTCGCGTGACACGCCGGTTTGGTGCATGATCTACGATGATCTGGAGTATGAAAATGAGGCCGACATTTTCGCAAATCAAATGAAGTATGTCAAACCTCTTAAGCCATACGAAGTATTCATGGCGAATGTCGAGGCTGAAAACAGCAAACAATTGATTATCAAGGACTTGGTTGAGTCTTACTCGCTCACGATTGGTCAGGTAAAGAATTATGGCGTCATCTGCGCTGTTTCTGCCTTGGAGCGCATCTACGACAAGTTTGGCTATCATGTGCTGGATAGGACGCTACGGCTGTGTGTTGGCACATGGGAGGGAGACATGAACTCCCTCTCAGCCAATTTTCTTTATGCCGTCGCGCGGATCGTGAATGCCTACGGAGACGCTCTCAAGGATGACCTTTTTAAAGAGCGAATCGGCGCAATGTCTGTGAAACTGCTTACCCGCACGGCAAAAGAGAGACGCCCCGGCTCCATGGGTTTTGCCGAGGCAATGCTCGTTGCGTACAATAGGAAGTGCAAGTATCCGCTTCGCTGGAATAGTCTATATGAAAAGAACAACGGGACAACAGACGGTCTGGATGCCGACCTCCCGGACGAGGAAAGGGATGAGTCAGACACGGCAGAGGATTATGGAGGTGATTGAAGCTGTGCTACAGCGGAATCAACCTCCGCTGAACGGAACGCTAATGCGGGAAAACGCTGTAATGATACGCCCAGAAAACGAGCTGTGGCTGGTGTAGGTTCATAGATTCGACAACACTCCTTCCCAAAAGCGGCAAAGCACGCATCTGATTTAATTTTATAATTTGATTTTGCATATTTTCTGCAAAATAGATTGATAAAACTTGACTGACGGGATTTTGAGAGCTATAATATGATTGCAACACGGGAATACTGAATGTAGTTGGCAAGAGGAGGACTCTGTTATGATCATACAGTTTAGCGTTGAGAATCACCGTTCAATCAAGGACAGTGCAGTTATCAGCTTTGCCGCATCCAAAGATAAGTCGTTGGAAACATGCCTGCTGCAAGGTGACGCGAAGAGAAAGCTGCTGCCTGTCGTAGCTTTGTATGGAGCTAACGCAGCCGGTAAGAGCAATATGCTCCATGCGCTGCTCACAATGCGGGATATGGTTGTAGGCAGTGCCTCTAAGGTTTCTAAAGGAGAAATGCTGCCGTGGGATCCTTTTGGGAACTCCGAGCAGCCGACCTCGTTTGAGGTTTCCTATATCTATCGTCAAATCCGTTATGTTTACGGGTTCTCTTACAGTCAGAAGCATATCCACAGCGAGTATCTTTATCACTGGCCAAACGGAAGAGAAGCACTCATCTTTTCAAGGGAAAATGGGAACTATGAGTTCCGGGAAAATGTTGCCGAGCAGACCACGCTGGCAAACAGGACGCCGGATAACAAGCTCTATCTCGCATCTTCGAATGACTGGAACTGCCCTCAGACCGAACTGGCATACAAGTGGTTTCTTGAGCAGCTGACCGACATGATGCAGCCAGCACTCCCTGCGGAAACCATCGCGGAAATCGCAAAAAGCAACGACCAAAAGGCTCGCATTCTTAAGGAACTCCTTGTGGCTGACCTGGGGATCTCGGATGTGTCCATTCGGAACGCAACCGCCAAGAACCAGCCCCCCATCATCATGACAACCCATCGCATTATCTGCGAGGATGACGCAACTGACTTCTTCCAGCTTCGTCTTGAAGAAGAGTCGGCCGGTACGCAGCGCTTTTTCTCCCGCATTGGCGGTTGGCTTCATGCGCTGGATACCGGGGCGCTTTTAGTGGTGGATGAAATCGAGGTAAGTATGCATCCGCTATTGACTCGCCGCCTGATTGAGATGATCCAGGATAGCTCAATCAATGTAAACGGTACGCAGCTGCTTTTTACCACACACGATGCATTGCTCCTGGATCTCTCTTTCTTCCGTCGGGATCAAATCTGGTTTGCGGAAAAGAGCGACAAAACCTGCGCCACCGAAGTATTCTCCCTTGTCAGTTTTTCGCCTCGTAAGGGTGAGAATATCCGTAACGGCTATCTTCAGGGTCGCTTTGGAGCGATCCCCTTCATCGGAGGTGGTCAGCTATGGCAGGAATGAGGAAAGAGTATAATCCCAATCGCGTGGCGCGTCGGAGCCGGCGCCCGGTTGTCTATATTGTGTGCGAGGGAAAAGAAACCGAAATCAATTATTTCAAACATTTTCGGACACGGAACTGCCTGGTCAATATTGTGCCGATCCCATCCAAGCACAAGGCGGCAGAGCATTTGGTGCGCCACGCCAAAGACTTGGTGAAGCAGTCCTTCTCGCCAAAGGATGGTGATACGATCTGGTGCGTGTTCGACCGGGACAGCAATACCAATGAGATGCTATCCAATGCGGAAAAGTATGCGGCGGCAGCGAAGTATGGCATTGCCTTTTCAAATCCATGCTTTGAATATTGGTTCCTGCTCAACTACATAGACCATGTCGGTTATATTGGCGATGCTGCCGAGGCATTGCGATTGCTCCGAGAGCCTGGGCGTCTTGAGAACTACGAGAAAGCGCATGATGTGTTTGCTGCACTATTCGGCAGCCAGGATGCCGCAATCCAACGCGCCTCCAAGCGTATCGAGAAGCTTGGGAAAGAAGGGACCGCGGTATTGAGCAGAGACAGCAATCCCTGCACAACCGTGTTCCAGCTGGTGGAGTACTTGATGCACCAGAATCCGTGATATTAAAGAAGCACCGGCAAGGCGGCAAGTGACGAATCATCTCACCGCTGTTTGCCGGTGCTATTTGATTTTGCCGTCAGATAAAATCAAATATAATGGACGAAGCAGCGTCATTTGTCCATTATATTTGACATTACTCAGCTCAGGCGTCGAGGCTTTCTTCGACGACATACCCACCGCCGAAGATGATTTCGAGCTTTCCCTCGGGAAGTACCTTGATGCACTCGATCATTTGGCGCACGATTGAGTCATCGTATTCAAACCGTTTCTGTTCTCTCTGCGCAATGATTTTCTGAATCTGTTCGAGGCGCTCATTGGTCGAGCCAGAGGTATTTGCGCTGTCTTCTACAGTTGCAATCCTGCTTTTCAAGAGTGCGATGGTATCCGATATTTCTTTGAACTCCGCTTCACGACTTTCCATATCATCTCCGCTCTGAACGCTGTCATTGATCAGCTCTATCATTTTCTTGTTGAGTGCATCGATTTTTCTTTGAAGAAGGTCTATTTCATCAGAACACCTGTTTAAGCCGAGTGCCTCACTGATGGTAGCCTTCATCAGCGCCATGTAGGTTGAGCGATCTTCTTCGTTGAATTGGTTGAGCGCTCTCATGATTGCACTGTGGAGCTTGATTTCATCGACTGTAGGTGAAGTCTTGCAATACTTCTTTCCATAATCCAGCCGGTTAATGCAGCGCCACACGATTTTCTTCTGACCACTGGCTGTCCATGTTACACGCTTATAGCGGCTTCCGCATTCGGCGCAGACGAGAACATCAGTCAAGGCGAAGCGTGAGTATTTACCAGTTGCGGTGATGGATGATTTCGATGACTGCGGAGTTCTTGTTTTTCTCCGCATCAGTTCCTCCTGTGTCTTATGGAAGACCTCCCTGCTGATGATGGCGGGATGGCTGTTCTGCACATAATACATCGGAGCCTCGCCCGTATTTTTGCGTCGTGTCTTTGAGATGCAGTCAATCGTGACCGTTTTTTGGAGAACCGAATCGCCGCAGTATTTTTCATTTGTCAGGATGCCAGAGATCATGGATTCGCTGAAGGAAAGGCTTTTTCCGGGTATCTCGATTTTCTCTGCCTTCATTGCGGCGGAAATTCTTCGGGGCGTTTCTCCAGCAAGGTACATATTATAGACTCGCTTGACTAACGCCGCTTCCTCGGGGACAATCTCAGGCATTCCATCTTCGCCCTTTTTATAGCCGAGGAGCTTTTTATACATGAACACCGAATTGCCATCCTCAAACTTTTTCCGGAATGTCCATGTAATGTTTTTGCTCATACTCTCCGATTCAGACTGGGCAAACCCTGCATAGATGACGAGGTAGAGTTCGCTGTCAATTTTGAGGGTGTCGATGTTCTGTTCCTCGAAAAATACACCGATTCCTTTCGCTTTCAGGATTCGCACATGGTCGAGGCAATCGACGGTATTACGGGCAAATCTTGATACGGATTTTGTGATGATGTAGTCGATTTTCCCAGATAGGCAGTCATTGATCATCTTTTTAAACTGAGGGCGCTTGTCTGCCCGAGTGCCTGAGATGCCCTCGTCAGCATATAGGCCAGCGAACTCCCAGTCCTTTCTGGCGGCGATCATCTCCGAGTAGACTTTCTTTTGCGTAGTATAGGAAGTAAGCTGTTCTTCGCTGTCTGTTGAAACACGGCAGTAAGCTGCAACCCTCTGCTGGTGGTATTTTTCCTTATCGACAATCAGCGAGCGTTTCGGCTCAATGACTGTTACTGTTTTTTTCGGGATTTTGGTCACTTGCATTTTCTTCATCTCCTATCTCGGTGTCTGTTTTGGTGTGTAGCGTGAGTCTGCCACCATCATCGAGCGTGATGTAGCTGATAAGGTCAGTAAAGTATGTTATCTGTAGTTCCTCTTGCGGTATCATCATCTCGGCTCTTTTTCTGGCGATGGATGCCGCGATATTGAGTTTTGCTTCGCTTTCTCGGTACATCTGACTTGCCATGCTGACAGTCTTTTCGATGATTAGAGCCTCATTGGGGCAATCCTGCTCCAACTCACGGCATATTTCATTGTTGACTTTTTGAACTGCCGGCGACATATCCTGACGCTTATGGGGACGGGGTATCAGAAGCTTTGTATTGCAGATAAGGCGATTCATCAGAACATTGATTTTCTCCAGAAGCTGTGTGTCGCTGATTCTAATCAAGAATCCGCACATATCATTTGTACACATCCAGCTTTCACGGACACGATGCTTATTGCTGACCCGCCTTCGCATGGGAGCGCCGCATTTGGCGCAGCGGACATATCCACGCAGGAGGTTGATTGCCTTACAGTTCGTTTCACAGGTGTTGCGCTGTCGGGCAGTTTTTAGATTGACCGCTGTTTCATAAATGGTTTCGTCGACGATTGGGTCATATTCTCCATCCCCAATGTATTTGGCATTGTCGATAATCCTTGCAATTCTCGCTTTATCCCATATATCTGTCTTTTCACTATAAGGAATCTTGCGCCCAGTCAGTTCTTCGGCAATCGCCTTAAGCGAGGAGCCTTGAATATATGCCTCAAAGATTTCTCGAATTACATCGGCTTCTTTTCGCTCAATGACGGTATTACCATTTCGGACTGTGTAGCCATATGGGATATAGCGGATCTTTTTCATGGGCGTTCTCCTATTTCAAATCAGCTCTGTAAACTTCAGACCACCGATAATCGTCATTTCCATTTCATCGGCTCGGCTGATTGTGATTTCCTTGATTATTTCCATGAACATCTTCTCATCAAAGCTCTCCAACGGATCCTCCAGCTCATCCAGCGTCGCTTTCAAGTGTCGGACATCCTCAAGCATTCGGATGATTTGGGTGTCAAGCTCTGTTTGGCGCTCCTTTTTCAGAGACGCAAGCTGATTGCTTATTTCTCTGGACTGTGCCTGATGCACCTCGGGAGCAAGGTATCCTTTTGCGCGAAGCTGCTCCAGCATGAGAAGTTTGGCATTCAGTTCAGCGATATTCTGGCTCATTTCTCGAGCGGCAAGATTGTTCTTTTTGTACATGATGGTTGCGGACTCGAGCCGGGAGATCACCTGTCCAAGAATGTCTTCTCCGAAGCGGAGCTTATTCACCATGGCGATGAAGCCATCATAGATTCTTTCCTCGCTATAGTAGTTGGAGCGACAGGCATTTTTATCGCTGATATGTTGGCAGCATCCCCATTTAACATTTCCCGACACAATCCGTCTGCGAAAAAACGAGCCGCACTCAGAACACTGAATGCGGCTCGTAAGAGGATATATATTTTGAGTTGTGGATTTCGAGAAAGCATCCTGCCGCTTCTTGAGCAGGAATTGAACCTTTTCAAAGGTTTCCTTGTCAATGAGGGGAGCGTGTGTTCCCTGTGCGTAGAATTGGTCTTCCTGACCCCTGTTTGTGAATTGTTTGAACGGAACGGTCGTATCTCGGTAAGTCTTTTGGTATCGGCTATCACCGATGTATTTCTCGTTGCCCAAGATATAAGCAACTTTTGCAGAGCGCCAAACACCTTTCCCTGTTTTCGTAGGGATGTTTCTTGTGTTCAGCTCTCGGGCAAGCTCGGAGGTCGAGAATCCATTCAGGTATAGACGGAATATCGTGCGGACAATTTCTGCTTCTGGCTCATACACGGACAGTTCCTTGTTTATGAGGCGGAAACCATACGGAGCGTTGCTGTCTACATACTCACCGTCTTCCATCCGTTTCACAATTGATAACCGTTGATTCTGGGAGATTGCCTTGGATTCTTCCTGTGCAATGGCAGAGAAGGTATTCAGAAGCATCTCATCGCCGAGAGCCAGCGTGAAGATACCCTCTTTTTCAAATTGAACCCCTATCCCGAGGAGCTTTAGCTTCCGAACATAGGCAAGGGATTCCTTTGCGTTTCGTGCGAAACGGGATACCGACTTGGTGACAATAAGGTCGATTTGGTGGAGTTCACACATCTGAATCATCCGCTGGAACTCTGTACGGTTTTCCGCTTTCATACCAGACAGACCTTCATCGGCGAAAATCTCGACCAGCTCCCATTCTTTGCGTTTCTGAATCAGGCTGGTATAAACCTTGATCTGGTTGGCGTAGGAGTTCTGCTGATCTGCCGAGTTGGATGATACTCTGCAATATGCGGCGACTCGCTTTTTATCAATAGCTCGCCGTGTGACAGGCGATATCAGCTTCACTTCGGGCATCAGCTTTTCCTCCCTTCAAAAGTGTATATGTTTTTGCAGTAGGTGTATATGTTTTGGTCTGTATCACATTTTGATACAGACCACCGACTTCCGGGCAACACACATTATACCGACACCTTTGCCGAATAGCTATACAATTCTGAGAGAAAATGAGAAAAGAATTAGTCGGCCAGAACGATGTCGGCCCCAGTCAATTTCTGATAATATTGTTTGGCTCTATGGTACTCTTTTGCCGTGATTGAGCCGCCTGCAAGCATTTCCTTAAGGACGCACACGATACAGAGGTAATTGGCATTTTTCGTATTTTTCTGTGACAGCATCTGCTTACCACCTTTCTGCGTCTCGAATCATGGCTGTTTCCCATGCCTCGGGATGATAATCATCCCCGTAGTCATCATCGTCATAATCACCCGGCTCACAGTCGCCCATATAGCATTCACGGAGTTCCCGAGCATAGCGGCGGTCTTCCAGATCGTCCAGATACTTGTCCAAATCATAGGCAGCGGACATTTTCTTGACATCGTATCTGCCGCGGCCAGGTGACCAGATCTGAATCCCCTGGTTATCCAGACAGGTCATGATATCCAAGCTCATAAGCAGAGTAGTGTTGAGCTGATCCAAACTCCTGATGAGCAAAACATCGAATGCATCTTCTTTGGCGGCCTGCAGCATTTGTGCCATCCCGCGGCCTCCATTCCTGCTATTAAAGTCGATGGAAAAGCCCATCAGTGAGAACTCCTGTTCTCCGGCGTAGGCGCGAAGATCTTTTTCCAGCGAATCAAAGCGGGGTTCGTGGTTGTGTGGAATCCGAATGTAAATCCAAGCGCGTTTACCAGCATCCTGCGACGCTGCTGTGGTTGAGCATTGTGTATTCTGGTTCATTTATATGTTCCTCCATTGTTTTTCAGTTTAATGACACAAAAACGGGGACAGCCTCTTTTTTGGGGGAAGCTATCCCCGTGGCTTCTATCATTAAGCCTTTGAAATTGCGTGGCTCTATTCGACACTACTTCCCGAGCCAGGGCGACGAACAAGAACAGCGGCTGGCGCCGCTTCACAGGAATCTAACCTCCCCGAGGATCTCTCCGGGCTGCCCCCATTGCGTGTGGCTGTGGCTGGACAGGTGTACCATTGTTGACTGACAAGATCATTGCAAAGCAGCTTGCCATAGCTGCTGTCCGGACGGATGGGTACCGCTCGCACCTCTTTGGCCGTCTTTTCCAGCGGGCTATTCCCGCCGTAGGTGGTCTTGGCGCATCCTCCGTTGTCGCTTATCCCTCTCGGGCTTGTCAGCTGATGTATTCAGGTCGTCGGATATGACCGCGTTGAGCGGTGTTTTTCAAAGTTCAGAGAGAAGGATTATTTACCCCCTCACTGTGTAGCCGACGAGAAAGGCCATTTGTCACCCTTCCAGAAAAACTTTTTTTATTCTGGCGAGTTTTTTGTTCACAGTATTTCTCACGCAGCCATCCAAACGCGCAATATCTGCCTGGCTGAATTCATCAATGACAATGCGTGTGATAAGCTCCAAATCATCGATTGAGAGCGCAAAGAGCTTTCTGCTCAAGTTTTCGTCCTCAACTGTTTCTATCCAACTGTATCTTCCTGAGAAATCTTCCTCTCCAAAAGTGACCTTTAGTGAATCAAACTTTTTGAAGAGCCCGGACATGCTGTCCTCGTCGCTATCACCGATGCACTCTGATGGAAGCGGTTGTGTATGCTCTCGATATCTGCGGTCGCTGAGAAAAGTATCGCAGTCGTACTCGTACATGCTTTGAATGACCTCTTTGCTCATACCGGCTTTGCGGTACTTCTTGCGGAGGATCGCCCATCTTTGTTCAAACTTTCTTCTTTCTGCGGCATTATTAAAGCCCATCGTTCATTCTCCTTATCGTTTTTGGTTTTCAGGCGAGGGAAAGAAAACCAAAACGACGGAGGGGAACGACAGCCGGGGCCGGCTTGTTTATTGGCACTGCCCATGCAAACTCTCCAAAAATGGGCAGCAAAAAAAGCCGGGCGCGAAAAATATCACGCCCGGCCTCTCGGCTCCCGTATTGGCTGGAGAGAAAACGAAAGCCGCAAGGCCCGTGTTAACAGGTCTTGCGGCGAGTGATTAGTATTCCCCAGCATGGACAGTTTAACATCTTGACAGTCGCTTGGGAGTAGGTAAAGGGTAGGTACTTAGTCGGGTTATAGTGGGTATTTTGTCGGTATTCAGTCGGTAAACAGTCGGTGAAGTTCGGGCAGGGTATAGCCGAACAGACAGATTCCAAAAAGATGGAGTGCCTCCTTTTTTCGGGTATAGAAGACGCTGCGCTCAATATTGAGCACTTCGGAGATTTCCGGCTCCGTCAGCGGAAAACGACTTATGTACTGCTTGTCCAGAATCTCGTAATAGATTCTCCCGTATACGGGGTAATCCTTCAAGCGGACGAGCGCCCGGTCAATCAAGTCAATATACATACGGGTTTCGCAAACGCAGCATACTCGCTCGGTGAATTTCTCAGCCTCGATGTCGGGGGCAAATTCCGCGAGATAACGGATGCCAGCATCAATGTCATGGCCACCTGTTTCGTAGGCGTGATCCCTGATTTCCTCAAGATGCTCACTGATTGCCCATGTGACATCCCGGTAGGATCTCAGGAGAAGCTTCGATTTGTGAAATACGGCATCGCTGTCCATTCCAAGGGACGCGATCTTTGCCTTGTGTTTTCGTAAAGCTGCAGTTTCTTTAGCCATCTATAAACCTCCTTTGCGCCATAAGCAGCAATCCGTTAGCTTTGTTAGCGCACCAGCTAACACAACGGGGAAATGGTGGCGGGGCCTTTACCCCCGCCTGTATGAATACCCTCAATCTCACATGAGCACATCTGCACAACGCAGATAGCCAGCTTGCTTGAGACGAATACGAACGGCCGTCCTGGACACATCAAAAATTTCGGTGAGTTCTGTGATCACATCCGTTGTCGATTTTGATCCGCAGCCATCCACAATATAGGAACCGGCCCGGTGTCGCCTCATGACAGCCTGCGCCTCCGGGTAGAATACACTCGCCGGCATGAGCATGGCCGAGGCGAATTTATCTGCCTGCCATTCCATCCAATCGTTTTCTGTCCAATACTCACGATGCCTATCCCTGTTCGGCGTCGATTCACGACAGACGATATATGGGCGAGTTGTCCGAAGACTGTAATTTGGATTATCAGAATAATGCATCTGCCGATGGATGATCCAGTGTGAGAGCTCATGGGATATGGTGAAACGGCGGCGATGATGCTGTTCTTCACCCAAAAGGCTTGCGTCAATGATAATCGTGCCGGTCATGAGCTTTTCCTCCGCAATCTGCTTCTCCAAGGTCATAACCTCAATGCGCAGATCCGCAAAGCTGATAATTCCAAGGATGCTGCCGTGAGCGGAGAGATAACGGTCTAAAATTGTCAGGCTGTAGGCTTCATCGGCCATCGCCTCTATATTTAAGGGCTGGGCCTTTTCCAGCATGTATGGTGCGTATTCCCTTAAGACCAATTCAGCGACACTGTCAAAATCATTGCTGCTGAAAAGGTACATGCCGTTCGCCTTTTGCCCTAAAGGTATCTTCATGACAATTATCCTCCGTTATCTATAGAATCAATTATCTTTATCCACATGGTATCAGAGATGTTGCAATCACGCGCCTTACGCAACGCCACTCTTGCCAGATCGGACTGCTGGATGTAGGCCGTGAGGTCCGGGTAGATACCCTGACGCCGGCCACCGACTAAATCGTAGAGGGTAGTTTCGTCCTCTGGAGAAAGAAAAAGGCAGCGTATGAAAGCCGGGAGCAGCTTCTCGGATGGAGTGCGGTTTCCTTTCTCAATATCATGCAGATACGGCGCCGCGATATCGAGTTCAGCCGCAAGCCCGCGAAGCGTCTTGCCCAGATGTTCCCGCCTGTCCCTTATGAAATTGCCAAGTGTCATGGTCTCCATTTTTATCTTCCTCTCTGTCATTGGTACATCATTCCGGGCATGATGACTTTGTCGCGGCCATCAGAAGGCATTTTTAGATTCCCCATCAGGCAGGCGGAAAAAATGGCCCGTTTACCAAAGCGTCCCCGGATTTCCTCTATGGCAGTGTCCAGCTTCTCTCTCCGTTCACGCTTGCTCACATCTTCAAAAATGCTGATCTGATATGGTGTATCTGCGGGAACCAGATTGATTGCACGGACAGTAATCGCTCTGACTTTATTATGCCAGCGGTAGTTCATCTCAAATAGCTGCCGCGCTTTTTTTGCAATTTCCATTGGGCTCTGCGTTTGTGCCTCAAGCGGCGCCTGGTATTGCTTAAAGAACAGATCATTATCTCGGATGGTGATCTGAACGCCCTTGGCTGTCAGCGAGTGAAGCCGCAGCCGATGGCCAATATCCTGGGATAATTCCAGCATAACCTTCCATACTTCTTCATTATTCTCGAGGTCAGCATTGCAGGTTATTCCGTGACCGACGCTCTTTACCGGGGACTCGTAATCCCCCGGCATTACACGGGAGGTATCAAGCCCATTGGCGTATGTCCAAAGGGCGATTCCATTGACGCCCAAAAGCCTCTTTAGAAAGTCTTGGGACTGGTTTGCAATGTCACCAATCGTATGGATGCCATAGCTGTCGAACTTTTTTGTTGTCGCTCTGCCGACATAGAGCAGATCCGACGCGGGAAGCGGCCATATCTTTTCTCTGAAATTATCTGAGGAGATACCAGTGATAGCGTCGGGCTTTTTGAGGTCACTTCCGAGTTTGGCAAAGATCTTATTATATGACACGCCAATACTGACGGTGAGCCCCAGCTCGGCTTTTACGGTTTCACGGATTTCCTCTGCAATCTGCATGCCATCCCCGAACACCGTCTGACTTCCGCTGATATCGCACCAGCACTCGTCCATACCAAATCCTTCGACTTGGTCGGTATATCTCTCATAGATGGCGCGGGTCAATTTGGAGTATTTCAGATACTCGTCATACTGTGGTGGAACCATGATAATATCTGGACAGCACTGTCGAGCCTCCCAGTTAACCATGCCCGTCTTCACACCGCGCTTTTTGGCAAGCTCTGATTTGGCGAGAACAATGCCGTGTCGGGACTCCGTTGCCCCACACACGGCCACAGCCTTTCCGCGCAGCGCAGGATTGAGCATCATTTCAACCGAGGCATAAAAGCAGTTTAAGTCACTATGAAGGATTACTCTTTCCATGATTTATTCACGCAAGCCTCTTGACAAAAGATGCAACTTCAATTAAGATTTAGATGCAATCGGATTTCATCTGTGCTTTGATTATAAGCAATCCGGTTTCTCTTGTCAATAGCGACTTGCAAAAATTATGCAATCAGATTTCTTATTAGGAGGCGCGGCATGAAATTCGGAGATAAAGTGCGTGAACTACGCACAGGAAAAAAGCTGACACAGGCGGAACTCGGAAAATTAGTTGGGGTTACGGTGCGGACAGTGGCCGGCTGGGAAAATGATGGGCGCTATCCGCAGAAAAGAGAATTATATGATAAACTGGCGGCTGTACTGGAAGTGCAAGCTGCCTATTTGGCGTCTGAGGAAGATGAGTTTATTACAGAGGCTGCCGAACGATTCGGTATCAAAGGCGAAAGGGACGCAAAGGTCGTATTGTCGCAGGCGGCCGCTGTTTTTGCCGGCGGTGAGCTCAGCGACGAAGACAGGCTTGCGTTTATGACGGAGATCCAGCAGCTCTACCTTGAGTCCAAGGATATAGCGGCAAAAAAATTCACCCCAAAGAAGTACAGGAAGGACAAAGAATAACTCCATCATCTGCAGGGTCAATAGTCCGTATTTTTGGACATACGATCTTGTAGAATTAACCTATGGAGGTTTATGTACTCGATTGGAGGTGTGGCAATGACTGGCGAATACATACATCGAGAGGTTCAAAAGGCGAAAGCAAAGTATAAGACCAATGATCCCTACGAACTGCTGGATGCTCTCGGTGTCAATTTGCGGGAGTCCCGTGCGTATGGTCCCAGAGGACTAAAGGGCTACTGCTATTTTTCGAAGCGAACCATTTTTGTCGTTCTTAATGCGTTCCTGCCAGAAGCGGAGCAGCGGATCGTTGCCATGCATGAGGCTGCACATGTGATTCTGCATCAGGACATGATTAGGGTCGCTCCTATGAAGGACAATCTAATCTACGATATGACCTCGAGGACGGAATATCAGGCCAACCTGTTTGCCGCTGATTATCTCATCTCTGACGAGGAAGTTGAGGCTTTAACTGCACAGGAGGATATGGACTACTTCCGTATTTGCAAAGAGCTGTATGTGAGCCCCGACCTGATGTCGTTCAAATTGTTTTCCATGATCCAGCGCGGGTATCGGTATAATCTGCCGCAGGATCTGAACAGCAAATTCCTGAAAAATTGACGAGGATTACTTTGATTTGTGAATGAATAGGTGTTTTCTCAAGTGCGTGGAGGTGTACTACACCGATGGAGATGAAAATAAAGGTCTATGTTGCGGTACGGGCCAGTTTTGATGATGAGGGCACCCTTATACCAACCAGCATCACATGGGAAGATGGGCGTGAATTTGAAATTGACCGTGTTACTGATATTCGGCAAGCCGCTGCAATGAAGGCCGGAGGCCAAGGCGACCGATACACGATACAGATAAATGGCCATCAAAGCTATCTGTTCTTTGAGCGAAACGCCTCTCTGACCGGCAACAATATTGGCCGCTGGTTTGTGGAGCGGCGAACAGCGTAAGGAGGAGCGGCTATGCCTACAATTTCCAAGAAGCAGTATGAGGACTATGAGCGACTCTGCCATGATAGGAAAAACTGACGCTTGCTGACGCCGGATGGCCTGCGCCTCATCTGTTCCGCAAACGGATATGATGCAGAGGCCATCGGCAAGCATTTTCTGGAGCTTCTTCAAAACATCACACAGGACGTTGCTTCACCCAGACCTGAACATACATCAGCCACAAAAGCACCGGGAACTGTTGACCACCGAAGTGATCCCGATTTTATTTACCGAATCAGCGAGTTCCTTTCCGCAAAGGGACTCCGTAATGAGAGCGCTATCGACAATTCCATCACTGCCCGCAAAAACGGAAAGCAATTCCCGCTTTCAGAACATATCCGGGGACTTATTTACTCGCTGCTCACGAATCAGGTTCCGTGGAAACGTATCGTTCCCCATTTGAGCGAGGTTGACCGTATATTCATGAGCTATGACGCCGAGGCCATATTAGCAAAACCCGGCTCATATTTTGAAGGCGAGTTAAGGAAAATCAGATGTGGAAACCGCAAAACAAAGGCGCAGATGACCGCCCTGCACGACAACATTTATGTGTTTGAGCGGATTGTCGAAGACTACGGCAGCATGGACAGTTTTGTCACATCAGCGCCTGCACATGATATCGTAGCTGCACTATCAAGCAGCAAATCAAAATACAAACTCATGCAGGTTGGTGAAGCTCTTGCATGGGAGTACATACGAAATGTGGGCGTTGACGGAGCCAAGCCGGATCTGCATCTTCGCCGCTTTTTTGGAAACAAGCGTATGGGCCTGTCAAAAAGGGAAATCGCCTCTGTTCCGGAAGTTTTGGATACCGTGAATGAGCTCTCTGAAATAACAGGATTGACAAAAGCAACCATTGACAATTTGATATGGAGCTATTGTGCCGATGGGTTTGGCGAAATCTGCACAGCAACCCCGCATTGCCAAGAATGCGTAATTCGCCAATATTGCCATTACCATGATTAACGGGTTGCGGAACCGAATCTGTTCTTTGACGGGAATGCCACATTGACCAGAAAGGTCATCGGTCGACCGCTTGTGGAGTGGCAGACACTATGATGAGTATCCGCGAAAAAAACAAAGGCCATAATGAAGCCCTGCTTGGGACTTCTCAATGCTATATGATGGAGGAACAATCATGGGAGAAATTATCAATCTGGCAGAATCGGAAAATGGCAAGCCCGCTGTTATGCCTGATACAGATTTGGTCGAAATCACGGAAAGCATCCTGCAAACATCTCGTACCGATATTGCCACAAGGGATACCCTCAGTATGCCAATTGCTCAGCTCGCCACCCTCGGGGCAGGCGTGTCTTCGCTGATTCCTGCATTACGTACTGTCACCCAAACCACTGCCGTGAACACGCAGGGGCTATATCAGCTTGCAAACGCTGGGGTCGGTGACGCTCTTAAGGTCGCCAAAAACGGAAACTTCTGGGGCGCTTTCAAGACCGCCGAGGGGACATCCAAGTTTGCACAGCTTCAGGCAGCAGGTCCGTTGTCTGCCACAAGCACGACAGTTATGCCGATTGACCCTGCGACCATGATGATGGCGGTTGCACTTTTTTCCATTGAGCAACAGCTCGGAAACATAGCAGAAATGGAAAAGCAAATACTTTCATTCCTGCAAGTGGAGAAAGAGGCTGAGATCGAGGCCGATGTGAAAACTCTGGCTAACATCATCGAAAAATATAAGTACAATTGGGATAACGAGCACTTCATTGCAAGCAATCACAAAATGGTGCTGGACTTACAGCGAACAGCGCGTAAGAATATGCTCTCCTATCAGAAAAAAGTAAGTGAGGCAATACAGTCAAGGTCGCTCGTAGTAGCACAGTCCCAAGTGAGCGCATCTTTAAAGAACCTGCAGAAGATGTTCAAGTATTACCGCCTGTCCCTGTACACATTCTCTCTGGCATCCTTGATTGAGATTATGCTCAGTGGAAACTTTAAAGAAGAGTACATTGCAGGCATTAAAACGGAACTTGAAACGCTGTCCAATGAATACCGGGACCTGTATCAGAACTGCTCTGTATATCTGGAGAAGAAAAGCGGTGTAGCTATTGAGCGTAATTTGCTTAAGGGCATCGGCAGTGCCAGCAAAGCGGTCGGGAAGTTCATCGGCAAAATCCCTGTCGTTAAAGAGGGGCCTGTGGATGAATTCCTGCAGGACAGCGGCGCCCATCTTAAGAACAGCGCAGAGGACATGGAATTGAATGTGCTGCACTCTTTTGCCGCTCTGAGCAACCCGGAAACGCGCCTGTTCATTGATAAGATGGATGATATGATACGGATTTATAACCACACGGCAGAGATTTGCTTCGACAAAAACCGAATCTATCTGGTGGCCGGCTAAAAGATAGCCACCCCAGCAAGGAGGATGTATAACATGGCACGCAGAAAAAGTCTATTGTCAATTCTGCTTTCACCGCCCCAAAAAAGCAGTAAGCGCAGAGCCGGAGTCATGTGCGGACCCGGTGGCTCAAAGACCGGGCATCGTGGCGGAAACAAAGGGCAGTTCCACCATGTGTCTGCGTGGAAGCGTTAGGGGGGGTGCTGCCATGGACTATCCTTGGAACACCAAATCTGTGGAACAGATGGTTGAAGAGATGAATATGGCCTTGCGGGAATCCAGGACGATGTCTGAGCAGGAGAAAATCGAGTTCGATGCTGAATTCGGCTATACTCCCGATGAGACATCCGATACTGAAGATAGCGAAGGGTGCGATGATATGGATGAAATAAAGGTTTCTAATATTGGTAATAAGGATATACCCAAGTTAAAAAATGACGATATTATGGCCGTGGCTCTTGCCGAAAGCGGCGCGATGGGCGAGGCTGGAGCGTTGAATATCATTTGCAAGAAACGCAGTAAGGTCAAGATCTATCACGCGAATTACTGCTTTGGGGATTTCGATTTGGACAAGTTTACCCAAGTGTTCACGCCATTGAAAACCTTTGATTGCGGCGTCTTTGGCAATGTAAGTGGCGTAGCCGAGGGATGGGATCACATCTACATGGGTATGGGAAACCATCTGCTCTTGCGCGATACGATTGCCGGTGCTTTTAAAGCGGAAGTTTGGGAGAAGTCTGAGGCAGAAATATACGGTTGCTATATGGAGGTGGCAGTCAAGGTTTTAGGAGGCGAGGCATAGAATGGCTATCCTCGAATCCTACGGAAAAGAAGTCAACAGCATCTTCCAGCTGCTGGGTGATAAAGAAAATGATATCACCCTTAGTATGTCATGGGCACTCTCTCGTTGTCCGGAATTCTTAAAAGCCGTAGTATCAACGATAACGGGGCGGACTGTAGATCCCGATGAAGTTGTGGTAAGGAATCAAGCCTACGACGCAAAAACGGGCATCACAGATATTGAAGTCACAGATGGCAAGTCGGTACATATCATTTTTGAAGCAAAACGAGGGTGGGACCTTCCGGGCGAAGACCAGCTCACTCGGTATTCGCTGCGGAGCGATTTCCAAAATGGCCCAGCGGCAAGCAAGCACATTGTTTCAATGTCGGAATGCACGAAGGAATATGCTGATTTGTATCTGCCTTTTCAGCCACCCCGTTATATTAACGGAATCCCCATTTCGCACTTACCCTATGCTGAGGTATATCATTTAGCTCTATCGGCTATTGCCTTATCCAATCATGAGCAAAAGCATTTGCTGACACATTTTACAGAGTATCTACAGGGGTTGATGAGTATGCAAAAGAAAGACTCGAACATGGTGTATGTCGTTGCCCTGGGGACAGATAAGCCAGCAGGGTGTGACATTACATGGATTGATATCGTACAAAAGCATAATTGCTATTTCTGTCCGGTTGGAGGCAAAGGTTGGCCCAAAGAACCTCCGAACTACATTGCGTTCAGATATTATGGACAGCTACAGTCTATCCATCATATAGAAAGCTATACCGTTACCCGGAATATGCACGATGAAATCACAGAGATGCCCGATGAGGTTTGGGCGGACGATTGCTACATTTATCATCTTGGGCCGGCAATAGTCCCAGGCAAGACCGTAAAAACCGGCAAAATCTTTCGTAATGGCCGGGTCTGGGCGATGCTGGACACACTCATGACTTGCGATACTATCAGCGACGCGCGAGACCTAACAAAAATACGCATGAACTGAATTTTCAAAAAATAGGACTGCCATATCCGCTGGGCGGAGATATGGCAGTCCTATTATTAGTCCTTACGCTGATGAAGGGTGATAAGGTTGTCGAGGTTGTCAAGGAAAGCTCCGATTTCTCTCTGTTCCTGTACTGAAGGAACAGGTATTTCAATCTTGATAAAGTCAGACTCGTGAATTCTCCATTGACCG
>Ga0183096_1000310_pt1 | contig 75256 bp, 54 predicted proteins | sample Biomet5_FD_127791 | JGI IMG/M metagenome (GOLD analysis project Ga0183096, IMG submission 127791) | Microbial communities from bioreactor (seeded with sewage sludge) at LBNL, California, USA - Biofuel metagenome 5 (version 2) (version 3) | ecosystem: Engineered > Bioreactor > Anaerobic >...
CAATTCGCTGAAAGGTCTTCTGAGGAAGGAATTCGATGAGCTGTGCGAAAACATATTTTCCAGAATTCATTGCGTCACGGATTTGACTGATTACATTCAAATGTACGAAATCAAATCGTGGACACCTACTTTTGAATACAATTATTTAATTAACAAACATTTATAAAGCTAACTTGAAAAGTTTAGTGGACACTAATGATATTTATCAAACCTTTGCTTATGACTTCCGAAGGAAGTATCAAACAACATAAATAATAAGACTATTATGAGAAAGAACAGAATCCCGCATTATTTTATCTGCCTTATTGGAATGGCTATTTTTTCCCTGACAGCCTGTGATAAGGACAATGTCCCAGACGGCGCTTTCAACAACGGAAGCGGAAAAAGAAACTTGATCGTTGTAATCAGCGATATGCATCTCGGAGCCGACCCAGCCTATGCTGAAATCCACGACAATCTGGATACCCTTGAAGCGTTTCTGGAAAAGATCAGGGAATCGCGCAACGTAAAGGAACTTGTAATCGGCGGCGACCTTCTGGATGAATGGTACATTCCCGCTACGACCGATACCTACGGTGGGGGAAACCAGGCTGATTTCGTAAGCAGGATAGCAGCTGCAAACCGCGGAGTGATCGACAAATTCAATCAGATCATAAGCGAAAGGAAAATCCTGGTATCCTATGTCCCCGGCAACCATGACATGGCAATATCCGCAGCGAATATCAACCTCATACTTCCGGGAATAAACCAGATCCGCGATGCCGCCGGAGTCGGCACATATTCGCCTGCCGGTTATCCGGAGATTGCAATAGAACACGGCCACCGTTATAATATAATTGCGGCACCGACCCTGTTTCCAACCAGGGCATCGCGCATGGCACCATATTGCCTCCAGGATACTTTTTCACAAGACTTGCAGTACTGCATTTTTTGCAGGGTTGTAATCAAAGCACGGACGCCATTAAGCAGGTTGCTCCCGACATTTCTTCCAATGAGAGCCAGAAGCTGCTTTACGGTTATTGGCAAAGCTGGGCCTGGTGGCTGAACATGTTGCCTATAGAGAACCATTTCAATGAGAAAATGATAGCGACAAACGTCGACGGATTTTCCGGAAACTTTTCCGTTGATGATCTTCTTCCGTATCGGGATATCCCCGGAGGGGAAATAAAAGTGCGACTATACGACGGGATCCAGGACACCTGGACGGAAAGATGCCGGCGCAACAATGTCGATGTGCCGATACCGACGGCGGATGCTTTTAAGTACGCGTCTGAATCGGCTGCCGGAACGGATGTGATGGCTGAAATACAGTATTTTTCAAATCCACATTCGACCAGTAGAATCGTAATCTTCGGGCATACCCATGTGGCCAAGATATTGAAGCACACCAATTATGGCGGACAAGAATCAATATATGCAAATTCAGGTAGTGTTTCAAAAAGTGTGTCTGGAACCAGACCAATGATTTAAAAGAGCGATCAAAATTAGTTTATTTTTTGTTTTTATTAAACATTATCTTTCAGTCCGGGAAAAGGGTCTTGTCACAATCGATGCCGGGCAGCTGCCGGTAATAGGCTTCCTTGTCCATGGCCGTCTTACCCATCAGGAGCAGGACCGATTCCTCGTTAGGCATGGCCCCGCGCATCCTGGTAACCCTTCTGAAGTCCTTCTGGAGCCGTTCTATCCAATTCGTCGTGTATATCATCGACTGTATCCTCGGATGGTAATTGAGATACGTGAAGTAACTTTTATAAATCGGGTCGCCGGACATGTTCCGTATCGACCGGTAATCCTTACCCCATTTCCCACAAAGCGCCTGCCACCTATCCCACGCCTTTTCCACCGTATATGATTCATCCCCCGTACGGAATACCTGTCTCAGGTCCTCCGCAAGTTCGGCCTTGTCTCCGTGACGGACGCGATTCATCATATTGCGCTTCAAATGTGTCGTACATCGCTGCAATGGCGTTCCCGGGAAAGATGCGGACACAGCTTCGTCCAATCCGCCGAGACCGTCCGCTACGATAAGACCTATATTCCCGACACCACGTTTGCGTATCTCGTTCAACATCTCGCACCAACCCGTTGCGCTTTCCGTAGGACGATCATATATGCCAAGTACTTCCCGTGTCTTGTCGTCCTTCACACCAACCATAACATAAAAGGCCTCAGAAGCACAGCTCCTCCGCCTGTGCACCTTTATGAAAACGCAATCTATGAACAGTACGGGATAATACTCATCGAGTGACCGGCACAACCATTCCCCAACGTCTTTCCGCAGGTACTCCAGCATACGCGATATGCTCGCCTTGCTGTAGTGCTCCCCGTATATCTCGTCAAAGACATCTCCCACTTGACTCTGCGTCAGTCCTTTCGCATATAACGCCCCTGCCAGTTTCTCGCATTCCTCTTCCTGGCCCTTCAATATCGCAAGTATCTGGGGATGAAAATTACCGTAGCGGTCTCGCGGTATCCTGAATTCCAGCGTCCGCCCTTGGCCGTATGTGTGTCCAAGCCTATATCCGTTACCCTTGTCGCCAGTCCTGTCTCCTGACAGGTATTCCCCTCGTTCCGCACTCATCATGCTCTCCAGCATTATCTCCAATAAATCCTGTAATCCATGTTCCCTTTCCGAATGTTTGTTTATTAACTCGGAAATTTGTTCCTTTGTGTACTCCATAAGGCCTTTGTTTTTAAGTTGTATTCTTTTTGTCTTACAAATCTCTTAAAAATATTGGCCTTTGTTCTTTTTATCTCATAGACACACTTTTTGAAACACTACCCAAATTCAGGGACATGGGTTGAAGAAAACCCCAACGGGACGAAGTTGGACTTCATCGTCATAACCCCTCAGGACGACCGCGCCGATTCTAAGACCCGCGTGTCGCTTTACAACTTTTCAAAAGAGCAGGAAAACATGGTCGTCGAAGAGTCTGTGAGGCTATAGCGACAAGTGTCCTAAAAAAGGGTAGCTTACAACATTACAACTTAAGGAGGATTTTTGTCATATCAGCCATAAACAGAGGAATATTGATTAATTCTCCGTCTTGTTTCAGGTTTTTGAGTGAATAGCGGATGCTCAGTCTTGGATTAAATTCTTTGCGGTAGAAGGCGAGACTTTTTCCTGTCACATTCTTGTCCGACTTAACCTCTATCGGGATTATATCATTGTCAGTCTGGAGAATGAAATCCACCTCCGCCCTGTTCTGTGATGTCCAATAACGCGGAGCATTCTCAAATTGTCCCGTGAGGCTCTCCAAGATATAGTTCTCCGTCAATGCGCCCTTGAATTCTGTTAGCAGCCTATTACCCTCTGCAATTGCCGAAGGTGACAACCCCGACAATCGGCGCAACAGTCCCACATCAAGCGAATAGACTTTGAAGGCACTTAAATCATCGTATGCCTTCAGCGGCAATGCCGGTTTTGTGCTGCGATTCACGCGGTAGACTAACCCTGCATTGACAAGCCATTGCAAGGCGGTCTCATAATCACGAGCCCGCGCTCCTGATTTGACAGTCTGATAAAGGAACTTTTTATTGTCGCGAGCCAATTGAGACGGGAGTGATTGCCATATATATCCGATTTTTGTTACGTCATTATTGTCCGAATGCTTGCTGAAATCGAGCGCGTAAGCATTCAGAATGTTCTGCAATATTTTCTGTACATTCCCGATGTCTCCATCCTCCAATAATTCGACCACAGCTTCCGGCATGCCTCCTGAAATGTAGTACATCTTGAACTTGTCAAGCAGCCGATTGAAGAACAGATCGGGGATGGGTTCAATTTCCGTAATAGAGAGCAGGTAGTCATATAGCGAGTTGTCTGCCACGCTCAAAAACTCCATAAACGATACGGGATGGATATTCATGAAATCGACTTTACCGACCGGAAACGAAGCGCCTCGGCTCATCGCCACGCCCAATAGGGAACCGGCGCATGCAATATAATATTCAGGGGCATCTTCGCAGAAATATTTCAATGTGTTGAGAGCGTCATTGCACTCCTGTATTTCATCGAAGACAATGAGCGTGGTCTCTGGCCGTATTGTCTTGCCGTGTACCAATGAGAGGTTCTCAATGATCCGCTTTACATCCTTAGTGGAGGCAAAGAATTGCTTAAGTTCCGGATTTTCGTCGAAGTTGAATATGGCGACATCTTCAAAATGAGATTTGCCAAACTCCTTCAACAACCAAGTCTTGCCTACCTGACGAGCACCCTGCAGGATTAACGGTTTATGCGATTTGCATTTTTTCCACGTTATGAGAGCTTCGATTGCCTTACGTTCTATTTTCATTTTTGCCAATATTTTGTGCAGATTATGTGATTGTAGTCACATAATCTGCATCATTTGAGGCGAAGATATGCAAAATTTTATTACCTCGCACCATCATGGCTGAATTTGGTGCATATTATTTGACTGCCGGCACGATCGAAAGAGATAGGTCACACTTTGCAGTGCCTTGGGAGCCACCGTGTAACCTTATGGTCTGCTATTCACACAGGCTGAATATCTTATCCCAGATTTCTTTGTTGTCGTAAAGTTTGCTCATCAGATAGTCGGTATGATAAAAGCCTTCCGAGCCTTTGTTGTAAAGCCGTGGCTTGTCTGCTTCGGCAGCATCGTCTGAAGAAACCGACCACGACAGAGCTATAAGGTGTATCCCGCTTCTTGAAGGGGTCTTCATCAATGCCGGATTTACCCTGACCAAGGCATCTCCGTATTGCGTTTGCCCATAAGGCATCAGACCTGAGAAATCTTCGCCTCCGTGATATGCGGCGCTTTTCTTTTCCTCTTCGGACATGGCGGAAAGTTCCTTTTTAAATAATGCGACTGGACTCGCGTCCTGTCTTTTGGCAACCATCTCTTTGTTTGCTTCTTCTTTGAAATCAATCATTTGCTGCCTGAACTCTTCGGCAGCCTCTTTATCCGTCTTGAGCAGCATCTGATATGATTTTTCCATTTCTTGAAGCGTCGCCTGATAATCAGATGCTTGAGGGGCTGAATATTCGGAATCTTTCTTTTCCTCATCGGCGATGAGTGCTTCCAGATATTCTTCCCGGGATAACGGGATATAGAATGGCAGTTCAGTCTTGGTTACTATCGTCACTTCATATCCGCCGACGTCGTATATCGGATGGCCATGGAAATCGGCTACTTTCTGCGGACAAAGATAAATGCCCGATGCTACGTGCCTGCCTGCTATAGATGAAAGGTCGTTTACACTTATGGTCAATTTAGGACCGCCTTCTTCCGGATACTTTTGTCCATTGAAACAGAGATAGCTTCTGAAATAGATTTCAAGTCTTTCTCCATAGGCGAAACAGTCGATTTCCATTCCCTGTGGCGGATTGATAGAATCCCAAGCCTCAATTATCGAGCAAATCCTGTTGAATGTCTGTCCGTATGTGCCGGTGATGTCTTTCTTTACTTCCCCTTTCGTGTACGGCAGAAGCAGGGTGCCGTCATCCAGCTTGACGGTTTTCTCTGAAAAGGGAATGCGTTGCTGTGCGGAAATCAGCACGGGGAGCAGTAAAAGGGCAATTGACAGTGTCTTTATAAACCGTGAAGCCGGCATTATCTTATATGAGCATTCTCGCATGATTCTCATTCATCCTTTTCTGTTTCGTCGCCGAACAACCTTAAAGTGCCGTCATAAGTCGCATTTTCAGATCCGTTCTCGGAATCGGAAGAGAAAGAGCCTTTTATCGGGATCTCGTAATTGCCTGCAGGTTTCAACAGGAAATCGATTAATTCCATAACTTTCACATGCGGCATGTCCCTGAAATAATTTTGCTCGAATCGACGTTCGAACGCTTCTTTCTTCTGCAGGTCGGCTGAGTCTTTGGATACAAGCAAGCCTGCGGACATCTCAGCATTTATTAAGTCCATTCCGTAGAACGATCCGCAGTGCACATTTACGAAGAGGCAGGATGATGATGAGGAATCCATGATGGAATTGAGCTCTTCATGCTGTGTCCTGCTGTCATATTCCACGACGACATTCCGCCCGGCAGCATAATTTCCGGATATGTCGATGGCAATCCGGAACTGAAGGTTGCCAAGTCCTGCCTTGTATCTTTCGCGGTAATCCGGAATGGAAAAATAAATCTTCAGCATCGGAGCCGTTTCCCCATGTGCCTTTAACTCAGTCATATTCCCGTTTTCCCACCATTTCACGTGTTCGTCGACCCACATCCAGTCATCGTCTTCCCCATATCCGCCGATATCTATCAGACCTCCGCTTGAAAACCCCGAGAATGCATCGTACTGGTTTTCGACATAGCCTATGAATTCATCTGGCCTTGATTTGAAAAAATTCAAGTCGCTCAGGTTGAAGGAGAGCCTTACAGGAGATTTTATCAGGTATGAACCTTCAGTCCTGTCGCCTTTTCTGTCGTCGACTGAACTCGTAAAAGTCAGTTCAAGCTCTCCTTTGATGTTGTAATAAAAGCCGGTAGGGCCATGGACAGGTTCGTATCCGGTCTGTGCCTTCACTAAGCAGAAGGCGCTGAAAAACAAAAGTCCTGACAGAATAATTCTTTTCATCAATCCGGTTGCCCGTTTACATTTCGATAACAATTTGTCTGTAAAAATAGGACGATTTAAGTTTATCTGATTGGAAAAAAAGGACAGACTTAGTTTTCAGATTCTTGGTTTCTGTACTGTCCGGTTAGAAGGGAGGCTTACATTTTATGTTTGTGCGTTATTTTTTCGGAAGTCAATACCACTTTTCAAGGTGGTAATAATGTTAATGGTGGTATGACGGAGAGCTGGTCAAATTCAGAAGTGCAAATACTTCAAAGCTGTTGAAGTATCTTAACAGCCATCAACGAGCGACAATAGCAGAGATGGCGACTTATTTGAATATAAATGTGTCGGCTGTTCAAAAGCAGCTGAAATCGCTATCTGACAAAGGTTACATTGTTAAGGAAACCAATCCCAAGCGATGGCGTGTAATTATTGTTTCTACCACCAAATAAGGTGGTGTTTCAATTTGTGCTTCGGGGTTTCTAAAAAGCCATCTGGTCCAGAAGGTCCCTTAGCATGGCTGCCGACCGTTCCAACTGTTCCTGTTCCGCCTTGTTCAGATTCAACCGCACCACATGATGTACGCCTGCCGCATTCAATACGGCTGGCAACCCGATGTACAAGTCTTTGACAATGTCGTAAGTTCCGCCGTTATATACGGAAATGGGTACTATCCTGTTTTCATCATTCAATATGGAAGAAGTAAGGCTTACCAATGTCATGCCTATTCCGTAATAGGTCGCTTTTTTACGTTTGATAATTTCGTAGGCGGCATTCTTGACCGAATTATGGATTTCTTCCAGATCGTTGAAATCGGTATTTGTGATTGTCCCCATCACTTCGGCAAGCGGTTTTGCCCCCACATAGGCATTTGACCAGCAAACGAATTCTGAATCGCCGTGTTCTCCCATGATATATGCATGGATGTTTTTCACCGAAATATTGATTTTCTGGGCGATTTCGAACCGTAGCCTTGCCGTGTCAAGGGAAGTGCCGCTGCCGATCACCCTTGACGACGGGAGCCCGGAAGCCTTCCATGCTACGTACGACAAGATGTCGACCGGGTTAGACGCGACTAATATAATACCGTCAAACCCGCTTTTTATTACCTGCGAGACCACGATTTTCATGATGGACGCGTTCCTGTTCAATAGATCGATTCGCGTCTCCCCATCTTTCTGCGAGACGCCCGCCGTGATCACGACTATATCGGCATCTGCGCAATCGCCGTATTCGCCGGCATAGATTTTCATCTTTCTCGGCGCGAATGACATGCCATGGTTCAGATCCATGGCTTCGCCTTCCGCGCGTTCCTTATTGATATCGATCAAAACCAGTTCGTTGACGGTCCCCTGGTTCAACAAGGCATAAGCATAGCTCATCCCGACCATGCCGGTGCCGATAATCACGACCTTACTCTTTGTAATGTTATCTGTTCTCATTTTCTTCTTGGTATATGATATGGACTTCAAAGGTCCATTACAGTATCAATATCTTCAACAGTCGTTCAGCTTTCTTTCTCGTCGAGGCCCTTTCGGATCTTGCCGCACTTCCGATAAATCCTATGATGTCCTTGTCGTTCCCGATGTCCCCGGCAAATGGCTTGAAGGCTTCCATGACTTTTCCCATGGCTATTTCCTTGCATTCGTCCGTATCGAACCTGTCGCCGGTTATGGCGATGAACTCCTTGAATATCATCTGTTTGAATTCGGGCTTGTTCAGGGCTATCAATCCGAGTGAAAAAATGGAATGGTTGCAGGAAATCAATGCCCCTCCGTGCAGGAATTTTAACAGTTCGGGCAGTATGCCGCCTATCCTGTTTTCATCATCGACGGCCGAGAGATAACCGATTATGTCGATGGCAGTCCATTTCAACACGTTATTGTCGCTTGACATCAACGTGGCCCAATAGCCGAAGTCTCCGTAAAGCTGTTTCGGATTCTCGGCTCCCGTTTTCAACAGCTCTTTTGCGAATCCGTACTTGACTTTTGGATCCTTGGAATTTAACTTTTCAAGGTCGTAATTTTCCATCATCTTTGACTTTTGAATCAAAGATAGACAATATTCGCGAGGATGTTGCGGAAAAATGGTGGGCGCTTTACGGCGTTTCCGAACTTGCACCATCGATGATCAGTATTTTATTGGAATCCGATTTAAAGTATTTTTCGATGTAATCTTGTATCTTTCTATATAACATATCAGCTATTTTCTACACTTTTCTATTATATTTGCTGCCATAAAAATACACTTTTCCTATAGAATTACAAAATATTTAATACACTTTTCTTAAGCGTCAGGTGTCAACGATGGTTGGCTGCAATTCGACTTTACCGTCTTTCGGCTATAGCCGTATCCCGAAATTCGGATACGAGAAAGTTCCGCTCCCGTGCTTAAGTTTCCCTCTTTCGTACAACTCGGTAAAAGCCTTGTCCATATCTTTTATGATCGAAATCGGGACATTCAGGTCGTGATGTGCCGGCAGGATTCTCTTCACAGGTAATTTCAGCAATTTTCTTATCGAATCCATATAGGCGACAGGGTCTGTGGAAGGGAAATATGCGAACAGGTCGCCGATATAGATCAGGTCTCCGGTATAAAGATAGCCCTTATCCTCTTCGAAGAGGCAGATATGGCCCGGGGAATGCCCAGGAGTGTGTAAAACCCGAAGAGTGCGCCCTCCCAGCTCTATCGTGTCATTATCTTTCAGAATCCTCGTCGGTGTCCCCTCGAACAGCTGGTAATCGTTTATCTTGAAATCAGCGGGGAAATCGCAAGGCTTTTCCGTCAGGAAATTACGGACCTGTTCTATCGTCAGCGGAAAACCTCCTTCTATCCAATCCCTTTCCGCTTCGTGCACGTAAAAGTCGGGGAAATATTCATGTCCGCCGAAATGGTCGTAATGCACGTGCGTCGTTACTGCGGTGACGTGGTTGTCGGTCAGTTTCCGCACCTGTTCCAATATGTTCCCGACCCCGAGCCCCGTATCGATCAACAGGCTTCTGTCCCGGCCGTTCAGAAGATAGCAATGGGTTTCCTCCCAATGCTTGTATTCGCTGATGACGGAAGTATCGCCGTCGATTCTTTCAATTGTAAACCAATCCTTCCCTTTGTTCATTGTGTTCATTTTTTGTCACTTTATCTGCAGCAGTATCCCGGAAACAAATATGATTATGATGGGAATGGTGTCAGGAAGCCGGCTCTTACTACCTTATGGATAAAGGATATGTTGACCTGAAGAGCCTTTATAGCCATTTCCAGCAGAACGATGCTTTCTTTGTAACAAGGGCGAAGGACAGATGATACTATCCGACTTATCGGCCACATGAGCGTCAGAAAGTATCCCGACAGCCATCTGCGACTACATTCTGCTGATTATTGCGAAAAAGCGGTTTTATATCGAAAAAAGTCTCCATACTATATACTTAAATACTAACTTAATAAACTCAGTTCCGGAGCTTGATTCTGCTCAGCTTTCGCTGTGGTAAAGTTTCTCCGGACAGCTATGATGTTTATGCAAAGTTAATATTTCTCCCACGAGTTGGAATCGCGTTGCTTTGTGCACAAGTCTATCAATGTTTAAGCTTCCCTTCTGACCGGACAGTAAGTGATTAGATAAAGTACTGATTTTATCTTTAGAAAATGGGATATTAAAAAGACAAAACACAACGAGAGCGGGATGGATGTAAGCCAGGTCCACCGATTGAAAGAGCTTGAGAAAGTCATCTGGCTTAAGGGCAAGCCTGAAAACCCGATGACCAGCCGGCAATCCTTTCTACAATCGTGCTCGCGCTACCTGACCTGGATACCGACACTTCCAGCCCTTACACCGTTTGCCGAAGCCTCAAGAGTTACGGTTCCCGGCTTATCCGAAGACTGGACAATCGCCGTCAAGCGGCCATTGAACAAATGCATCCGAGGCAAATGGAACAGGTCCAGACATGTGGCGTCACCGTTTGCCGAAGCCCTGTAGGCTCCCGCCCCTGATACCTCAAAGGAAACAAGCCTTCCGTCCGAAGGGCATAGATTGCCCTCCTTATCCACGACCCTGACTTCAACATAGGCCAGATCCTTTCCGTCAGCCGAGATCTCAGTACGGTCGGGGATCAGTTCAAGATGGTCCGGCTCGCCGGCGGTACGTACGACATCCTCGGCAGCCTCGTTGCCTTTATCATCATAAGCTATGACTTTGACCTCCCCGGGTTCGTACACCACGTCATTCCACATCAGACGATACCTGCTCTGATTGTCATCCTTGTTTTTCGTCCTCCTTCCATAACTTTTGCCATTCACGAACAAGATGGCAGAAGGATAATTGGTATAGACGAATACCGGCGTGACCTTTCCTTCACGTCCAGGCCATGTCCAATGAGGCAGGATGTGCAGAGTCGCGACATCAGGACGCCAGACACTCCTATACAGATAATATCTGTCCTTTGGAATCGAAGCCAGATCAATTATCCCGAACATTGAACTATGGTTAGGCATCAGGTTGTAAGGGGTAGGCTCGCCGAGATAATCGAATCCGGTCCAGACAAACTGGCCTATTTCCCAGTCATAATCATCCGCGAGTGCAAAATCGTCATCAGGAAGATTGGACCAGCCCGTATATTCAAGATCATAGGAAGAACATTGGTGGTCGTCATAGATCCCGCGTATCGTCTTTACCACAGGAAATTTATAGACTCCCCTTGAGGAGAGCGTAGAGGCCGTCTCGCTGCCAAGGACAAGTTTCCGAGGCAAAGAATCGTATGCCTGCTTGTAAAGATTTACACGATAATTGAATCCTGGAACGTCAACCTGCTCCGCAAATCCGTTGGAAATGACTTTAATGACCTGGTCCATCCCGCAAGTGGTGAAGCGCGTCGGATCCTCACGATGACAGATGTCGGAGAGGAATTTAGCGGTCGCCGGGCCCGTAGGATCCCCCTGGCTCGGAACCTCATTCCCGATGCTCCACAGCACCACCGAAGGATCATTCCTGTAATGGCGTACCATATTGACCATATCCTTTTCCGCCCATTCATGGAAATAGAGGTGGTATCCATTCCTGCATTTTCCTATGTCCCATTCGTCGAAGGATTCCACCATCATCATAAAGCCCATCTCATCACACAGTTCCACTAATTCCGGTGCCGGCATGTTATGGGAAGTACGAATCGCATTGCAGCCCATATCCTTGAGCAATGCCAGCTGGTGCCTGAGAGCAGCCTTGTTCACTGCTGCGCCAAGCGGCCCCAAATCGTGGTGATCGCATACACCCCTGAACTTGCGGACTGCACCGTTCAATTTGAAACCGACATTCGGAACGAATTCTATGCTGCGCACTCCGAAGCGAGTCGTATATTCATCCGTCTGGGTCGAACCGTCATAGACTTTCGTAACAGCATAATACAGATTCGGATGCTCGGGACTCCAAAGGTAAGGGGACTTTATATTCAGGTTCTGTTCAAATCCGGTTTCCGTCTTTTTTGCCTGCGAGCTTTCAGCGACCTTGACACCTTTGGAATCGATGATCGCAGTGCTGATCGAAGAAGCCCCATCGACAGTCACCTTCAAGTCCACGGCTGCTTCCCCTTCCGAAACTTCGGGGGTGGTGATTTGAGTGCCCCAGACAGGAATATGGACCTTATTTGCAACTATGACGTGCACATTACGGTAAAGGCCGGCTCCAGGATACCAGCGCGATGATTCGGGAAGATTTTCCACTCTGACGGCCAGGACGTTGTCTTTCCCGCCGGAATTGATCAGACTGGTGACATCAAGGAAAAAGGAATTATAACCATAGGCCCAAGACCCTGCCAATTCACCGTTCACATAAACATCCGGCCTGCTCATGGCCCCGTCGAAAAGAATCGTGACATTCTTTCCCCGGCTAAAATCCGGAATGTCGAAGTGTATCCTGTACCAACCTGCACCGACATAAGGCAATCCGCCCGTCCGTCCTGTCTTCAAGCCGGCCATACTTTCGTGATTTTCCTTTATTGCGACTACCTGTTTGTCATTCTCCGCATCAAAAGGCCCATAAATCGCCCAATCGTGGGGCACCGTCACATCATTCCATCCGCTAACGTCGGCTTCGATCTTAGAAAACCCCGGATTATCCTCCCTCGTGAATTTCCATCCCTTGTCAAGAAGGAATTCAGAGCGCAAGTCCCCAGCTTTAGCATAAGGCGACAATGATAACAAAGCGGAAAAAGCGATGACTATTATTTTTGTATTCATAATTTACATAAAGTTAAAAAGGCTTTCTGTCCCTTCCATCCATCCAAGACAGAGAAGAGCAGAAAGCCGACTACTCAAAACTAATCTATCAACTGAATCTAAACAGCCTTCTTAACGGAAAGATGCCAAGTGGCGTCAGCGGACTCATAATAGAACCGGAACGTGTACTTGCCATACTCATTGATTTTCATATTCGGGTCTCCGCCGACAAGAGGTTTGCTGATGGAAGCGTGGTAGACTTTCACATCGGAGCCGTCCTGCAGGGTCAGTTCCGGTATGGTCTTCGGGCCCATCGTATAATTCCAGCCGCCCCATAACCCTGCATCCGGGGAATAACAGAGAACCCTGAAATTGCCGGAAGTATATTCAGCAGTGACCGTATAGTCCTTAGTGCTCTCGTTATATGTCATTTCGATAGCCGGAGTCCCCCAACTGCCGTTGAATCCCGTCAACCCCACCTTAGTGAAGTTGATAATGGAAGCTTTATTGGTCGTAAGATTCACAGAGATATATTTAAGCCCCGTCGTGGTACTGAGTTTATCCCCATCCAGCGTCAGGGCATCGAGAGACCCTCCATACCAATTGCCTGCAAGGGAACTTGCATACGTATAATCGACAAAACGATATGAAGTATTCTCCATGGTCGAATTATGCATATCGACGAAACCCGCATAAATATGATTGTTGTTCTGGCTTTCGATTCCGTGCTCATCGGCGGAATCGTTGTCATAATCGCCGGAGATGTATAGCATGTCAATGCCGTTGCTGATTCGTCCAACCTCAAAGGTTATCTCCGACTCCAAGGATTTTACGGTGGTATAATCCGTCCCTATGCTGGCTGTGACGTAACATTTCACTGTCGAACTCTTCCCTTTTGGCAAGGCCAGATAGCTCTTCCCTACCAATCTGTTATACAGGGACTGGTAATCAATGGCATATTGGGTCGCGTTTATACCGGAACCGATGCAGACATCGGACTTCGAAGAGCTCGACATATATACTGCATAATCAACCGCGGCCTTGCAACCGAAATCCGCAGGTTTCCAAGAAAATGTCACGTCCCCATTCCCATCATAATTGGCTTGGTTGACTACGACATCCGACATGGTATTGAATACCGGCGCAACTATCGCATCTTCTGCATACGTCTTGACGACATCAAGCTTATTTGTATCGCAAGAATATATCAGGAGCGTAGAAATTCCTAGAATTATTATATTTTCAATTGTTTTCATAATGTTGCCTGACTTTATTAGTTGGAATAACCCGGTTTGTGTGAAAGATTGCTGTTTGATACCAATTCGGATGAAGGGAAATCAAAGACAAGTCTGTAGTCGGAGAATGCCTGGCCTTCATAACTGCCACCCTTCCATTTCCACAGGAATGTTCCGCTGTTGAAGAGGTCCCATCTGATCAGATCTATTCTCCTCAAGCCTTCCCAGCTCAACTCCACCGCACGTTCTTTCTGGATATATGCCATATCATACGAATTGACAGGTTCAAGCCCGGCCCTTTCCGTAATTTCATTGAGATAGACAAGGGCTTTATCCTTGTCCTGATTGAGATTCAGGCACGCCTCGGCATAGTTCAGATATATTTCTGCAAGTCGAATCATCGGATAATCAATGCTTGCCTTGGCAGATGCGGTCGTATAAGTCGCTGCCGTTTCAGCGAACGCCTCCCTGGTGACATCATGAGGAATGTTGTTGAACTTATAATAACTCCATCCTTGAGTGAATTCAGCCAGATCGCTCATCTTTTCAGCATGGCCCTTTATGAAGAAATTGGCAGCCCGCTTGTCGACATAGTTGTATGTCCCCTTGTACGAGCCGTCGGAATTATAGCCGCTCTCGGAGACGGTGACTCCAAAATAAGTCTTTGCAAATTCGGCAGGCATCCTTATCCCGGCCCATCCGTCGGCTACGCCGAGGGAATAAAGGTCCTTGCCGTCAGCATCCTGGTCATCGCTGCGTTGGAATTCAGACTCGACCAGGAAACAGGTACCTCCCCAGGAACGATTGTTTACCGCATCATAATACAAAGCAAAGAGAAATTCCTGATTGGCATCCGGATTTTCGCCGTTGTCGCCACGGAACAGGTCGAAGTAATTGCTGCAAAGTCCGTAATTAAGCTTGAATATCTCTTCACATGCAGCCTTGCATTCAGCCCATTTGGCAGCTCCCTTCGCCGTCACATTCCCGTTGGCGTCAACGGTGGCATTATAAACCTGGGCATTAAGATAGAGACGGGAAAGAAGCCCCCAAGCCGATCCCTTGTCGACGCGCGGATAATTCGACCGTGCCGCAGGCAGCGCACTGGAAGATGATGTCAAGTCGACAAGTTCACTTTCAATGAAATTGAAGACATCGGAACGTTTGGCCACCTCAGGAATCACAGCCCCGAATTCGGATTCTTCCGTAACAAAAGGGACATCGCCGAAAGTATCCATTGCCATCCAATACATATAGGCCCTGATGAACCTTGCCTCAGCGCGAAGTTCATGCACCTGGCTGATCAATTCGCTGCTGCAGTTTCTTTTTTCAAGTTTTTCGTCAGTGGTCTGACGTAAGAATTCATTGGTGTAGGTTATCCCATGGAGAGTGCGGGCATAAACCGCATAGGTCGCGGCGTTATCAGCGGTAGACCATGTATTCTTATTTATATCCTGGGTCCAGGCATCTTTTTCCCAGTCATTCTTGCAGGCATCGGTAGAACATTCCTGAATGCACCAGAAAGCGCGGACAAGTTCGGAAGCTCCTGCATCGTCGACGGTAAGATCGGAAGTGTTGCTGAAGCACCTGTAAATCTTTGCCAATCCTGCCACATAGTTTTCATAATTGTTGCCGTATGCAGTTTCAGATGTATAATCAGTTTCATTTAGCGGATATGCGTTGAGGTCCTTCGTACAAGAAGACGTAAGCATTCCGAGAGAAAGAAGCGCCACTGTTGACGCTATTATATAAAAAGTATTTTTCATAATATTCTTCATTTGAATGTCAGAAATTAATGTTTAATCGCAGCGTATAAGTTCTGATCTTGGGAGCGCAATCCGAATCTATTCCGTTTGCAGTAACGCTGGCATAGCTGCCTTCGGGATCCACTCCGGGATATTTTGTAATGACGAGAACATTGTTCGCGGTCAAGGCCAGTCTGGCAGTCGCATTGGTGTTGAACATCTTCTTGAAAGTATATCCGATGTTTACGTCATCTATCTTGAAGAATGATGCGTCATAGAGCCAATAATCGGAATATCCCTGAGCCGTATTGCTGGTTGCAGTCCAACCGGTTTTCCTGACTATTTCAGGATAATTGTACAGAAGGCTGTAATTCAAATTGTCATTTGCAGAAGTTGAGTGCGACTGGTAATAGTCATAGAACATCCAGTTCCCTTCCGAGCCGTGCCCGTTGAAACCGAAGTCCCAGTTCTTATATCTGAATTTCAAGTTCACGCCATAATAGAAATCCGGCATCGGCTTCTTGCCGGTAAGGTAACGGTCATTCTCGGTTATCGACCCGTCGCCGTCACGGTCCACGAAGGCATTCTGTATCGGATTCCCATCGGAATCATAAACCTGCTGATAGCAATAGAAAACGTTCGGCGCGTACCCTACCCTATCCTGTTGCAGATAGCCGCCGGTACCGCCGGTAATTGTGCCGACTTGAATATAATAATTCTCATTGGCTGAAGAATTCCCCACCGTCAGTTTGGTGAACTTCGTATTCTGATAAGTTCCGTTCAGGCCTAATACCAGACTCATGTCCCTGTTTGAAATAGGCATAACGCTCAAACCGACTTCTACGCCCTTGTTTACTATGCTTCCGATATTCGTCAGAAGCTTATTGGAGAAATTGGCTCCAAGAGGGATGGTGACGCTGTTCAGAAGGTCTTTCGTATTTTTTTGATAGACGTCTATGTTACCGCTGACAACGCCCTTGTATAATTCGAAATCGACGCCGGCATTCAACGTCGCTGTTTCCTCCCATTTTATGTTCGGATCGTACGCGCTCGGGGTCAACATATATGACAAGCCGTCGGCGCCCATATTGTACATATAACTAGTGGAAGTGGACATTGTATAGTTGGCAAGGTACGAATAATTGGCAATGCCGCTTTCCTGGCCTGTGATACCCCATCCAAGCCTGAATTTAAGTCCGCTCAAGGCATCGAGGTCTTTCATGAATTCCTCATTCTTGATATTCCAGGCTACAGCAAGAGACGGGAAAAGCCCCCACCGGTTTTCAGGTGCGAAACGGGAGGAACCATCGTCACGGAGAGTGAAGGTAAAGAGGTAACGGCTCTTGTAGGAATAGTTGAAACGTCCGTAGAATGATACCAGAAAATGCTCAGTCGCATTCGGAACGGCATTCCCATAGAGATCACCTTTCTTATAGTGTATGTCCGAAACATCGTTGTCGTAATCCCCGTTAAGCCTGGTCTCGGTATAAGTGTAATCGTAGAAATGCTCCCACGAATATCCGGCCATCAAGCTTATATTGTGGCCGTTGAAATCATGTTGGTAATTACCGTAAAATTCAAGCATGTCATTGTATGAACGCCCCGCATTAGTGGTATTGGTACCGACTTTAGGCGCGACGCTGTCATTGACGAGCCCCCAATATCCCGCCTTTGTCCTATACCAGTTGTCATAGCTGTATCCATCGGTGCTGAGATTGAGATTGAGGGAAAGGTCTTCGAAGCCTTGGACCTTATAATTTACGATTCCGCTTAAAACGTAGTTCCAATTCCTATAATTGAAATCTTCGTTCTGATATTGCATCGGATTCGATTCCGCATTGCTTGCAGGGACAAAATCGGAGCCAGTCCCTGTTCCCCGCACCCAATAGCCCAAGTTCGTGGAAGTGTCCACTGAGCCGTCAGCATTTGTGAAATAAACCGGCAGGGTCGGGTTAAAAGTAGCGGCGGAACTGTAACTGGCGCTCTGTTGCGAACTTATCCTCGTGGCAGCCTTCCCGTTTATGGATATGTTGAGATGATTGTGCAAAAATGTAGGGTTAAGCGTAATATTGACATTCGGGCTTTCGCTGGAAGACCCAAGGGTAGTACCTAGGTAATGGACATCACTGATGGATGCGCGATACGGAAGATGTCCGTTAAGGACCGTACCTGATATCCCTACGTTGTTTGTCACTGTCTGGCCAAGCCTTGTGACCAGGTCTATCCAATCAGTGCTCTGGTCCCCCATCAGGGATTGCGCCAAAGCCAGGCTTGCAGGTCTGTCGGCATATATTTCACCTATGAAAGAACGGAACTCGTCAGCGGACATCACATCCTGTTTCCCCATATAATGGCTGATGCTGTAGGAACCGCTGTAATTCACAGACACCTTGTTCTTCATGTCCGCTTTCTTCGTAGTGACGAGAATAACTCCACCGGCCGCTCTTGAACCGTATATTGCGGCCGACGACGCATCCTTAAGGACCGAGAAAGATTCGATATCGTCAGAATTGATGGATGAAAGATCGTTGTATTGCAATGGCACTCCGTCAACCACAATCAGAGGGTTATTCGAAGCATTGAGCGAAGATGTGCCACGGATTCGTATTCTTCCTCCTGGCTGCACAAGCAATCCTGGAATCTTGCCCTGCAGAAGTTCATAGCTCGACGATACGGCGCCGCGATTGATCTCCTCAGCCTTGATGGCGGTAACCGATCCTGTAAGGTCATTCTTCTTTACCGTACCATAGCCAATCACTACAGCGTCTTCAAGTACCTCCTTATCTTCTTCCAGAACGATTCCGGAGATGAAACGGCTCGAAGACGCCACCAGTTGGACAGTCTTGAATCCAATGAAACTGACAGTGACAAGAGCATCCTTGCTTGATACCCTGAGAGCGAACTTTCCGTCGACATCGGTAGTTATGCCGTTCCGGGTTCCATCCTCAACAATTGACGCACCGGCTATCGGTTCGCCCAATACATCTTTGACCACCCCCTTGAGATCATACTCCCGGGTTTGGGCAAATGTCTGGAAAGAGCTTGCAATAAGTAGTGCAACGCCCGCCAGACAGAAAGCCAACATTCTTTTCATATAGGTCATATAGGTTTTTATGAGATGAGATATTAAAATAAAAGTTTATTTCAAAATGCAGTCATTAGATATGATTCTTTTAGCAGTATGCAATTTTTCCTTAAACAAAGTTAATAAAGGGGATTGGCAGAAAAAGCACAGACAGGACATTAATCAACACAAAAAGGACAACGGCTTACGCAATTCGGGACAATGGCCAGGAAAGGCCGTATTATTATCATAAAACAGCCAAAGTTTAACACAAACCAGACAAAAAAAGACAAAAACTCATTATGAAAGCTAAAAGTATTAATTTTAAGTATGAAAAAAACTTCATCTTTCATCCTTTTATTCGTTTGCTGCATGGTTTCGCTGTGGGGCAAAGACAAAATGAACTACTCTGCTTTCCAGAATGTGCAGCTCAGCGCCGAAGCATCCATCGCAAGATGTTTCGGTCAAGACAGCCTCGGCTTGATTTGGATTGGCACCAATAAGGGACTGTACAGCTTCGACGGTTATGCAGTGCAACCGCACTATGAAAATGGCGGAATCTCAAATGTGCAGATACATTGCATTGAAGTATACGAAGGCAACACCCTGTTTCTCGGGACAGATGAAGGTCTGCTGATCTACGACTGCAGATCAGATAATTATGTCAAACCAAGCGTTCCATTCCCTAGGGACATCAGATCACTCGCATCGTATGGCGGAAAATTATGGGTCGGGACATTGAATGGCTTATACTCCTACGACATAAGGAAAGTCATATCCGGAGCGGAAAAGAATGTCATCTCAACATCGTATCTGAAAGGCTTGATGGTCTATTCAATAATAAAGTACAAGAATTCAGTTTGGGCAGGTACCACCAATGGCCTTTTTAGGTTGGACGCCGCGTCCGGGGAATTTGAAAACATCAATTCCAATTCCTCAAGGTTTTTTGTGAATGCATTGCTGCCGGACCAGGACAACGATTGCATCTGGGTCGGCGGCGCTTTTGGAATATTCAAACTGAATACGGCCACCAACATCAGCCAGCGTATCGGGGACCTGCATTCAATAAAGACATTGACTTCAGACTGCGACGGGAACATAATAGCTGGGACGGACAATGGCCTTTATGTCGTTAAGGGGGAAAATACAGAACATTACATGCACGATTCGCGGGAAGCGGCGTCTCTCTCAAACAATATCATCTGGAGCGCCTTCCGTGATTCGGCCGGGAATATCTGGCTTGGAACGGACAATGGCGTATCGGAAGTGCCAAAGGAAAGAAGCTGCGAATTCAGAACCACCTTTTCATTGACCGGAACCGGATATGGAAACCAGTTCTTCACTATCTACAAAGATTCAAGAGGGTTCCTATGGCTCGGAGGAAATAACGGGATAATACGATACAAGGCCGATCAGGAAGGCGGATCCGAGTCCTTGTGGTATAGGGAAGGAGGAACCTACCACGTTTCACACAACAGGATAAGGGACATCTATGAAGATTCGGGCGGCAATCTATGGTTGACCACCGACAACGGACTGCAGTTGTATGATTATGGTTCACGGCAGTTTTCACGGCATATTGTCGTTGACTCAATCGGCAGGATGAGATCAGGCTGGGCGTATAAGATACTTGAAGACGGCTCAAATCGGTATTGGATTGCAACATGGAGCGGCATTTTTGTAGCTGACAAACAAGAGGTCATCAGGAATCCTATAGCCCGGTCATCCATGAGTTTCTCCACAGCCGATGGATTGGAAGGCAATTTCATAGACTTGATCGTATATGATAAAAGCACCAGGTCGGTATGGGCGCTCGTCCACCTGACCGGCATAGACAGGATTGACTGTCTAACCGGCGCAATCACAAAAATAGCCCTCAAGGAAAAGACGGGAGGAAAATATCCTTCGTACATGATGGAAGATTCCGATAATTCCATATGGGTCGGATATAGAGGCGGCGTCCTCAAGATTAACCCGAAAACATTGGAAATGGCCACCATGGAATTCAGTGGCAGCAGTAATGCCGAGGTCCTTTGCATGACCGAAGCGAACGGCTGCATCTGGATAAGCACGACTGCGGGAATATGGGTCACAAACAAAGAAGAAATGAAGGCTACCCATCTGCACATGTCGGACAAGATCTTCACATCCCTGTTTTACGACAAGGATATGAAGACCGTTTACCTCGGAAGCGTGGACGGCTACGCTACAGCCCCTGCTTCCATAATCTCGGACAAGCAGGATAATTCTCCTATCATAGTCAGCGAAATGCTCGTCAACGACAATCCATACCTAAGAAATGAACAAAAGAGATCCGTACGGTATTCCGACGGCTTCGATATGGATTACAACCAGAATAACATAATCATCAATTTTTCTGACCTCACCTATTCCATTGACGACGAAAGTACGTTCCTATACAGGCTGTCATCAGATAAGGAGTGGACGACCATAGACAACAATGGCCGGACCGTCTCCCTTACCAACCTGAAGCCAGGCTACTATCCAATATATGTGACTCGCCTCAGCAGGAAAGGGGTACCTTCGGATATGGTCAAGAAAATCAACATCCATATCCGCGATCCGTGGTACTCTTCGACATTGGCTGATTTGCTCTACATGCTGATTTTCATTGCAATAGTATATTGGGCAATTAATTTCCTCAAGATGAGGAATCGTCTGAAATACGAGCGCATTGAGAAAGAGAATGCATTGAGGCAGGCAAATGAGAAAATGAAATTCTACGCCGACATATCGCATGAATTCAAAACCCCCTTAAGCCTGATAGTAGCTCCTGTAAGCAGGATGATGTCTCAGGCACATTCTCCTCAGGACAAGGCCGACCTCGATCTTATCCATACCAATGCCATGAAGATAAATTCCCTGATACATCAGGCCATAAGCTATTACAGCAGTGGTTCCCAATCAGAGCTGAAGCTTACAATCTCAGAACTCGAATTCGTCGAGTTCGCACACACCATATTCTCATCCTTCGCAGAAAGCATGCAGGATGACGGCAAGGAATTCATTTTCAACAGCAACATTGACAAACTGTATGTTTCCATTGACTCCGCAAAGATGGAATCCGTTCTTGACAATCTGATATCAAACTCATGCAAATATACCAGTAGGGGAGACAGCATAATGCTGTCGATAAATTACATGCAGGAAGAAAGAAAATTAGAGATAAAAGTATCGGATTCCGGAATAGGGATACCTAAGGAAGACCTGCCTTATATCTTTCAAAGATTCTACAAATCACATACGAACTCGAAAGGAAAAGAGGGCACGGGAATAGGGCTCTCCATAGTAAAGAGCTATGTGGAATTGCATGGCGGAAACGTAACCGCAGAGTCGGGGGAAGATAACGGCACGACTTTCATCATAACCCTTCCGGTTGAAAAACAAGAGAGTCCATCAGGAGAAACGAGCACCCTGAACGGCATTGACGATAGGAAAGGTCTTCCGGTAATAGCTATCGTGGAAGACAACGAGGCTATTGCGAAACTTCTGTGCGAGATCTTCAATAATGATTATCAATGCATAGTCGCCCATAACGGCAAGACGGGACTGAAACTGTGCAGCGAATTATTGCCTGACCTCATTATCGCCGACATCATGATGCCAGTCATGGACGGTATGGAAATGTGCCGTCGCCTGAAACAAAACGTATCGACATCCATCATCCCGATAATAATACTTACAGCCATAGAAAACAAAGAGACCGAACTCGAGAGCATAAATATAAAAGTGGATGCCTTCATATCAAAGCCTTTCGAACCGGACATAATAGTATCCCGGGCCAAACAACTCATAGACAAAAAGAAGGAACTTGAACGCAAAATCCGCATCGAGACGATGACAGAACCGAAAAAGATAGAAGCCGTCTCTTATGACGAGAAGTTCATCTCAAAGATGGTAAAAGCGATAGAAGACAATATCTCAAATCCTGATTTGAATGTGAATTCGCTTTGCGAAACGATAGGCATTCCTCAAAAGCAGGTTTACAGGAAATGCAAACAGCTGCTAGGCGTGACTCCGGTGGATTACATCAAATCAATCAGATTGAAAAAAGCCGCACTGTTGCTGGAACAACAGAAATTCACTATTTCCGAGGTCATGTACATGGTAGGATTTTCCAACCACTCCTACTTCTCAAAATGTTTTATGCAGGAATTCGGGAAGACACCGCAACAATATAGAAAGGAAAGGGATTAGGGGGGGCTGTCACGATTACATACATTAAAAAAGTGCGGGCGATGTATTCGTCCGCACTTTTTGTAGATATCGCCGCTAAGATTATTCGACAGCCTTGAAAGATACTTCTCCGGATTTAAGCCCTTCAGAAGTTGCAGTTACCGTGTAATTCCCCGCCTTATCAGCCTGCACTATTGCAAGGCACATTCCGCCATAAGCCTTTCGCTGCGAAGATTTAGTCGATGAGAGATCAGCCATATTGCCACTCTCCACCCCAATTATTCTTGCAGTGCCAACATTGAACTTTATAAGATTCTCGGCATCCGGGACCACATTTCCATCCTTATCAACCACCTCTGCCGTTATATGAGCCACATCGGAAGGTCTGTCAAAAATGACATCCCTATCTACCGACAATCTGATTGAAGCCGGATCTCCGGTCGTAACTACTCTCTCAGTATATTGTTTGCCATCCTTCGTACCGACAGCAACCACTTCTCCTGGCTCATATGCAACATCCCAAGACAGATGCAGATCAGCCGTGGATGTCATCACCTTACCTTTTGGGAAACTGGCCCAACTCCCCTCGTTCCCTTTACGAGGGAATTCAAATGTCTTTTTCCCGTATGACTTTCCGTTAACGAACAATTCCACCTCGGAGCAATTCGTGAATACCAATACCTGCATTACTTTGCCAATGTTTTCCTTAGGTTGATTCCAATTTGGAACTATATGCAGCGTAGGTTCATCAGTCCAAATACTCTTGAAGAAATAATAGCCGTCTTTCTTGAACCCGCAATTGTCCAGATACCCGGAACCTGAGCCTCTTGAAGGCCACCATGTCTCTCCATAATAGTCAATGCCTGTCCACATGAAGTCACCAATCACGAAATCATTGACTATGGTGTATTTCCATCTTTGCTCCGTATCGATAAAACGATCCGAAATAGTTGAGGACTGGATGAAACGACGGTTATGGGGCATTGCCGACATCCCGCGGGACCCACTCAGACCGCCGGATTCCGTCGCTACCACGCGACGTTCTGGGAATCTTATCTTATCGGTGGTGTACATGGTCTCACGGCGTTTACGCCAACGATCAGGATAATTATATCCTACGATGTCGTTCTGAAATTCTGACAGGAATTCTTCGCTCGCCGGAGTATCATCCGCAGCTATCCGGTCATTGCCGGAAGTGACAAGACGGGTCGGATCAAGTTGGTGACACATCTTTATCATTTTTCTTGCAAGCATCGGCCCTTCAGCACTGGACTGATCAGGTACCTCGTTGCCTATGCTCCACATCACGACCGAAGGATGGTTCCTGTCACGCGTTAGCATACAATTCAGATCTTTCTCATACCAATCGGCAAAATAAATGTGATAATCAAAATCACGCTTGCCCTCCAGCCAGCAATCGAAAGCTTCATCCATCACCAGTATTCCAAGCTTGTCACACAGATCAAGGAATTCGGGTGCAGGAATGTTATGCGAAGTCCGGACAGCATTGCATCCGCCTGATTTTAATATTTCCAGCCTGCGTTCCCAAACTCTTTCGGGAACAGCCGCTCCGACAGCTCCTCCATCATGATGGAGGTTCACCCCCTTCATCTTGACACTTTGGCCGTTGAGCATGAATCCTTTGTTGATGTCATATTCTATAGTACGAAGACCGACATTCGTCTCGACACAGTCAACTTCCTTCCCGTCGGCATAAATGAATGATTTCAGCTTGTACATTACTGGCGAATCAAGATTCCAGAGTCTCGGATTATCAACAGTCATCGTACATTGGGACAAAAGCGACTTGGTATCGGCCTTCTTCAAATCGGAATCCTGGCGAGCCACTTCCTTGCCGGAATCGTCAAAAAGTATGTTACGCACCGAAGCCGTGTCAAACTTGTCAGGCATGTCATTCACTATCTCCGACTCGACCTTGAGTACGGCTTTGCCATCTGCAATGTTCTCGGTGTAAGCAAAAACACCCCACTGTTTAAAATGCAATCCAGACGTTTCGACAAGCTTTACGTGCCTGTAGATGCCGGAGCCGGTATACCATCTTGAATTTGGTTGCTTTGAATTGTCCACCTTCACGGCGATTATGTTGCCTTTCTTCCTCAGATAAGGCGTCAAATCATAGAAGAAACTGGAATAGCCATAAGGATACCTGCCTAAATAATGACCGTTGATCCAAACTTCGCTGTTCATGTAAACTCCGTCAAATTCAATCGATACCATCCTTCCCTTTGCAAAGGACGGGAGATCGAAATGCTTACGGTACCATCCTATTCCAGTGGGAAAGTAACCTATCGATCCTCCGCCTGGAGCATTCTCCAGATTTTCCCCTTCAATGCTCCAATCGTGCGGAAGATCCAATGTCCTCCAGGAATTATCATTGAATGATGGATTTGATGCTGCAGGTACGTCTCCCAAATGGAATTTCCACTGGGCATCAAAATTAGTGATCACCCTGCTTTCGCTTGCCTTGACGGTGCATGGCAACGAAAGTGCCATTGCCAAGGCAAACAGTAATACTCTTTTCATTTCATTATATTTTATTTATGATACATCTTTGCTATTTCAGGATAAAGCTCCATATTGGCGTTGGTCTTCCCGTCCGCATCGAAAAGATCCCCCCATTCCGGACTTGCAGCTTCCCAGATGAACGAGCCAAGGCCAAGATTATTCGGGATGGAACTTACGATCTCGTTGACTTCTTTCCTATAGTCTTGATATTCCACTACGACCACTGGTTTTCCATAACGGACTGACAGGCCATCCAGATTATTCCTGAGATCATCAAGCGTACCATGCCATTTCGGATAATAAGATTCGCCTATCACATCAAATTTGACATCGTAACCGGTTATCTTGTCGAAAAACTTGACGGATTCAGCATTCTGGCCTCCACATGCGATATGCACCATTATCTTTATATCCGGATTCGCCGCACGGACTCCGGCACTTGCGCAGCGAAGCATCACACAGAAAGACATATAGGTACTGTCAATCTTTCCCTGTGGCCAAACCATCCCGTGATTGATTTCATTGCCGATCTGGACCATGTCAGGTGTCACCCCTTCATCCATCAATTTCTTTATCGTCTCATTTGAATAGCGGTAGATGCGTCCCTCAAGACCTGAACCATGGTCCCGAGACCAGGACGCAGGTGGATATTGTTTGCCCGGATCAGCCCAATTATCACTGTAATGGAAATCGAGCAGGAATTTCATTCCAGCAGCCTTTATGCGCTTTGCCATTTCAATGGTATGGTCAAGATCGCAGTACCCATCCTTCGAATAGCCATTCTCTGCCGTGGGGTCCACGAAAAGGCGGAGCCTTATCCAGTTGAATCCGTTATCCTTAAGGATTTGAAGAATATCTTTCTGGACACCGTTTTCATAATATTTCTGCCCTTTGTCTTCCTGTTCCTGCACCCATGATATATCGGCACCGATCATCTTGTCGTCAAGATTAACAGTTCTCACATACGGCGGCTTTACCGATGGCTTATAATTCGGATCCGAATAATCCTTCTTCAATTGACGATAAATTGCGAATACATCTTCGTTCATCTTGCCATCACGTCCGAACAGGGTACGTGTTGGAGCCCATGCCATCGTTCCATATCCAAGCCCGTTAGGGACAGAACGGACTATGTCATTTATTATCTTAATGTTATCTTTGTTCGCCCCATACTCGCAGATATCCACCGGTTTACCGTAACGAGCCGTCAGATCATATATGTTAGCTTGCATGTCGCTGTATGTCTCGTGCCATTGTTCATAATATGAAAGCCCGATAATGTCGAACTCGGCACCATACTTATTCATGTGGTCAAGAAACTGGCGGCACAGGACATTCTCCCCTCCCAACGCCAGGTGCACCTGCAACTTGGCGTTCGGAAGAACCTCGCGGACGGCTCTCTGCCCTGCCTTGTACAGTCCCATTGCCGCTGCCCAGTTCTCCTCAGTAGCCTCGTCGGTCAAATAGCCTTCAGGCCATACCAGTCCATGGCTGATCTCGTTCCCGCACTGCACTATGGCAGGAGCCGCACCTGCATTCTTCAATGCCACAAGCACTCCTTTAGTATACTCGTAGAGCTTATCTTCAAGTGCGGCACCGGTAAGACCACGCCAAGCCGACGGTTTGTCCTGCCTGTCCGGATCAGCCCACGTATCGCTGTAATGGAAATCGAGAGCGAACTCCATTCCCGAATCCACGATGCGCTTTGCCATTTTCACGGTCTGGTCAGTACCGCAGAAGCCATCACTCGAATAGCCTCTTTCAGCTTCAGGATTAACGAAAACGCGGAGTCTGATTATATCAAACCCATTCTCATGCATTATGGCGCAGATGTCCTTTCGTTTTCCGGAAGCGTCATAGTATGCGAAGCCCATGGCTTCCCCTTGGGGCACCTCCGATATGTCGGCTCCGATCTTGAAATCGCCGCAGAAGGCGGCAACTGGAGCCAGAATTAGCATTGTCAACAAAAAAAGAGATAATTTTTTCATATTTACCGATTTTTTATTTTTTTCTTTTGCAAATTTAAGATGAGCGGCTTCTTTAATAAAGAATATTTAAGACATAAAATAACAGAAAAAAGACAGTATCGGCAATATCGCAGAATATAATCATAATCAATAGTTCGTTAAATTTATAAAAGTTACGCCACGGCGCGAACGCCGTAGAACGATAGTTCTTTGAAATCAGTGTCATTTAATCGCATGTCCGTGGATTTTCCGGACATGTCGAGATTCTTGAGATCCACCTTGCCTGCATACTTTGCATCGGCATCCACGACTGAGATGCCGAGTATCTCCAGCCCCTTCTTCATGGCAGCTGCGCAACCTGACTGGGACCAGTCAAGACCCGGCGTCTTCTTTCCAGCCTTGGAGATGTAGCAAGGATCGATATATCTTCAGGTGACATGTTCCCTAATGAATACAAACGAGAATGCGAATTGAAGGATATAAGAGATTCAGCTGTCTAATTTAAGACTGTCCGAAAAAGGGGCAGATGACAAAAGAACCATCCGATGGATACGGCGGAGTGGATAGAGAAGGCGAGGAAGATCGAGGCATTGGGGAGAGAGGAAAAGACATAAAAAGCAGAACGCCCAGAGAGCGTTCTGCTTGATGCAGATTAAGTTTCCGAGAGAAGAGGTGGCCGCCTACTTCTGTTCGACCCAAATGAGCTTGGATGTGTCGTACCCCCTTTGTTTGGCGCGAGCGAGGACAAAGTCGAGATCTTCCTGAGTCATATTCGGAGTGCGGCTCAAGATCCACAGATATTTGTCGGAAGAACTCCCGATGAGGACATAACGATAGTCGTCGGCAAGCTCGAGAATATCGTAATCGGACCAGAAGTTCAAGAAGAAAGTGACCTGAAGCTTTCCGGGACCGGCGGATTCGCGGAGTCTGGCCTTGCCCTTGGCGACTTTGTATTTGCCTGAGAGAGAGCCTTTGTGGCCGGAATTAATGACCTTGATCAGGCCGTTGTCCATAAGGGAATATTCAGCCTTGCAGCCGACAAGTCCCCTTTCGAAACTGTGGTCGAACCGGGCGATTTCGTACCAAGTGCCGAGATAGCGGTTAAGATCCAGAGAGGATACAGTAGAATTGTCAATCGTCTTCGCGTCAGAGCTCTGTATGCAGCTTGCTCCGAGGAAGGAAAGAAGTCCAGTGATCAGGATGGCGGATAAGGGTTTCATGATATTAATAGTTAAAGTTGATGTTATGGGAAGCGAAGATAAAGATAAGTAATTTTTGGGAAAGGTAATTTGGGGAGGGAAGTGGACAAACCAGCCCCACGGCTATCTTTCGAACATAGACAAGAAATACAGGCAGCATCGCGGGTGCGGGGGGCAGAAAATAGCAGCCGAATCCTGACGATTCTTCCAAAATTTAGGTATATTTGTACAACATAAAACGACTGAAAAACCAACTTAACGAAATCATAATGATGAGAAAAATGAGACGATTGTTCCTCCAATCCATGGCAATAGCCGTTGTTGCGGCGGCTCTGGCGGGGTGTGCGACCTCAAAGAAGGTGTCGTACCTGCAGGGAATGCCGCAGAATTACGAGCAGACAATACCGACTTCATATCAGATCAGGATACATCCGGACGACATGCTGGCGATACAGGTGAACAGCCAGAATCTGGAATTGGCGCAGATGTTCAACCTGCCGGTGGTGGGGTACAATATGAGCAATGCAGCAGCGGCTAGCGGGTATATCAGTGGTCAACAACGTTATCAGGGATATCTGGTGGACAAGAAGGGGAACATAAACTTTCCGCAGCTGGGAGAACTCCACATCGAGGGGAAGACCAGAGTAGAACTTGCAGAATTCATCAAGAATATGCTCGTGAACAAGGGGTTGCTGAACGACCCCATCATCACGGTGCAGTTCCTGAACTTCAAGGTGTCGGTGCTCGGGGAAGTGAACAGGCCGGGGACGTTCGACGTCGCAACGGACAGGATCACTATCTACGAGGCATTGGCGCAGGCGGGTGACATGACGATCTACGGCAAGCGCGACTGCGTGAAGGTGGTGCGCGAGGAGAACGGAAAGAGGACGGTGACGACGCTGGATCTGCGCGGGTCGGAGATATTGGATTCGCCGTATTTCTACCTGCAGCAGAACGACATAGTGTATGTCGAGCCGAACAATGCAAGGGCAGGGCAGGCGGACATCAACCAGAACAGGACGGTAAGTACGTGGGTGTCGGCTGCATCGATGCTGGTGTCGGTGGCTACACTCATTATCAGTATATTGAAATAAAAAATCGCTTTATATGGCAAATCAGGAGTTTGAAAATCAGGAACAGTTCGAGATAAGGCAGCAGAACCAGGAAGAGGGACCGAGCTTTGGCGACATAATGAGCGTGGTCTGGCTGAACAAGTGGTGGTTCGCATTGTCGGTGTTCGTCTGCCTGGTCTTGGCAGTATTATATATATGGAAGACGCCGAAGACGTATTCAAGGACGGCGACTGTGATGATCAAGGACGACAAGAAGGGCGGAGCCGCGAACAGCGAGGCCGCTGCGTTTCAGGACATGCTGGCGTTCGGCAATGTGTCGGCGGAGAATGAGCTCGGGTTCTTCAAGAGCAACAGGCTGATGGCCCAGGTGGTGGAGAAGACGGGGGCGGACAAGAGCTACACGGCTTCGGCTGCCCACGGGCTGCGAAGGAATGAGCTGTACACTCAAAGCCCGGTGCTGGTGACGTTGTTCGACGCGGAGCCGAATGAGGCATTGGGATTCAAGATGAAGGTCCAGAAGGGGGGAAAGGTGGAGATATATGACATGTACGGGATGGTCAAGTCGAACAAGAGACTGACAGTCACTGAAGGAGATACGGTGGACGCGCCGGTGGCGAAGCTGGCATTGCACTCGACGGTGTTCATGAACCCGGAATGGATAGGGAAGGAGATAGCATTTACGAAGAGCAGCGCGCAGGACGTGGCGAAGGAGTTTTCGGATGCGCTGGAGGCGACGATACAGAAAGGGTCGTCGCTGATAACATTGTCCCTGAAGGACGGGAATGCGAAGAGGGCTGAGGATATTCTGAATACGCTCATTACCGTGTATCAGCAGGATGCGATCAACGACAAGAACCAGGTGGTGCTGAATACCGCAAAGTTCCTGGACGAGCATCTGGGAGTGATAGAGGGAGAGCTCGGCGGAGTGGACACGAGGATAGAGTCATACATGAGGGCCAACAACCTGACGGACGTGTCGTCCAATGCTTCGCTTTACCTGCAGAATACGGGTACGCTCGACAACCAGGGGCTCAGCGCGGAGAACCAGCTCAATATGGCCGAGTACATACAGATTTACCTGCAGGACAATACGAAGACGAACGAGCTCATTCCGGCCGCGACTGGAATCAGCGATTCGGGAATCCAGTCGCAGATAAACGATTACAATGCAGCCCTCCTGCGAAGGGACAAGCTCATTGCAAACAGCAGCGTGAACAACCCGCTGGTGCAGGACCTGAACAACCAGCTGGCATCGATGAGGGCCACGATAACGAAGGCCGTGAACAACCAGGTGGAAGTGCTCAAGATACAGGTGAGGAACCTGAACAAGAAGGAGCGCGAGAACCAGAGCAAGATCTCGTCGGTGCCGACACAGCAAAAGAATGTGGTAAGCATTGAGAGGGAACAGAAGACAAAGGAGGAAATGTACCTCTACCTGCTTCAGAAGAAGCAGGAAAATGAGCTGCAATACGCTATAAACGAGAGCAACTGCAGGATAGTGGATCCGGCGATAGGACAGGCGGAGCCTGTGGCTCCGAAGAAGATGACGGCAGTGCTCATTGCATTGCTTATAGGACTTGCCATACCGGCTCTGTGGCTGTACTTCGCTTCGCTGCTGGACACTACGGTGAAGACAAAGAAGGAAGTGAAGGAGGGTCTCACGATTCCGTTCCTCGGGGAGATACCGATGGAAAAGAGGAAAGTGAACAAGGGAATCGTGGTGCGAGAGGGGAGCAGGGATGGAATATGCGAGGCGTTCAAGATAGCGCGCGACAACCTGGAATTCATGGATGCGGGGGCGAAGAAGACTGGCGGCAAGGTGGTGCAGCTCACTTCGTTCAATCCGGATGCGGGCAAGTCGTTCATTTCGGTGAACATGGCGATAAGCATTGCGCTTTCGGGATCGAAGGTGATAATACTCGACCTTGACCTGAGGAAGGGGTCGCTGCGCAGGCAGCTGGGGATACAGCATCGCCACGGACTGTCGGAGTACCTGAGCGGAAAGACGGACGACTTTGCGTCGATGATACATCCGATAGCGGAAGGGTCTCCGGTAGATATGCTGCTTGCCGGCGCGCTGCCGCCAAACCCGGCGGAACTGCTGAAGAACGGCAGGCTGGAAGAGCTGCTCAACTACCTGAAGTCGCGGTACGATTTCATAATACTGGACAACCCTCCGTACGGGACGGTGGTGGATGCGGCGATCTGCGCAAGATATGCCGACCAGACAGTGTTCGTGATTAGGTCTGGGGCGTTCGACAAGAGGCAGCTGCCTGACCTGCAGGAGCTGTATGATTCTGGCAAGCTGAAGAACATGAGCGTGTTGCTCAATGCGATCGACTACAGCAAGATCGTAAAGAAGTACGGCTACGGCTATGGCTATGGACACCGATATGGATACCGATATGGGTACGGGTATGGGTACGGCTACGGGTACGGAAACGAGGAGAATGGACGTCGCCGGCACTCGAAGAATTCCAAGGCTGATTCCGAGCCGGACAATACGGATAATGGGACTGTTCAATCATAAGACATCGCCTTTGGAGAAAGGATTCTTTCGCGGCTTCTGCGACTGCCATTGCCACATCCTGCCGGGTGTGGACGACGGCATGAAGACGTTGGAGAAGTCGTTGGCGGCACTCGAGTACTTCGCTTCGTGCGGGGTGGCTGGAGCGACGTTTACGCCGCACGTGATGGAGGGAGTGCATAATACGCGGGAGTCACTGCTGAAGGTGTTCGATGAGTTCAAGGAAGGGTATGCGCTTGGCATTGAATCCAATGTGTTGCAGATAAGGCTGGGAGCGGAGTATATGCTGGACAACAAGTTCCCTTCGCATCTTGACGAAGGGCTGCTGACGATTTCGAACACGATAGTGCTGCTGGAGACATCGTATTTCCAGGCTCCGAACAATATGGAAGAAATGCTTTACGACGTGGATTCGGGCGACCTGATTCCGGCGATAGCGCATCCGGAGAGGTATATATATATGGGAATGAAGGACTATGAGAGGCTGAAGGAGAAGGATTACTATCTGCAGCTCAATCTGCTGTCGCTGACGGGGGCGTACGGGGAGGATGCCCGTTCCAAGGCGTTCGACCTGCTGCGGCGGGGAATGTACGACTTCGTGGGGACGGATGTGCACCATCTTACGCCGTTCGTGCAGAAGCTGGAGAAGCTGAGGGTGGATCCGGCACAGATGGAGGCATTGGACAAGCTGAAGGCTAATAATGGGAAACTGTTTGAAAACAAATGATTTGAAAAAAAATCAATACTAACTTAATAAACAAAAAGCAATGAAAAAGATTATTTTATGCTTAGTACTGACTTGCTTCGCATTTGGGGCAAGTTGGGCACAATCTTCTGCATTCGGCGTCAGAGTCGGATACAAGGCAATGGAACTGTCAGTACAATGTCCGACGGCGGATAACACTAGACTGGAGTCAGATCTTGGCGTCGGTGGAAAGTTTTGGAGTACAGCGACTAACGCGGCTTGGGGAGAATTGACGGAATCCTTCCAGTGGGTCTTCGGACTCGGCGAGAAATGGAATCTGTTTATCGGGCCTGCTGCCGGAGTCGGATATGGTATAGGCAAAGCGTACACGACAGCAAAGGCTTCACGTTTCCGCCTGAATTTCGGCGGCATCGGCGGCATAGAGTACCTTGTCTCGCCACATTTCGCCATTTCGCTGGATTACAGACCGATGGTGAATGTGTTCGGAGTTGACAACGTCGCAAACGACTTTGTGTCGTACTACGCCGGAGGACTCGGACTCAGGTACAGATTCTAGAGGAGCCGGAGAGTCGGGCCCGCGAGGAGTCTGGTGCTCGGATGTGAGGTGCATGGATGTGAGGTGATCGGATTTCCGGGTGCTCGGAGGAGAGGGAGTGAGTGGGTGCTGGAGTGCGCGCACATCCTGATAATCAGTAATCAGTACGTTCTAAAATAAGCCTTCCCTTTTTGGGGAGGCTTATTTTAATTTGGGAAACCAACCTCACATTGGTTTCCCATTTCTGCCTCCTAGGCCACTCCGTGGCACTTTTGGGAAACCAATGTGAGGTTGGGAGTAATCGAAAAGTATTAATTGATAAAAGACTGGGACTATTTGATAACTACGGGACGAAAAATCCCCTCATCTTTGCAGCCGAAAAGAAAAAGTTCCTGTTGCTGGGAATAAACTTTACAAGACCGGGTACCACACAGACGCAGTGTCATTTATATGCGTTGTGATTTGAAGATAGTTTGGCGCAGCAGCGAGAATTTCAACTTTCCCAAAAGATTGAAATTAAAAAAACAAACAAAATAAAAATTACAACTATTATGAAAAAGACATTGACTTTCGCAACTATTCTCGCAGCTGCATTGACACTTACACTTGCTTCATGCACACAGAGCGAAGTAATTGAAACCCCTATAGAAGAGGCCATCGGCTTCACCACATTCACCAAGGTCCCTACCAAGGCAAACGTCCTTAACGGCACATCCCTCGAATCGCTGTATACACAGTTCACGGTCAAGTCGTTCCAAGGGACGACCACATTCATGGACAACATAATCTACAGCTACAACTCCGCCAAAGCAGGCGCATGGTACTACAACAGCACATCCGACGTGAAGTATTGGCCGAACGCAGGCGCAGCTCTCGATTTTTACGGCTACACCATAAGCGACTTCTCCGTTCCTACAGTAACTCCTGCTGACCAGCATCTTACAATCTCCGCCCAGAATACTCCTGCAGGCGTTGGCGACGATGTCCTCTACGCAGAATGCCTCCAGGCAAGCAAGGCTGACCGCGACGGCCAGAACAGCACCGCCCTCCAGGCAACCGGCAGCGTGCCGATGGTATTCAAGCATGCACTCTCACAGGTGAACTTCAAGCTCCAGAACACGAACGCAAACACCGTAGTGAAGGTATCGGAGATCGACATCCAGAACGTAAACCATTCAGCCGACGTCAAGTTCGACGGAACATATTCAGAGATAGCAGGGACACGCGACTTCGTAGCAGCGGCAAGCATCTTCACGAATGCAGAACCTTACACCGTAACATCAGATGCAGTCAGGGTCCAGGCCAATGCAAACCTCTGCTCAGACCTGATGGTTCCTCAGGCAACTGCAAAGTGGGACATCGCGAACAAGGTCGCGGGTGCACGCTTCGCAATCAAGTGCACTGTATCCGACGCAATTTCAGGCGTGATATACCAGAACGGATACGTATACATTCCTGTAGAGATCAACTGGCAGAGCGGGAAGAACTACACCTACACGATCATCTTCGGCGAAGGTGCCGGCTATGACGAGGACGGCAATGAAGTGCTGCAGGTGATCACATTCGACCCATCAGTAGAGGACTGGGCAGACGTATCTTCAACGACAAACATGTAATCAAAGGCGGGTACGCCTGGCGGCCCGCTCCCAAAGAAATAAATGGTTCTGCAGACAGCCATGCTCTCATTTTGCAGACCAACCGGACGGACTTCATGAGTTCGCCCGGTTTTTTGTGAGATAGGGTAGGGAGCGTTATTGGAACATTGCGTACCATTCGGCCATGAGGGCGTGGAAGGCCTCGAAGTCGTCAGAGGTAATCACTTGCTTTTCGATGCGGAGCGAACGGGTGACGTGGAAGCCGTCGGAGGTCGTCATAATGCGCTGGTGAACAGAGCCGACTTGGTTTATGATGTCGACGGGTTGAGTATTGAAGGCAATCGGCATCTGGTGCGAGTTCATCGCTTCGGTATAAAGATCATAAGAGTCTGATGACGCAGAGGATGTCGCAGAAGAGGATGTCGCAGAAGAGGATGTAGCGGCAGGCTTGTTGGAGACGACTGTGAGGTTTACGGTGAAGTCGTAACTCTCGAATACTGAAGAGTATGGTAGGAGGATGTCGGCGGTGCGGCTAGCGTAGGCCATCTGGGCGTAGGGGTTGTTGTGGGCGAAGCCTTCGTCGGAGCCGGGGAGGACGACGATAGGGGTTGTAGATGTATTGATTAGCTTGCCGCCGGTGAGGTTGTCGCAGAGGACGGCGTCGGGTGTGACGTTCACGGTCGCGATGAAAGTCAGGTTCTCAGGAGCGTTCGCAGCGCGAATATCGTCGGCGATGGAAGAGCCTGAGGGAGCATTGGAAGAAAAGGAAGAGGAGGCGAGGGGGAGGAGGGGCTTCATGGCGGCATAAGGGACTGACTGCGGAAGTGCTGGAGACCAGACGATAATGTGGTCGATGGCGGAGAGTGGAAGGACGTCGCAGGAGGCATTGACTGAGTATGAGGCGACTAAAGTGTGAGGGATTTCGCATACATTCATCATCAGGTGGGTAAGGAATGCCTTTTCGAATTCGGTGCCGGAGGCGGAGGCCAGGACGGCTTCAGGGCGGCGGGTACGGAAGGCGCTAAGGGACAGTGAGATGGGAATTGTGGAGACGGTGGCATTGACATTGTCCTGAAGGGACTGTGTGGCTTCGGTGTCGTTGGCGTGGGCTTGTTCGATGAATTTCAGCGAGTTATAGCTGAGCCATGTGGAAGTGGCGGTGTCGATCTGCCTGGCGAGATAGGCGAGTGCGGATTCGTTTGAGGTCCATGTGGTTGCGGTGAGGTATGGGATGTCGCCGCATAAGATGGACGATGCCGGGTCCTGCGATGATGCCGGGATGTTCATGAGGCGGAAAGTCAGCGAGTTGAATGTGGAACTGGAAGCGGACGAGCCGGAGACCGCGGAGTTTGGAGCGGCGATGAGGGGCTCCTCTGCGGGAGCGTTGGCTGAAGCGTGGCGGCCTGTGGATTCGGAGAAGGTGTAGCCGATGCCGGCTTCCCGGATGCAGAAGCGGATCTTCTTGTTGGCGGGAGCCTCGATCGTGACGGTTTCCTCGACGATCGGGGAGGTCTGCTGGAGGAGTGTAAAGACGTCAAGCTCAGGAAGATAGTCGGGACTGCTGACGACGGTGTAGTCGAGGTAGATGGTCGAGCCGAGGTCAAGACCGGCGTGAACGATGGTGACAGTTCGGATGTTGTTGTAAAATAGTGATTTAGAGGCCTCGGACGGGAGGAATTCCGTGATGGAGTTCGATGGGGCTTCGACGCGGGTGCCGTCGGATTGGACGACGTAGGCGGAGTTAATGACAACCTTCTGGTACTTAGGATTATATGGAATCTGACGCTCGGTGTAGACGCTGTTCATCGCCGTGTGTGTGTAAATCTTCTGGGCGAAGGAAATGCGCGCGGATTGGGAGCCGTCGGGGTTCAGCGTAAATGTCTGGTTATAATAGATGTATTGGGCCTCGTCGGTGGATTTTGGGGCGGAGGCCGGCGCCGTTGCGGAAGCGGCGGGGGCGAGCGAAAGAATCAGGACTACAGCGAGGAAAAAGAATTTTTTCATATTAACTATTGTTATTTTGGGAAACCATTGTGAGGTTGGTTATTTTTTGGCGGAGAGGTAGACGTTGAAGGATTCGCTGTCGGAGACGGCGAGGCGGAAGGACGGCCAGTCAGAGGCATCGTAGACGCGCTTGTTCAGGTTGAGCTGCTGCTTGAGCTCGATGCGGTTGCCCTTAGGGACGAGAGTGCCTGAGAAGGAGGCAGCAGGGCCGGAGTCGCTTACGGACTTCGAGCCTCCGACTAGCTTATAGCCGCCGGGAAGCGAGATGGTCTCGTCGATTATAAGCTGACGGGAGCATTGATCCTTAAAGCCGTACCGGCGGGTCTCAGGGGTGCGGTCAATGCTTAGGTAGGTCTTGTATGGGGTGAGGAAATTGTTCAGGGAGAACGGCTTGAAGAGAAGCTCTCCACTGACGCCGATGACGGCGTATTGAGGGATTTCGAAGGTAAGGGTTATCTTGATGGGGCCGGACTGGTAGTCCTTCGGGTCCCGGCCCCAATCGACTTTCTTCAATATGGCGCGCGGAGAGACAGCGAGAAGCTGGCGCTCCATTTCAGCCTTCCATTGGCTCTGCCAGCCGGTGCAGAAGATTTTGCGGATGGAGCGGTCGGTCTGGCCTTCGGCGGTGTAGGTCACGGTGCCGCGGAGAGTGCCGGAGGCATCGAGGCTGGACTTGGCATTGATTTTAAGGTAGTGGTTTTCAGGGGCGGAGAGAGGGGTCTCGCGCAGGTCGCTGCCCTCGGGGATGCCTGGGAGGTAGTTCTGCTGTTGCTCGGCGCTGGACCAGAGCTCGCGGGTGAAAGGAACCCAGGTAGGGTCGAGCGGCATGTAGGTGCCGTCGGAAAGCCTGCAGACGACGACGCAGTGGTTGAAGTGGTCGACCGGGACGTCGCGATAGATCTTGCTGCCGGCCATGGTCATGGCGGGGTAGGCATTGAATCCGGCCATTCTCAAGAAGGAAATCAGGGTGCCGGCGATGTCCTTGCAGACGCCGCAGCGGTCGTTGTAGTCCATCTCGCAGGTGTGGAGGGTGTAGCCCTCGCCTTTACCCATGGAGAGACCGTCGTAGTGGATGTTGTCAGCGACCCAGTGGGTGAGGGCCGCAATCTTTTCCATGTCGGTCTTCTTGCCCTTGATGATCTCGTTAACCTTCTTGCGGGCAGGGGCGTAAGGTTTGAAGCTGCCGTAGTCTTCGTTCACCTGGTAAAACCATTGGGATTTGGCTTCCCATTTTGGCGTGGAGGAGACTAGAAGCATAGGACCGCAGTCGTACCAGTCGACCTGGCCCTTTGGGTCTGGAGCGAGAGGGAGGACATCGGTCTTTATGACGGTGAGGGTCGTGGCGCCTGTCTGAGGGTCAGTGACTTCGGACTCTTGGGCGTAGTCGTTGCAGATGTTGTGGAGAAGAGTCATGCCTTTCGGGTAAGTGACGGAGTAGACTTTGCGTTGAGTCGGGGTGCCCACCCAGAGGGGAACGATGTCGTAGAAGGAGCCTTCCATAGGAGGGACGAAGCGGGAGGCGTCGTCTGCGTCAGGCGTGAAGGGGATTTGGTAGGAGTAGATGGTGGCGGGCTGGGCCTGCGTGGAAGGAGCTGGGGCGGACTCGCCGTCGGTCAGGAGAGCGTAAGTGAAGCCCTTTTTCTCGATGGTATATTCAAGGACGTCGCCGGGAGCCATCGCGCCGGGCTCAAGGAGAATTTCGCGGGAACCCCAGTAGATGAGGTGGGCGGGAGCAGCGTAGTCGGTGGCGGTTGTGAGATCGATGGGAGTTATTGTGTTGTCGTTGTGAATGATGTGGGCGGCAGTGAAACGGGCGTAGGCCGTCAGAGGGTCGTAGCCATAGGTGATGACCCGACCGGACCTGGCGCCTATAGATGTCAAGTACTTGATGCGGCGGGTGTAGGTGAATGTGCCGGAACCGTTGGAAAGGACGTTTACGGTCGTACTGTCAAGGAGGACAACGGAATCAGACTTATCGTATTTGGAATCAAGCCGGGGAAAGAGCGGGGTTTGGACGGTTTGGGACTGCGTGGTTTGGGCTGAAGCTGATTGTGTGGACGAGAAAGCTGTTCCACAGAAAGTTAGTGCGATAAGAAATGCGTAAAGAAAGAAATGTTTCATGTCGAGTGTCATTAGCGAGGTCAAATATAGCAAAAAACAAGAGGATTTGGCGTGTGGGAGGCGACGGCGAGAGCTCGGCGCGCACATCCTCACATTGGATTCCCAAAAGTGCCCCAGAGTGGCCTGGGAGGCAGAAATGGGAATCCAATGTGAGGATGGTTTGAGGGTCTATTTTATTTTAAGGAAGGTTTTGTCGGCGAAAAATGACTGTGGATTATTTTCCACCCGTTGCCGTCTTCCAAGCGGTACACTTCGGTACAATTCTCTTTCCAGGACGTTCCGCCTGAATAAATGTGAAGGTTGTAAGTCAATACGGCCATCGTATCCGTCGATTGTACGGCAGGATTAACCATTTCGAATCTGTCTGTCTTAATCTTCCCCCGCATGTTTTCGTACAAATCCTTTATTTTATCCCAGCCGTCAATCCGCAGTTCCTGAGACGGGTCGAAATAGGTGAAATCCTTGGAATATAGGTCAAGATAGGGTGAGGGGTTGCCATTGAGCCATGCTTCCATGGCTATTTTCTCCATAGCAATGATAGTTTCTGCGACAGTGTGTTTATCCATGATTATGTTGTTTGGGTTTAAGCGGTGTTGCGTAAGTGGAACTCCGGAAAGTTCTCAGGCGTGATGAACTGCTTTTCTATGCGCAGTGAACGGGTGGCGAATGGAAATGTGGTGGTCAGGAGTCGTGTCATGGCATTTGCGCTATCGTCGGGAATGCCTACCAGATGTTCAGAGGCAGCCCGGACATGCGCATGCGGACCTGGTCCTTCACCTTTGCGATGACGGCTTGGTCATCGACGTGGGAGAGGACTTGGTCGATCAGGTCGACGATGGCAACCATATCCTTCTCCACGAGGCCGCGGGAAGTGACGGCTGGAGTGCCGACGCGGATGCCCGAGGTCTGGAACGGAGAGCGGCTGTCGCCAGGAACCATGTTCTTGTTCAAGGTGATGCCTGCGAGCTCGAGAGTGTTCTGGGCTACCTTGCCGGTGATGTCAGGATACTTCGTGCGAAGGTCGATGAGCATCAGGTGGTTATCGGTGCCGTTGGAGACAACTTTATAGCCCTTTTCCATAAAGCAGTTGGCCATGGTCAGGGCATTTGAACGGACTTGCTTCTGATAAGTGACGAATTCGGGCTGGAGCGCTTCATAGAATGCAACAGCTTTGGCGGCGATGCAGTGTTCCAGAGGACCGCCCTGCTCACCAGGGAAGATGGCGCTGTTAAGGATGGCGGACATCATCTTCACTTCGCCCTTCGGAGTGGTCTTGCCCCAAGGGTTAGGGAAGTCCTTTCCGAGGAGGATGGCGCCGCCGCGAGGGCCGCGGAGGGTCTTGTGGGTGGTGGTGGTGACGATGTGCGCGTACTTGCAAGGGTTCTTCAGGAGACCTGCGGCGATGAGGCCAGCAGGGTGTGCCATGTCGATCCAGAGGATGGCGCCGACTTCATCGGCGATCTTGCTCATGCGCTCGTAGTCCCATTCGCGGGAGTAGGCGGAGGCGCCGCCGACGATGAGCTTCGGCTTATTTTCGAGGGCCTTCTTCTCCATATCGTCGTAATCAATGTAACCGTCAGGAGTCAAGCCGTAAGGAACTGCGTGATATAAGATCCCGGAGAGGTTCACAGGGGAGCCATGAGTGAGGTGGCCGCCGCTGTCGAGGTCGAGACCCATGAAGGTGTCGCCCGGCTGCAGGCAAGCAAGGTAAATCGCGGTGTTGGCCTGGGCGCCGGAGTGAGGCTGGACGTTAGCATATTCTGCGTCATAGAGCTTGCAGAGGCGATCTATGGCCAATTGCTCGATTTGGTCGACGATTTGGCAGCCGCCGTAATAGCGGTGTTCGGGATAGCCTTCGGCGTATTTGTTCGTGCAGACGGATCCAAGTGCGTTCAACACGTCCTTGCTGACGAAATTTTCTGATGCGATGAGTTCGATGCCATTGGTTTGGCGTTCTTCCTCCTTTCTTATGAGGTCGTAGATTTGAACATCTTGTTTCATACCTTATATGTTAAATTGTTTCTTAAATTTGCTGGTTGATGCGCATAGCGCATTATATTTAACAAATGTAGCATTTTTTTCGATGGGAGCAACGAATGATACAGATTTCGGGAGCGAGGGGGAGAAAGCGGAGGAGCTTGGGGTGGAAAGGTTCAGGAAGCTTTTCGACAGCGAGATGGGGAGGATGGACGAGGAGGAATTCAAGCGGGCGGAGAAGCTGCCGGTGGCGGTCGTGCTGGACAATGTGAGGAGTGCGAACAATGTGGGGTCGGCGTTCAGGACGTGCGACGCGTTCAGGATGGAGAAGATGGTACTGTGCGGGATAACAGGATGCCCGCCGGCGGCGGACATACATAAGACAGCCTTGGGTGCGGAGTTTTCGATGAAGTGGGAGTATGGCAGGTCGACTGTCGAGGTAGTGAGGGGGATGAAGGAAGAAGGGCGTTGCATTGTCGCTGTGGAGCAGGCGGAGAATTCGACTGCGTTGCAGGAGATGCAGCTCGAGAAGGGCAGGAGCTATGCTTTCGTATTCGGGAACGAGGTCGGCGGGGTGCAGCAGGAAGTCATGGACCTCGCGGACATGTGCGTCGAGATTCCGCAGTACGGGACGAAACATTCGCTCAACGTGTCGGTCTCCATCGGGATTGTGCTTTGGGAGGCGGCGCGTGAACTTAACGGGGAATAGACACCGGGCTGGAGAGAAGCCGGAGGGAGCATTGAAAAAAGAAATAATTTATTATACAACCTTATATTAAAATTAAAATGAATTACAAATCTTTGATTCTCAGCTTGGCGGCGGTTACATTCCTTGCGGCGGCACCTGCGCAGGCAAATGCGGACTGGTTCGGAAAGAAAAAGGACAAGACCGAAAAGACCGACAAGAAGGACACCACGGCCAAGAAGCCGGAGCCTCCGAAGAAGGGGCCGGTAGCTTTCGACAAATTCATCAAGAAGGATGCAAAGACAATGACGGGCATGACTACCGTCATCAGACAGGAAGACAAATACTTCCTGGAAATTCCAGACTCCCTGCTCGGAAAGGAGATACTCATGGTCTCGAGGATTTCGAAGGGATCGGCGAATACGCCTCACACGTTTGACGGGTACGCAGGCGACGAGCTCAACGAGATGGTAGTGAAGTTCGAGAAAGGACCGGACGACAAGATATTCCTTCGCGAGATAAGCTACAAGGAAAGGTCCGAAGAGGGTCAGCCGATGTACGAGAGCCTGATCAATTCGAACACTCAGTCCATTATCAGTGCTTTCGACGTCAAGGCATGGGGCAAGGACAAGAAATCCTGTATAATAGACGTTACTGACCTGTTCAATTCCGACAACGGCGAGCTTTTCTTCGACAAGAACTCAAAGAAGAGCTTCGGGCTTGGAACGATGGACAAGACGAGGTCGTACATCTCTTCGATAAAGACTTATCCGATCAACACCGAGGTGAAGACCGTGAAGACTTTCTCCAAGGCCGAGGGCGAGGGAGCTGCCACTTTCGAGCTGAACTGCTCGTTCGTGATGCTGCCTGAGAATCCGATGACGCCTAGGTACATGGACGACAGGGTCGGCTATTTCGGCAACTCCTACACGGACTACGACAAGAATCCGCAGGGAATAGAAAAGATCAGGCAGATCTCCCGCTGGAGACTGGAACCGAAGCCTGAAGACGTAGCTAAATACAAGAGGGGAGAACTTGTGGAACCGGCGAAGCCGATAGTGTTCTACATCGACCCTACGACGCCGGCCAAGTGGATACCTTATCTTATAGCGGGCGTGAACGACTGGCAGAAGGCTTTCGAGAAGGCGGGGTTCAAGAACGCCATCCGTGCCGATGTGGCGCCTACCTACGAGCAGGATTCGACCTTCTCGCTGGAGGATGCAAGGCATTCGGCGATAGTCTACAAGCCGTCGGAGGTGGAGAACGCAATGGGGCCTCATGTCTCTGACCCGCGTACGGGAGAAATACTGGAGAGCCACGTAAGCTGGTACCACAACGTGATGCAGCTGCTGCGCGACTGGTATTTCATACAGTGCGCGCCTGTGGATACCGCTGCCAGGCACATGAAGTTCGACGACGAACTGATGGGCAATCTGATAAGGTTCGTGTCGTCGCACGAAGTGGGACACACCCTTGGCCTGCGCCACAATTTCATCGGGTCCAACTTTACGACCGTTGCCAACCTGCGCGACACCAACTTCCTTAAGAAGTACGGACATTCGACTTCGATCATGGACTACGCGCGCTTCGACTACGTTGCCCAGCCTGGCGACAAGATCCCGCAGAAATATCTGTTCCCGAGGATTTCCGACTACGACCTCTGGGCAATCCAGTGGGGCTACAGGAGATATCTGGTGCCGGGGGACAACGACCCCAAGGCGGAAGTGCCGATAATAAACAAGTGGATCCGCGACTCGCTGGCTGCAAACCCGAGGCTCACCTTCGGAACGGAAAGCTCTCCGAACGACCCTAGGCTGCAGAGCGAGGACCTGGGAGCAAACCAGATGGAAACCAATGCAATGGGTGTCAAGAATCTGCAGTTCATCATGAAAAACCTGGAAGAGTGGACCTACACTCCGGACAAGAATTACGAGGACCTGCAGGAACTGTACGATCAAGTGGTCGGACAGTACAAGCGTTACATCGGACACGTTTCAAAGTGGGTAGGAGGCGTCTACGAGACTCCTCAGAGAGTGGAGGACGGCAAGCCGGTCAGAGTGTTCGTAGACAAGGCAAAGCAGAAGGAAGCGATGGAATGGCTGGACAAGTACCTCTTCGAGGTGCCGACCTGGATTGTTCCTGACAAGATAGTATACAAGACCGTGAGGAAGCCCGAATATGTGCTGGACGGCTGCTTCAAGCAGGCATTCAACGCATTGCTTTCGAAGAGGTTGCTGATGAACATCAACGAGGACATGCTGCAGAACGGCGCTAATGCCTATTCGATGACCGAGTTCTTCAACGACCTGAACAAGAACGTTATGGGAGCAATGCCGACGGATCCGGCCATGGCAATCTACAAGAGGGTGGAGCAGAAGGCGTACGTCAATGCGCTTTGCGCGCTGATGAAGGGCGACACGGCCGGAATGGCGATGATGAGAGCGATGGGCGGCAGCGCCACCAACGACGACGGAGACGTGATGTCGGCGGTTTACTACCAGCTGAAGACGCTCAAGACAAGGCTTCAGGCATCGGCTGCGACGGACATGCTGACGAAGGCGCACAACGATTACCTGGTCAGCATGATCGACGGAACTCTGGACGGAGTGTTCAAGAAGGCCTCTAAATAGTCCTGCGCTCGGGAGTGGCGCAATAATTGCAATTCTCCCAAAGACTTAATTTGTTTCTATTCCAATGAAAAGATTCTATTTGCCTGTCATTGCGGCATTGACGATGGCCCTGGGGCTCTTTACATCCTGCACGGAAAAGGAAGACACCTCTGGCGAACCAAAGATGTATGCGTTCGGCTTCCTGGCCGCCAAGAACGGGGGCAACCTGTTCAAGGACTATTATGTGGATGTGACGGACTCCATCATCAACATCAAGGTGCCTTACAAGACAGACATAACATTCCTTGTGGCATCGTTCGAAATGTCGGACAAGGATTCGGCGTACGTGGGCGGCACTTTCCAGAAAACGGGAAAGAGCGGGCACGACTTTACCAATCCTGTATACTATTCGGTCCGCGACGGGTCGAACTATGCGTACTACAAGGTGGTGGTGACCAAGGCAGCTCCGCTCGCATGGGCGCAGAAGGCGACATTGGACCTGGATGCGAAGCAGATCAGGGCGGTGATCGACACGACGACGGGGTTTCCGGCGGCTGTGGCGGTCGGACATGACGGGAATCTTTACTACATTACATATAGCGGCGGAAGCACGATGAACGCCGAGAAGATTGCAGTGGGAGGAACGGCCCTGAACGGGTCGGACGTTTCGCTCTGCTTCTCGGAGGCGAACGTTCCGTACGTTGCTTACATTGACTCCGAAGGAGGGCTGGACGTGGTCTGCAAGACCACTGGATGGCAGTACGCAGGACAGAAAGTCAGAAAGGGATGCAGGAAGGCCGGGACGGCAGTGGGCTTTGCATTGCCTAACCTGCTGGCTGTGTTCGCTTCGGACAGCGTTTCGCTCAGAGAAGGGAATGCTTGGACCGGATCGAGTCCGATAGGAGGCAATTCGTTCTCGATGAAGGGGGATTACCCGATTCTGACGAGGAACGGAAGCGTGACTGACGTGCTGCTGCGCGCTTACAATCCGGACGGGATCTCTATATGCAGCTACAACGGGTCGAGCTGGAAGGAGATGGCGACAGACTTCGGACAGCAGGCTGCTGGTGGCCAGGGGGAGATGCAGGTGGGCGGATTCGACGCCTGCCTGGACTACGCCGGAGACATCCTGATGGCCGTGAGCTCGAACGACGGGACGGGGCTGAGGCAGAGAGTGCTGCGCTACGACTACCAGACGGGAGCGATTTCCCAGATGGGATCGGCGGTGACGGAAGGCGATGCCGGGGTTTCGGTCTGCGCGGTGGAGTCATCGTATGCAAACGACCTGTACTTCCTCTACACAAAAAGGGACGCAGCGGGGAACCTTTATCCGTATGTGGCTGAATATGAAGGAGCCGATGCCGACTGGGGAGCAGGACTGAGCATGAATTCGCAGCCTATAAAGGCGGCGGATATCGTGGTGAACTCCGCAGGGAATGCATTCGTCCTGACTGTCGATGCCACGGGCGGGAAAATCGTGATGAACGCTCTGGAATAGAGAACTTTCTGATAATATATGCCGCCATTGCCGATATTTTCGACTATGGCGGCATTTTTTTAGTATCTTTGTATATACTGGATAAAACATTGAAACACAAAATCAATAATAACCAATATTTATAAAATGAAAAGATTCAATCTAATTCTGGCAGCCTTCGCAATAATAGCTGTAGCTGTCGGCTGCAAGCCGGATCCGGTGCTAACATTGACGACGGCTTCGGATTCAGCTGTGACATTCGAGATCCCAGGAGGGACAAAGACCATCACATTCAATGCAAACTATGTTTGGACGGCAGCTTCATCGGAAAGCTGGGTGACCGTCTCGCCTGCATCAGGCAACGCAGAAGCGGGCTCGATAACCCTGACCGCAGCAGCCAACGCCACATCTTCGGAACGTACGGCAACCGTCACGATAACCATGGAGACCCTAAAGCAGACCATAACCTGCAAGCAGGGAGCCCAAGTGCTAAAGCTGTCCAACTCAGACGACGCTTCCTGGACCATCGGAAAGGAGGAGAAGACCATTGCGGTCGACTTCATCTCGAACTTGGACTGGACGGCGGCCTCGAGCGCGGACTGGATAACGGTAACCCCGACCTCTGGCAAGGCAGCGACATCAGCCGCTGAAATCACGTTGAAGGTCGCTGCAAACGACACTTACGACGACAGGACCGGAATCGTAACCGTCACTTCGAACGGCAAGACCCTTGGAATCGAGATAAAGCAGAGCCAGACCAACTCGTTCGCAATAGTCGACGACAACGACGGGTACTACTGGGCAAACCAGCTCGGCGGAGAGGTCGACATCAACATCAAGGCGAATGTGGACTATACTTATACGATCGATCCCGATGCAAGCTGGATGTCTGTGACAAAGGGTCTGGTTGCATCGAAGATAGCATTGGCAGTGGCTTACAATGATTCGGGAACCTACCGCGAGGCCTGGGTGGCAGTCAAGGTCGGCGACGAGTCGGATACCCTGACGGTAGGTCAGGGCGCGAGCGTGTGGTCGATGAAGCTCAGCAGCGTGATCGACGTAGCAAACTCACCTAACATCACTACCGCCCAACTCGGCGACTACTTCATCATCTGCACCGGCGACGGCACTGCACCTGTACTGGTAGACAAGGCCACCGGAGAGAAGAAGGGAACGATGGACATCGGAGACATGACTTTCGTCAGGGCGATAAAGAACGACGATGCAGGAAACATCCTGCTCTGCAACCAGGTATCGTATGATGCTGCGACATCGTGGTGGACCGGCAACTTCCAGGTATACAAGACCAATTCGGTAACCGCCGCGCCTACGAAGATCATCGACGTCACTCCTTCGATGCCTATCGGATACAAGATCCAGGTCAGAGGCGACGTGAACGGGACTGCAGTCATTGCAGCTGCAACTGAAGCCATACCTGACATCAGCGGGACCAATACTATCTATTACTGGAAGGTTTCCGGCGGAATTGTTTCCGATGCCGTCAAGCTCGACGTGACCGGAATCGTAGGAGTTGGTTGGTACGGCGGCGGATACTGGTTCATCGGACCGGACCAGGCGCCTGCATTGACTCCATTATCCGAAGATTACGCCGACGGCTTCGCATTCTCGACATACGATGAGGATGCGGTATATGTCATAAACCCTGCAACGGGTGCGGCTACCTTGATTGCCAATCCTCAGAGCGACGGAGCATCTTGGGGATACGCTTACAACAGCATCGAGATTCGTCCAATAGACGCTACCAACCGCTTGGCCGTATTGTATGGAACATCATTCTTCAACTATTTCAACGGCGAAATGTTCGTCATACCCGAATCCAAGTTGGATGGCCAGTATATAGGCTCGACCGTAGACGTGCTGTCGGTATACTCGCCTTCATTCACCTGCCAGCTCGACACCAACGCCGACGGATCGCTCGTCGATCCGAAGCCGTTCGGCGGCGACGTATCGATGTGCAAGCAGGGAGATTACATGTATTTCTATACGGTACAGCAGGCAGTCGACGACATGGAGGTATTCGCATATCCTTTGAAGTAGGAACGAACTTTGCAGCACGCTGCATTGATTCCGAATAATAGCTAAATTTGGGCGGGCGGAATTTTTCGTCCGCCCTTTTTTTGAGATGAGAACAAATGCTTTGGTATCGGCCATTTTGGCCGCAGGCGTCATATTCGCCGCTTCGGCTTGCGCTTGTAGCTGCGGGGAGAAGAACCATATAGATTACCATTTTCCGGATGCTGACTCGCTGTACCACAAGGACACGGTGCCGACTCCGGTGAATCCCGGAGACACGACGGTTCACAAGGACTCGCTGGTAAACATAACGTTTGAGATATTGGGGTACCCGGAGGGAGTGAAGATGTACGGGTTCCAGGACTGGGTGGATTCCACGTCGAAATGCGTGGGATGGTACGCAATCGCCGATACGAAGGCGAACCCGAAGCTTCGCTTCAATGCGATGTATCTGGCGGATCCCGTGACGCCTTCGACTGCGTTCAAGCAGTTCGAGACTCTTGGAAAGGGGACGCCGCTGGTGACCGTCAACGGGGGATATTGGTACAACGGGGAGTCGCTGAGCCTGCTGGTTTCTGACTCCACGGTGAAGTCGATAGCGGCGCAGATGACCTGGGTAACGGTGAACGGGGCGACGGTGACAGTCTATCCGGTGCGCGCGGCATTGGGAAGGATGAGCGACGGGACTTTTGAAGCGACCTGGGTATACTGCCCTTCGGACGGATTGCAGAAGCCGTATTCGTATCCTTCGGCGCTCGACAATAATGAGAAGACGCACAAGTTCATGGCGGTGGCGCCGAAGCACAACAACAACGGAGCCAAGCTATGGACTCCGATAGAGGCTATAGGCGGAGGCCCGATGATAGTCTATGGCGGCGAGGATGTGTCGGAGAAGAATTATTGGAAGGAAGTGCTGGACGAAGGAGGAACAGCGGGGCTGTCACGTCAGCCTCGAACCTGTGTGGCAGCGACGGGAGACGGGAAAGTCATATTCTTCGTCTGCGACGGACGCGGGGAGAACGGCTCGGTGGGATTCACGCTGTCGGAAATGGCTCGGAAGCTGATAAGGCTCGGTGCGACTATGGCGGTAAACCTCGACGGGGGAGGATCGTCGGTGTTCGTCGGAAAGGAGGGGCTGGTGGTGAACAGGCCGTCCGACTCGAAGGAAAACGTCGAGATAACCGAAAGGAAAGTGACGACGGCGGTTACATTGTCGGTAACGGAATGACAGGCCAGTCGGTCAGAGAGCTGATATAGGGAGCAAGGAGCATCGCGGTCTTCTGCTGGCCTACGATGTTCGGATGGCCGTCGGCGCCGTATTCGGTGTCGAGATCGCAATAACCGGGAAGGATGGCGGCAAGATGGAGATTGGAGGCGCTGCCGGACTCGACGATCCTGCGGGTGTAGTCCAATGCCGGATCGATCAGATAAGTGGAGACGCAGAGGATCGGAACGTCGCCGTAAGCGGCGCGTACCTGCCTGACAATATTAAAATAACGTGTGGAGAATTCCTTGTAGTTCGGCCATGGCTTGGTCGAGAAGTCGTTCGTGCCAAGATAGATGACGACGATGTCTGGATGGAACGGATCTTTGCCGAAATCCCATGGGGCGCTGTCGCCCTTGCTGTCGAAGGTGCGGGCGAAGGCCTCGGGCATGGCTTTCTTCGAGACGCGGTGCTTGTCGCCGTAATTGCGGGCCGCGCCGATGCCGGAATGTGATATGAGTTCATAGTCTGCATTGAAATAACGGGCGAGGTCGCAGGCGTAGGAAAGATTGCAGTTCTCGGTGAGGTTGTTGAAGTGCTCCTTGTTCGACTTTGCCTCTACGCCGTAGCCGCAAGTCAGGGAATTTCCGATGAAGAGGATGCGGCGGTCGGGAGCGGTGGCGGATTTTTCTAGCCTTTCACCTTCCGGAAGGATTATTTTTTTCAATGTAAAGATGCCCTGGCTTCCCTCGGTACGCTTTTGAAGGCGAATTTGGTGGGAGCTGCGGCCGGGAGCGCCGGAAGCGCCAGGGCCTGAAGCGACACCGGCGAAGAGAACCACCGTGGAGTCGGTCGAGAAGTTCACGACTGCGGTCTGGACGCCGTCGACGAAAAGGTTGAAGCGGTTAAGGCAGCGGGGATCGTCGGAGCCACGGACTGCGCAGTAATCGCCCGTGAATGCGAATTCGCAATAGACGCCGCTCCAGTCGAAGCTCACGCTACCGTCGGAATTGACTGCAGTTCGGCCCTGGAAGCGGATTTCAGGGGAGTTTGCAGGAAAATCCAAGGTAGAGGCAGGAGTGGGGCGCTGAGCTGCGCTTGGCATTGGATAAAGCAGGGAAGCAGTGAAAAGCACTGCGGCGAAACGTTTCAGTGATTTGATCATCTTATCAGTGTGAATTAGTCTTCTTGTAGGCGTCTATGCCTGATTTGAGGGCGGTCCAGTAGTTATAGTCCTTTACGTGAATGAGGTCGAAGACGAAGTAGCCGTCGCAGGAGTTGATGCAGGCGTCGACGGTGGAGGTGACTGCTGACTGGAGGCCGGAAGAGCTTAGGCCGCCGGTATCCCAGTTGCCGATGTCCGGACCGCCGTAGACCTTTACATTGCCGACGGTGACTATGGTGGCGAGCTTGCAGAAGCCTTGACAGGTCCATTCTCCGGTACCGTAAATGCTGGTGGCGGAGGCATAGGCGCCGATGAGGAGCTGGTCGATGATGTCGGCGTAACCGTATTTGCTGTAGTCGTTGCCCGCCCATTTGTAATAAGAGGAGGTGTTGTAGGCATTGCTGCCCCAGTTCACGCCGGATTCATAATAGGACGAGTACCAGCCGCCGACGTAACATCCGAACTTGATGGAAGGGTTTATGGCATGGACGGCGGTGGCGGCTTGGGAAACGAAATCATAGATGGTCTTGACGCGGAATTCAAGCCATTTCTTCATAAGCGAAGGGTAAGTGTATGGAAGGCTAGTGGTGCCCGGGGCAAGAACGTCGGAAGGCCAGTTGGTTACCGTCTGGCCTAGGTATTTCTCGAAGGCGGTGCGGGAATAGTCAGAAAAGTCGGCTGCGAGGTCGTCGTAGCGGCATCGGTCGAGGATGATGCCGTCGAGGTTCCTATATGCTGCCAGATCTTTCAGAAGACTTATCAGGAATGAGACGACATCTGGGTTGGACGGGCATAGGAACTTGGTTCCGTAGTCGTCGCCGGAGAGGTCCATGACGTTGGTTATGCCGGAGGAAAGGTTCACGCAGGTGGCCCAATCCTTTTTGGAGGAGTCGCGGAAAAGCATTCCCTGTTCGCCGATGCCGTAAGGATAGTGGCAGCCGCCGGTGAAGGTGTTGAAGGCAGCGTGGACGCGGAGACCCGCCTTGTGGCCGGCGCGGATGAAGACTGAGAGGTAATCCCAGGTGGCGGTGCGGTAATGGAACTTGTAATTGGGATTCCAGACGTCAAGCTTGGTGCAAGGGTCGGCGTTGTCGGTCCGGAAGAGAACGTCGCCTTCGGAAGGGCGGATATCGACGACTATGTCGGTGAAACCGGTCTCGCAGACCTTCTTCATGTCGCTGTAAATCTTGGTGGAGTCGTTTGCGTAATCTATGAAGTTGGCTGCGGCATCGATCCAGATGAAGCGTGGCTTCAGACTGTCCGGCTTGACGGTGGTGTCCTTTTCTGTGGTATCGGTCTTGGTGGTGTCCGGCCACTCCCAAGGGGGTACATAAGGCTTGTCGTTGCAGGAGCTTGTGAAGGCAAGGACCAACATTCCGGCAAAGAACCCGGCAATGGCAGTGCGGTAGGCATTGAATCCGATTTTCATTCAAAAAGGCGCCTCCGAATGAGGGAAGCGCCACAAATTTACAAATAAATACGGTTCGGTGGCTCTACTGCTTGATGCAGTCGACCTGATAGCCCTCAACGATGCGGTTGTTCTGGTCGATGTAATAGAGGCTCATGTAGTAGCCGTCGGTGGAAACGTAGAGAACCACGTCGCCGGCAGCCCTGAGGTTGCCGCCAGTGCCGCCGCCCTGGTCATAGTGGGTGTTGCCGCTGATGGTCATGGCGAGAGCAGAAGTGCCATTGACGGTGCCGGAGACGTTGGACATGTTGGTCATGTCGTAAAGGTAGACCGTAGGCGCGTTGCCCCATGCAGGGAAATAGCCGGTGATCAGGAGGGCGCCGTAACGGGCATTGTTGAACTCGCGGACCTCCCAGTTGTTGTAGTTGTAGTTGCTGGCATCGGAAAGCGGAGTGAGAAGCGTGCTGAGGGCGAAAGTGGAGCCATTTACAAGATAGGTGACATTTTCGTCGTAGACGCTGAACAGGAACCCGTCGTTGACGTTGGATGAGACAGGGGTGAATGCAGGCATTCCATCTGCCTGTCCCCAGTAGCCGGTAGCCCAGTTCAGGCCGACAAAGCCGCCCAATGTCACGACCTGAGGCTCGCCGACGACGCCGTCCTTGATCACCCAGATGGCAACCTGGTTGATGGTGCCGGAATCATTGCCTTCGTAAGGCGCTGCGATGATGGCATCGCCCTTGACATTGCCCTGGACGGAGAGCTTGCCGCCAAGTGCATAGCCGGAGGTGGTGGCATATTCAAGAAGAAGAGTCGGAGCCTCGGTTACGGAGGTGGTGGTCCAGATCTTGAAGTCGGTGTTCGAGCGGTTGCAGATGAGCATGTGCCCGGCCTGGTCGTTCTTGATGAAGCCGTCAGACGTTGCAGTGCCGATGTTGATTGAACCGACTTTAGCGCCGGTGGTCTTGTTCAGGTAGATAGGCGTGGAGCCGTCACCGCTCGAAATCACAAGGTAAGAGCCGAGAACTGCGAGAGAAGTGTTTCGGGTCTCCGAGCGGATAAGACCAAGGTTCTCCATGTCGATGTTGAAAAGCTGCTTCTCGCTGCCGGTACGGTAGCCGTAGCTGATCTTGACAGGCGTTACGTCGGACAAGACGACTGCGTAATCGTGCGTGGTGCCGTCCTGGGCAGTGACAGTAATGGTCTTAAGAGTGGTAAAGTCGATCTTGTCGCTCTTGGAAATGGAACAGGTGGCGTGAGGAGATATAGTGAAGTCGACGGTGCACTTGGTCAGGTCCATAGTCTGATTATAGGTCAGGGTGATGGTGCTCTTTGCATTGTCAAGAAGGCAGGTTGTCTCGGGATCCAGAACCTGGAATGCCAGAAAATTTTTCCCTGAGAGCTTTGTGATCTCGCCGCGGATGTGGATGGTGTGAGCTTCTCCTCTGCCGTCGGTGAAGGTGAATTCATTGCTCTTTGTAAGGTCCAACACTACAAGGTTCGGCTTGATGGTACAGTTATAGTCGATGGCGGCTGTCATCCGCATTGTCTGCATAAGAGAAGCATCAACTTGATTGTCACTGTCTTGAGGGAAATAATAAGGCACCTTGACGACGATGTCGTCCGTAAGGTCGCTCACTGTGGTGGTGAAGATGGCGGCAGAATTATATGCATAGTCCCCCTTAGTGAACTGGGCGGAAATCGAATTCAGCCCGAGTGCAGTTGTGGTCGACTTGACATATTCTGGCTGGTGGCAGCCCGCAAAAAGTGCTGTGCAAGCTAAAAGAAGAAGTATCTTATTTTTCATTGCAGTAGTCATTTAAAATTAGTTCCATACGCTGAATTGCTTGACAGCGGAATTGTTCTCAAGCTCGTCCTGTGGCAGCGGAATCTGGTAAAGCTTCGCAGAGAATTGGCGGTCGACGTCGTCCGCCTCAACGTAAGTATATGTGTATCCGGCTGTGGTCTTGTCAATGCGGAGGCCATGCACGCGGTAGTTCGAATACTCTGATTCGGAGCGCTTCCAGCGGCGCATGTCCCAATACTGCTGGCCCTCGAAGGCGAGTTCGACCTTGCGTTCGTGCATGATGTCCGAAAGAAGGTCGTCGCCGCTCGAAGTCAGTTTTGGCAGGTTCACGCGGGCGCGGACCTGATTGACATAGCCGCGAGCCTTGCTGGCATTGGCATTGTCTCCGTGACAGTATGCCTCGGCACCATTGAGCAGTACCTCTGCGTAGCGAATGGCAATCCAAGGTTCAAGAGAACGGTCGTAAACCGAATAGTCCCAGCTTTCGTCGAGAAGCTTGCGGAGGAAATAGCCGGTGGTCGACATTCCGTCAGTTGTCGGCTTGACCTTCCAGGCCTGGAATCCGTCTGCGCCACCAACATAGGCTTCGATGGTGCGGCCTTTCCAGCTGCACCCGTTGTAAAGTATGGTGGCGGCGAAACGCGGCTCGAGCTTGTCCCATGGAGGAGTGGCGGCAGTCCCTGAGGTGGTGTGCCATGCGCTCCAGTCGGTGAATCCGCCCTTGGCAAGCTCATAGCTCTCGACCATCTCCTGAGTCGGTGTCCCCTTTGCGTTGATGCTGGAATGAGTGTCGCCGCCAGGGGTGAAATTGTCGTTGAAGTTGTGGGTCACGCCTTCCTTGTTGTATTCATAGTCGAGGATTGCCTCGGTATTCCCGTCTTTGGCGAGGGTGGACCAAGCAGCGGTGTAACTCGACATAAGAGAGTAGACTCCTGAATCGATGACTGCATCAGCAGCCTTCTGTGCGACATCCCAGCGCTCGGCATATAACATTGCTCTGGAAAGCATGGCATTGGCTGCTCCGCTTGTGAGACGGTGTGTGCTTGACGTCTGAGGCAAGTTCGTGGCTGCATATTCGAGGTCGGCCTCGACGAAGTCCCAGCATTCCTTTTCGCTGTTCAGAGGCGTGTTACGTTTATATTTGCTCAAATCCTCATCGTAGAGTATGCACTGCTGGCTGCGCTTGGTGAGCTCGAAATACATCCAGCCTCGGAAGAACCGGCATTCGCCCATAAGACGGTCGTAGTCTTCGTCGCTGAAATTGGTCTTGTAAAGTTCAAGGTCGGCGATCGCCTGGTTTATGGATTCTATGTTTCCATAGAGATAGCTCCAGCTGCCAAGATAGAAGGCTGCGGTGCTCGGTGCAAGGCCTTGCCCATTCTCGTTGTAAGCGATTTCATTCGCGAACCACATGTGGGTGTTCTGTGCCGTGCAGCCGTATTTAAGTTCATCGGTCATTCCTTCGGTGATTCCGACATTGGACTGGCCGGTGTCGAACTGTCCGAGGGCGTCGATGTAGTGATAAAAGGAGTTGATGTTATACTCCGCGTAGGTCGTGTTCGCCCATACGAGCTTGTCGGAGACACTGTCCGTAGGGGTCATGTCGAGGAATTTGCATCCGGAAAGACCTGCCAGGCAGATTATTGGGATAATTATGTATGTAATCTTTTTCATGATAGTTTCCTCCTCCGATTAGAAAGTCAAAGAAATTCCGGCCATGAAGGTCCTCTGCTGAGGATAATAACCGTTGTTCACTCCCGGGGATTCAGGATCGATGCCTTGAGGCAGTCCGCTAAGTGTGAATAGGTTGGATCCGTCAAGGTAAATGCGTATGTTGGAGCTACCTATCTTCTCGGTGATGCTCTTTGGAATTGTGTAGCCGAGTTGGACTGTTTTCAGTCGGAGGTACTTTCCATCGCGGAACCAGAAGGTGCTCGCAAGTCCATTATTATTGGTTGGCGAGTTTACAGAGAGTCGAGGGTAAGTTCCGTTGGCATTGTCTTCACGCCAAGCTTGTTCAACGAGATATACAGGAGAGTTACCTCCTTCTTTGAACGTAGAAGTGAAAATCGTATTGTCGTCATTGCCATTATAATACGTGCCTGTGAGGGAGATGTCAAACAATGCAGCGCCTGTGAGAAGCATGTTCAGGTCGAATCCCATCCAGGCGGCTGAAAGGTTCAGTCCGGCAGAAAGTTCAGGACGGTTGGTTCGTCCGACAAATGCCTTGTCGGCGTACTCGACCACGCCGTCGCCGTTGAGGTCTTCATACTTGATGTCGCCGACGCGAGGACGCTGGCCGAATGGCCAAGGAGAATTGTCTATTTCCTCTTCGCTCTGGTAGAGGCCGTCAGCGATCCATCCCAGCATGATGCCGGTCTCCTTACCTGTGAGACATTGGTAATCGGGAGTGTTGACGCTGTCAGGATACTTTAGCCATCGGCTGTAGGCGTAGCTGATGTTCAGGTTGACTCCGTAAGTGAAAGCGTCCTTTCCGCTTCCGATGGTGTTTTTATGCCCTATGACGATGTCGACACCCTTGGAATCAGTGGCGCTATAGTTTTCGTAAGAAGGATAGTACCCGCCCATTGAAGGCGGATAACTTCCGCCCATGTACTGCAGTATATCGTAGTTGTAGTTGTAGAAGCCATCGATGGAGAAAGTAAGGATATCATTCCAAAGGCCTACGTCGATACCGAAATTATAGGAGCGGATGTGTTCCCAGGTTAGATTAGGATTTGCAAGCCCTGATGTGTAAAGCGCGTTGTTGCGGGTCCCGTTGATGTAAAGCGGATTGTCGAAAGAGTACTGATTGAGGAATGAATACTCTGACACTGAATCACTTCCCAACTCTCCGAGGGATGCGCGCAACTTCAGGTTGTTGATCTGTGGCAGGTTGTCCTTGATGAAGTGTTCTTCCGACATTCTCCAACCCAGTGAAACAGCCGGGAAAAAGCCGTATCGTTTCCCGGCGACGTTGCCGGCAAATTTGTAGGAGCCGTCGAGACGGCCAGTGAATTCGAAAAGATATTTGTCGGCATAGTCATAACGGATACGGGAAACAAAGCCTAAGGAACGGGTCTTGCCGCTGTAACCACTTATAGGAGAGTCATTTGGCGTCGCAAAGCTCAATTCCGGGAGTTCTGCGAAAGGAAGGTTCTTGCCGTAAGCGGCGAAGCCGTTGAAATCGTACTGACGGATTTCACCGAGAGCCATCAAGTCAATGTGGTGATCTTCGGCGATGGTCTTGACATATTCGAGAGAAGCATTGCCGATGGCCTGGGTATACTGAGAGAGACCTTCGCCGAGGGTATTGTAAGATGTGCCGCGGACATCGAGGCTCTTGATATAGTTGATGTTTGTGGAGCCATCGGTCGGAAGGTTGGCAACCATGACGTAATAAGGCGTCGCCAATATCTTGCTGGTGGAATAACCGTGGTCGTACGAACCTACGACTTTTGCTGTAAGGCCTATTATGGAAGGAATCTTATACTCCAATTCAAGATTAGTCTGCAAGTCGTAGCCCTGATTCTTGTTATAGCCTGATTCTTCGACTGCTGCGATTGGGCTGGAACCTTGGCCATAACTGTTCTTGCTTGCAACAGGAAGTCCGTCGTAAGTCATCGGCAAATAAGGCAAGGAAGCGATAGCCTGACGTGCGACTGACATCCAGGTGGCGTCAGATTCGGAACCGCCGGAGGAGAATCCCGGTTGGCTGGTCCTGTCTGTTTGGCCGGAAATGCCGACTGTCAGCTTGAGGTCCTCGTTGATCTGCGATTCGATGTTCGTGCGGATGTTGAATTTGTCGTAGAGGTAGTTCTTGATATTTCCCTGTTGACCCAGGTAGCCGATGGAAGCGAAATAACGGAACTTGTCGGTGCCGCCCTGAACGGAGATGTTATGCTTCTGGTTCTTGCCGATGCCGAATACCTTGCCGATCCAGTCGGTGTCACCCCATCCGTCTGAGTCGTCTCCGTTGGTCATCAATGCTACTTCCTGCTGAGTGAAGACCGGATCATAGCCGTCCATTTCACTGGCCTTGTTGTAATACCAGGCAAACTGTTCGGCGTTGAGGAATTTAGGGAAATTGGCGTTGGTGGAGATGCCATACGAACCGTTGTAGCTGATAGTGTTCTTTCCCTGGTCGCCTTTCTTGGTGGTGATGATGATGACGCCGCCGGCAGATTTCAGGCCGTAGACGGCCGCAGCTGACGCATCCTTAAGGACGGAGACGGTGGCGATATCGTTAGGGTCTACTTCGTCAAGTGAGCGAGGCATGCCGTCGACGATGTAGGTGACGTCGTAACGGGAGCCGCGGATGGTGATGGATGCCTGGTCGGCGCCCGGCTGACCGGATTCCTGGACGGAAGCGATACCGGAAACGCGGCCTCCGAGAAGTGAGGAAACGTTTGTGGAAGGAGCCTTGATGAGCTCATCGCCGGAGATTTGCGAAACGGAACCGGTGAGAGTGGTCTTCTTTTGCTGGCCGTAGCCGACTACTACTACTTCTTCAATGGAAGTGGCTGCAGGAGCAAGGGTGACGTTTATGACATCTCGCGCGCCGACCGCGATGTTCTGGTCTGTCATTCCAAGATAAGTGTAAGTCAGGACATCGCCGACTTTGCACTTGATGGAATATTTGCCGTCATTGCCGGTCATCGTAGCGTTTGTCGTGCCTTTCACGACCACGTATGCGCCGGCGAGAGGTTCGCCTGAGTTGTCAGAGACGGTTCCGTTCACCGTCTTTTGCTGCGCGAATGCTGAAACTGAAAAGAACATCAGGGCAATGAACGCCAAGATGAATTTCCCGCCGTGGAACGCTTTGATAGATTGGTCCATAAGTATGTTATTGGTTAGTTTATCCTGTGCTATTCGTCCTTGAGGATTTCCTCGATCAGCATCGAAGCCCTGGTCATCATTCTTGGGATGTGGAAAGGTCCCTTGAAGATGTTGCCCTTGGCAGGCTGGGCGACGGAGCCGTCGCGATGAAGATATCCGTACCATTCTCCGTATCTGCTGTCAGGGAATACCTTGAAGGCATAATCGTTGATCATTTTGTGGCGGATAAGGTACTTCTCGTCCTTTGTGGCAAGATAAGCGTAAAGCGAACCGATGATGGCTTCACATTGAGGCCACCAGAACTTCATGTCCTGTGAATAATCCTGAGAAGGGAAATTGCGACAGTCCCGGAAGTTTATCATGCCGCCATAAGGCTCGTCCCATCCCCAATCCCATGCCCAGTCGAATATCTGCAGGCCAAGGTCTTTGGTCTTCTGCTCCCAGCCGCGACGCTTGCTTTCTTCAAGAATGAACCATGAGGTTTCAATGCAATGCCCCGGATTGATGGTGCGGCCGGCCAGAGTGTCCTGGAACTCACCTTCAGGACCGACGCTTTCAAGGAGGGCCTTGTATTCAGGATGCAAGTGGTATCTTGCCAGATCGGAAATGCTCTGGTCGACCTGAAGCTCCATTGCAGGATCTTTAATCACCTGACGGATGACTGCGACGACATTGATGAGCATCATCGTTATGGAATGGCTTCTGCCTGGGATATAAGTTTTCGGAGGAAGGAATCCGGGAGTGTTCAGCATGCGTTGGATGTTTTTCAGCATGTCGAGCGACTTTTGGGCGTATTGGCGGTTGCCGGTGGCTTTGGAATATTCTGCCATTGCCATTGCGGCGAAACATTCCGAGAAGACGTAGCGCCGCTTCTGGACTGGAGCGCCTTCTGCCGTGACCGTGAAGAACATGTGGCCGTCAGAGTCAATGCAATGATTCTCAATGAAGTCAATGCAGCTCTTGGATGCTTCGAGCCATTGAGGCTCCCTTTTGATATTGTTGTAGACGTAGGCTGCGATGAAGCCGAACCGCCCTTGGAACCACACCGACTTGGTGCTGTCCATGAGAGTCCCGTCGCGGTCTACGCAAGTATAGACTCCGCCGTTTACGCGGTCGAGGCCGTGCTCCATCCAGAACGGCATTACATCGCCTTTCAGCGAATTAAGGTAATGCGTCCTACATTCCAGTAAGTAAGATTTTTCAGAATTATCCATATCGATAGCTTATTTTTTGTCGTATTTTTTCCAATAGCACTCTATTTCCTCAAGGGTCTTGCCTGTGGTCTCGGGAACAAGCTTCCACATGATAAGCATGTAAGGAATGCACATGACGGCGAAAAGGAGGAATGTGCCGGCAGGCTTCAGGCCTTCGAGCATGACAGGGGTGAGCTGTCCGATGAGATATGTGCCTATCCAGAGGGCGAAGCCGGCTATGGACATCGCCAGGCCGCGGACTTTGGTAGGATACATTTCAGAAAGAAGGACGAATACTACAGCGCTGATGGAAATGGCTTGGCAGAATACGTAAAGAAGGAAGAAGACAAGCAGGAAAGTGTTCGCCAGGCCCCAGGCGGTTCCGAATTGGAAGTATGCGGCGATGGCGAGAAGAGTGATGATCATTCCACTGACGCCGAAGTATATAAGTTTCTTTCGGCCGACCTTGTCGATGATGACCATGGCTATAATGGTAGTAACCATGTTGACGAGGCCGACATATACTTGAGAATACAATGAATTTGCAGCTGAAAGTCCGGCTTGCTGGAAAATGGTCGGGCCGTAGTAAAGGACTGCATTGACTCCCATGAATTGGCCCAGTATGGCGATGCAGGCCCCAATGATGACTGCTATCAGGATGCCAGGTTCGCGAAGCATTGCCCACTCGTTCTTGGTGCCTGAGTCTCCTTTAAGCATGGAACTGGTGGCATTGACTTGATCTTCTACGGTTTCAGGATTGCGGTAAATCCGCTTGAGGATGGTGCGGGCAGCAGGCTCCCTATTCTTGAGGATAAGCCAGCGAGGACTTTCCGGAATGAAGGATATGACCGCCAGGAAAAGAATGCAGGGGATGGTCTCTGCTCCGAACATCGCTCTCCAGACTTCTGTGATGAAGACTTGATGCCACATAGGGCTGCCTGAATGGAGAGCGGTGTTCATGGATGATGCCTGAAGCTTGAAATTCACAAGATAAGCCAATACAAAGCCCACCGTGATGAAGAGCTGGTACATCGAAACGAGCGTGCCGCGGTATTTTGCCGCAGATACTTCGGAAATATAAAGTGGGGATACGATACTTACGATGCCGATGCCCAGCCCGCCCATAATGCGGTAGGCGACAAGGGAATTGAAGTCGAAGCTCATGCCGGGAAGGCAGCAGCCTATGGCGGACACGGTGAAACAGACAGAAGCGATCAGCATGGTCCACTTTCTGCCGAGCTTGTCGCTGAGAATGCCGGCAAAGGCTACGCCGATAATGGAGCCGATGAGGGCGGAGCCTACGAACCAGCCGGATTGTGCGGTGCTCAATCCAAATTGTGATGTGACTTGCGGGATGGTTCCGCTGATGACGGCGGTGTCATAACCGAAAAGTATTCCTCCCATAGCGGCTGCAAAGGCGAGGAATACCATATATCCGTAATTGATGTCCTTTTTCATTAAGATTATATGGGGGATGTTAAATCATGTCGAAATATTCCTTATAGCGGTCATAAAGATGATGCGCTTGGAAATAAGATGATTGTGGACTCATGAAGTGGCTGAATTCGAATGTGATGGCCTTATCGTAATTGCAGCGTTTCGCGGCTTCCAGCTTCATGCGCAGCTTGTCGAACTTTATGGGGAGGAAATTGATAGGCATGTCACGGTCGAAGCTTTCGGCGTTCGTCCAGCACTTCATTCCGTATTTGTCAGCCAGACGCTTGTTCACGCTGAAGAAGGCGTCGAGCTCGTCATAGTCGATATGGCCATCCTGGAATGCGCAGGCATCGACTACATCGTGGATTCCATCGAAGATCTCGTCCCATTCCTTCTCGTGCTGCTCGACGCTGACTGCGTCTTTCTTGGTCATTTCCTTGGTTCCCATGACAGCCTTCTTCCCGTCAATCCAAGGCGAGATGAAGGTTGGAAGGCCACCGGAAATGTCCTTGCATTGCTTTCCAAGCATGTGGAATGCGCCGATGGCGCCCTTGGTGGCGCGGGATATCTCTCCGCTTATGTACCAGCCGCCGAAACTCTTGTATTTTTCGCCGTACATTTTCCATATTTCATCGATTACGTATTGGTTGTCCTTGATTTCCCAGGTCATGTCTCCTGTATCCCAATACTTGCCGCTGTCGTAAAGGCCGAAGTAATACTTCATGCCGTATCTCTCTGCCAGGAAGAGGAACATGTCTACGAGATCCACGCTTGGCATGTAACAGCCTTTGCCCAAAAGGTAAGGGGAAGGCCATGTGATGAATTTCCTATAGCCGCTGCGGATTTCTATGACGGTATCGATGCCGATGTCTTTCATGTAGCGGAAATCACGGTCCCATTCCTTGATGCCCCAGTTCTGGTGGGGGATGTCATGCGAGATCTCGTCCAGGAATGTCCCTGTGATCTTCAATGCATTTCCATGAGGAACTATAAGGGAGCCAGTACCTTCGAGAGGCCCTAACCCTTCAATGTCTTGAGGGATGGCGGCGTTGTCGGCGGCGCGAATCGATGAGCCAGAATTTTTAAGAAGTGAAGGAGTTACAAGAGCTGCCGCTCCCAAGATTGCAGATTTTTTCAGAAAATTCCTGCGGTCGGTTTCTTCCATTTCAGTAATTGGTAGTTTTTACAAATATAAGCATAATTCAACCTCGAAGGTTGCTGTTTCACCGAATTTTTGCCAAATTTGTAACGATAATCAAACCGATTAATTAAAATGAAAAAATCGTTGTGTGCTTTGGCTCTCACAGGTGCTTGCTGCCTGTTTTTTTCCTGCGCAGGAACTGTCGGCAAGGCCGACTACAATGTCATTCCCCTGCCTAAGACTGTTAGTGTCTCGGACAGCACTGCTTTCTTTAACCTTACCGGTTCAACGACCGTAATTCCTGATGCCGATTCGGCTTCTCAGGCCAATGCGAAGATGCTCGAAGACGAAATGCTCAAGTTCACCGGAATCAGTCTCAAGGATGCCGGGGGGCAGGAGGCTTCCAAAGATGCAATCTATCTTCGCAATGATGCCGATGCCCCAGCCGGGAGCGAAGCATATACCATCGATGTCACTTCCGATGCCATTACGGTGAAGGGATCTCCGGCCGGACAGTTCTATGCCATTCAGACTCTTTGCAAGGCCGCTCCCGCAGGAAAGCTCAGGAAGGTGCAATATCCTTTGGCTTCGATCAGCGACCAGCCTCGGTTTGGCTATCGTGGAATGCACCTTGACGTATCCCGCCACTTTGTGCCGCTGGATACGGTGAAGCAGTACCTGGACATAATGGCTCTCCACAATATGAATGTCTTGCATTTCCATCTCACGGATGACCAGGGATGGAGAATGGAAATGAAGAATTACCCTCTGTTGACGGAAGTGGGTTCCAAGAGGGCACAGACTGTGATCGGCCATAATTCAGGGAAATATGACGGCGTTCCTTACGGAGGCTTCTTCACTCAGAAACAGATGAAGGAACTTGTTGCTTATGCTGCCGCCCGTCACATCACCATCATACCCGAAGTAGACATGCCGGGCCACATGATGGCAGCACTTGCTTCATATCCCGAATTGGGCTGCACAGGCGGACCATATAAGGTTTGGGAGAAGTGGGGCATCGCTGATGACGTGCTTTGTGCCGGAAATCCCAAGACTTATGATTTCATCACCGACGTCCTGAACGAGATAATGGATATCTTTCCATCGAAATACATCCATATCGGCGGCGACGAATGCCCTCGCGTCCGCTGGGACAGCTGCTCGAAGTGCCAGGCTATGATAAAGTCTGAAAAGCTCGACAAGGTCAAGGACGTCAAGACCCCCGAAGATGCCCTTCAGGGATATTTCATGAAGTTTGCGGAAAAGATCATCGAAGCAAAGGGGCGCAAGGTCATCGGATGGGATGAAATTCTCGATGGCGGACAATGTGACAGCGCAACCGTAATGTCCTGGCGCGGATCGATAGGTGGCATCAAGGCTGCAAGAAAGGGGTGCGACGTAATCATGTCGCCTAATACTTACTGCTATTTCGACTATTATCAGACCGGCGACCCCGCCAAATCCGGAGAGCCTCTGGCAATCGGCGGTTACATCCCGGTCAAGAAGGTCTATGGCTTCGATCCCATGCCCGACAGCCTTACCGTCGATCAGCAGAAGCACATCCTTGGAGCTCAGGCAAATATCTGGACGGAATACATTCCTTCAGGCAAACAGGTCATCCACATGATGATCCCTCGCGCCGACGCGCTTTCCGAAGGCCAGTGGTGCGATCCGTCGCAGAAGGATTACGATGCATTCCTGGTTCGCCTGAACAGGATGCGCAAGCTTTATGATGTCATGGGGTACGATTATGCCACATACGTCTTCGACGGGACAGACGGCCCAGGCGCCAACCAGGCTGAATGATGATTACCGGATTCTGTCTTGTCTTGGCTCGAAGTCGATGGCGGTATGAGGCCTGTCGGCATCACGGCGACCAAACTTTTCGCCAGCTTTTGGGCCGAGGACCATTAACAGGTCTTCGCCAGCCATTATCTGATCGTGGGTGATGAAAGAACGGAAGTGCTCAGGATAGGAACCGCATGTAGCGCTTTGCACGTAGATGTCAGAGGACGATGCGCGCTTAGCGTTGATTGTGAATCTGTTGCCGTTTGAAAGATGGATTATGGCGCGGTCGAACTGCGGAGTGCCGATGACGTAAATGTCAGTCCCGGGCGTGACAGGGTAGAATCCGAGTGCGCTGAAGACGTACCAGGCACTCATCTGGCCGCAGTCTTCGTTGCCGCAGAGTCCGTCCGGACCTGGACCGTAAAGAGTCTTGCATATCCTGTCGACATAATATGCAGTCTTTTCCGGCTCTCCGGCATAGGAATAAAGATAGGCCATGTGATGGCTTGGTTCGTTGCCTTGTGCATACTGGCCTATGAGGCCGGTAACGTCGCTTATGAAGCCTTCCACTTCGGATGAAGTGTTGAAAAGAGAATCAAGACGCTCGCAGAAGGCCTTGTCTCCGCCGTACATCTTTATGAATGTGTCGATGTCCTGAGGAACCATGAAGCTGTATTGCCAGGCATTGCCTTCCGTATAGTGCGTTCCAAGCTGCTTGGGATTGAAAGGAGTCAGCCAGGAGCCGTCGGCGAAACGAGGCCTCATGAAATGGGTCTCAGGATCAAAGAGGTTCTTCCAATACCTGGCTCTTCTGATGTATTCTTCATAGACTTTTTTATATCGTCCATAAGCGAAGGCGTCGAGTGAGTCAAGCTTTCCAGGAACATTTGTCAGCTTGCCCATCTTGGCGTCGGTCAATTTTTGGGCGAACGATGCGATGCACCAGTCGTCGAATGCGTATTCCTGAGTCTTCGATACTGACTCGCGCGCCTTGTCGGCGGGGACGTAACCATATCGGTTGAACTCTTCTAGGCCGAACTTGGGGTAATTTGCGCTTGCAACCATTGCGTCAAGTGCCAGGTCTGCGTCAAAATCGCGGATTCCTTTGGCATAGGCGTCTACGATGACCGGAACTGAATGGAATCCGATCATGCATTCGGTTTCGTAGCCCCAGAGTTCCCAGACTGGCAGCCTTCCTGACTGTGAATAAATTGCGAGGAAAGAGCTGATGAAATCGCTTGTCCTTTCCGGCTCGATGATGGTCATCAGAGGATGCAGGGCGCGGAAAGTGTCCCAGAGCGAGAAGACAGTGTATTGGTCGTAGCCGACAGCCTTGTGGATTTGCTTGTCATGGCCGTAATAATCTCCGTTGACGTCAGACATGACATTTGGAGCCATGGCGGTGTGGTAGAGGGCGGTGTAAAATGTCGTAGCGGCGTCCTTGTCTTCCGTCGGGATTTCTATTTTGTCCAGATACTTCTCCCAGGCGGCAAGAGTGGACCTGCGCAATGCTTCGAAATCGAAGCTGCCCTCAGGCATCTCGGAATCGAGGTTCGCTTTGGCATTCTCTTCCGAAACGGATGAAAGGCCTATCTTGGCGATTATCCTGCCGTCGGCCTGCTTTGGAAATTGGAGGAGCAACCTGGTGCTGTCCTGCTGCCATACGTTGATTGCCGGAGCAGAATATACTATATAGTAGAAGACAGGCTGGTCGCCGGACCATCCGTAAGACCGTCTGAGCCCCTTTACGATGGTGGAAGTCTTTGTCTTTGTGACCGAAATCCGGGCGCCAATGACTGAATCGCGGTGGTTGAAGTCCATCATTACTTCAGGCTTCGCCTTTTCCTTGAAAGTGTAGCGGTGCATCCCGGTCCTTCTTCCGGCAGTCAGCTCGACGTCCACATTCCATCTGTCAAGATGGACGCTGTAATAGCCTGGCTTCGCACTTTCGGAGCCGTGCGAGAATCCTGAAGAATAGTCGTCGTGTGTCAATGCCGCCTTTACGTACCCTTCGACTGGCATCAGAAGGATGTCGCCATAGTCGGAGCACCCTGTTCCGCTTAGGTGTGTATGAGAAAAGCCGTAGACCACTTTGTCTGAGTAGTGGTACCCTGAGCAGCCGTCCCAGCCTTCAAGACGAGTGTCAGGGCTGAGCTGCACCATTCCGAAAGGATATGTGGCGCCTGGGAAAGTGTGTCCGTGGCCGTCAGTGCCGATGAATGGGTTTACGAATCCAGTCAGGCCTGAAACGAGGAGCATCAACAGTAATTTCATTTTTCAATCAGCTTAATTATAGGAACTTATCCGTTTATAAACGTTTGTAATCGTTCAATTGCTCGAGTTTGATTCCGTGCGAGCCCTTTATCAGTATGGTCTTGCCTTCCAGAGGGTCGGCTTCCAGTGCCTTCTTCAGCTCTTCGATGTCTTCATAAACCGGCTTCGCCCCTGCCGCCTCGAATTCCCTGCCGACAAATAGGGCCTTTTCGAATCCGAAGGACTTCACAAGTTCCAGAATTCCTTTATGTTCAGCCGGAGATGCCTCGCCAAGCTCCAGCATGTCTCCAAGAATCACGCACTTGTGATCGAAGGAAGTCGCTGCGAAATTATGCAGCGATGCGCGCATCGATGTAGGATTTGCATTGTAGGTGTCTACTATCAGCAGGTTATGCTCTGTCTTGGCCATCTGGGACCTGTTATTGGAAGGCATGTAGCTCTCTATGGCAGCCTTGATGTCGTCGGCCGGCACCCCGAAGTATCTTCCTACGCAGACAGCAGCCAGGACGTTGTCTGCATTGTATTGCCCTACCAGATGAGTTTCCATCAGGCCGATGGAAGGGACCGATATGCGCAGGAAAGGATGCTCTTCCGAAACGGGCAGGATCCTGCAGCCCTGCATGGAACAGCCATATCTGATACAATGCATTCCGCTTCGCTGTGCGGCCATTTCGCACAAAATCGGATTGTCTGCATTCAGGAACGCCTTTCCGCCGTTGGCTGCAACGAAATCGTACATCTCTCCCTTCGCTCTCTTCACTCCTTCAAGTGAGCCGAAGCCTTCCAGATGCGCCTTCCCGACATTTGTAATGAGGCAGAGCGTAGGATGCCCGAGAGATGTGGAAAAAGTTATTTCGCCCGGATGGCTCGTGCCCATTTCCACTACGGCTATCTGGGTGTCATCCTTTATCCGCATCAGTGTAAGAGGCACTCCGATGTGGTTGTTGAGGTTGCCGGCAGTGGCCGTCGTCCTGAATTTCTTCGATAGGACCGAGTAGACGAGTTCCTTCGTCGTTGTCTTTCCGTTGGTTCCCGTAATCGCCAGAACGGGAATCTGATGCTGCGCTCGGTTGTAGGCAGCAAGTTCCTGCATTGCCTTCAGCGTGTCGGGCACATAGGCTACCTTGTCCGATGCAAGTTCCGGCCTGCTGGCCACTGCATATTTGGCTCCGGAAGCCAAAGCTTTGGCCACGAAGTCGTTGCCGTCGAATGCGTCGCCCTTCAGGGCGAAGAACATCGAACCTTCAGTTACATTCCTGCTGTCAGTGGTAACTCCGCTGCAAGTGCGGTAAATGGAGTATAGATCCTTTATTTCCATAATCTTATTTTGTTCCTGTGGAGCCGAAGCCGCCTTCTCCGCGCTCGGATTCATCCAGAGATCCGACTTCCATCAGTTCGGCCTTTTCGTATCTGGCTATGATCATCTGGGCTATCCTTTCTCCATTCTCGATGACGAAAGGTTCGTCTGATAGGTTGACCAGCAGCACCCTGATTTCTCCTCTGTAGTCTGCATCGATGGTTCCGGGAGCATTGACTATCGAGATTCCATGCTTCGCTGCGAGCCCGCTGCGGGGCCTTATCTGTGCTTCGAAGCCCTCCGGAAGTTCAATGAAAAGCCCTGTGGGGACCATTGCGCGTTGCATTGGATTCAGGGTCAGTGGCTCTCCCAGGCTTGCACGGAGGTCGAGTCCGGCGGACTGAAGCGTTGCGTAGGATGGGAGGGGATTGCTTGATCGGTTAACTATTTTCAATTTCATCTTGATTGGATTTTGCGGCCTTGGCCGGTTTGAAGAATGACTTGATCCTTGCGAAGGTAATGTTCTCGAACTTGAACCATACATATACGTATGATGCAAGCAATGCCGTATGGACCAGCAGTTTCCATCTGAGCCTCATCTCGGGGAGGAACGTGCTTGTTCCATAGAACATCAGTCCGACTGCTATCGTCACGATAATCTTGTGCCAGTGATATGGAATGGGGAAGTACTTGTTGCCAAGCCAGATGCTCAGCCCCATCATGACGGAGTAGCTGGCGAGGTGCGCCCATGCTGCTGCGTGATAGGAGTATACCGGCATGAAAACCAGGTTGACAGCCAATGTAACGAGCATTCCCGCCAAAGTGATCCAGATGGCGTAATTCGTCTTTCCGCTGAGCTTGTACCACATCGAGACGTTGAAATTCATTCCTAGCACCACGTATGCCATCAGCATTATCGGCGCGATGGAAAGGCCTACCCTGAAATCCCGTCCCAGCAGCAGTCCGATAATGTCAATGTAAAGCGTGACGCCCAAGAATATGAACATGCAGAATTCCACGAAGTAATCCATCACTTTTGCATACATCTGCTTGTAATCCTGGTCTTTCTGCCTCTGGAAGAAGAACGGCTCCGCCGCATAGCGGAACATCTGTATGAAAAGCGACATGATCACCGCTATCTTCACTCCTGCCTGGTAAACGCCAAGGTCTGCCCTCCAGGTGGCCGGATTGCTGTTGCAGTAGCGCATCAGGATCCTGTCCATGAAATCGTTCAGGATTCCCGGCAGCCCCGCCACCATCAAAGGCAATGAATAGAGCAGCAACGGCTTCCAGACGGATCTGTCGAATTTGAACTTCAGCTTGAATATGTCCGGAATCAGCAGCAAGGTGCAGACTATGCTGCTGACGAATATTGCAAAGATGACATAAGAAAAGTCGGGGGTCGGACTGATGAATCTCAGTAGCCAGTTATCAGGATGTGCAGCGAAATACCTTGGCATCAGCAGGAAGAAAACCAGGTTGGAACCTGTTTCGGTGAAGATCTTGGCACATTTGATCAATGCGAATTTCATTGCCTTGTGCTCGTATCTCAGGCGCGCGAAGATGATGGCCGTGGAGCAGTCCATCAGAAGCGTTCCGCCCATGTATATCATGCAGTTCTCGTATCCGGCATAGCCCATCGCATTGGCAAGAGGCGTGGCGAACGCTATCATCAGGACGCAGAAGAGCGCGGAGAACAGGAAAACGGTCATGAAGGCGTTCGAAAAGACCTTTTCCTTGTCTATGCCATCCTTCGATGCGAACCTGAAGCATCCGGTTTCAAGCCCCAGCGTCAGGACGACCTGAAGCACGGCGATGTAGGCCATGAATTCGGTTACGATTCCATAGTTGGTCTTGGACAGTATTCTCGTATATAGGGGTACAAGAAAGAAATTGATGATCCTGGCCAGGATGGTGCTGAGACCATATATAGCCGTATCGCCGGCAAGCTGCTTGAAAGGATTTGCCATATCGGATTCTTGTGAGGGCAAAGATATGTTTTTTTGCAGTAAATTTGCCCGAAACATAGAAGATACATCATGCTTATGAAATCCTACAAGTCAATTATCGCTGCGGTTGCCGTGGCAGCCGCTTTCATGATGCTTTTTGGCTGCAAGCCGAAGGCAAAGCAGGCAGGAACGGCCGAAGAGGCGACTCCTGCTTCCAATACTCCCGCATTCAATCCCGACAGTCTTGCCGCAGAGCCTGTATTCAGGATCCTTACCACAAAAGGCTCCATCACCATCAAGCTCTATTCCGACACTCCGCTCCACAGGAATAATTTCGAGAAGCTCGCTTCGAAGCGCTTTTACGACAACATCCTTTTCCACCGCGTCATCAACGGCTTCATGATCCAGACCGGAGACCCTTATAGCAAGGACACCTCCAAGACCGCCCTCATCGGAACCGGAGGCCCGGGCTATACCATTCCGGCAGAAATCCTTCCCAATCACCTTCACAAGAAGGGGGCAGTCGCCGCCGCCCGTCGCGGCGACGATGCAAACCCTCGCCGCGAGTCATCCGGGTCCCAATTCTACATCGTCCAGAATGAATCTACTTGCAAGCAGCTTGACGGAGCCTACACCGTTTTCGGTGAAGTCATAGAAGGAATGGATGTGGTCGACAGGATTGCCGCAGAGCCTACAGATTCCAGGGACAGGCCGGTCAACGATGTGAAGATACTGTCCATAATGCCCGTCAAGAGCATTTCTTCCACTCCGGCATCAGCTCCTGCAGGTGCTTCGGCTCCTGCACCATCCTCTGCCAAGGCTGTCCCTGCCGCTTCACAGGCTCCCGTACCTGCCGCCGCAGCTGAAACGGATGCCACCAAGCCGAAGCCTATGGCTGCGCCCGCTGCTTCGGCAAACAAGCCTGCCAAGTCCACGATGTTCTATCCCGGACAGAACAAAAAGAACAAATGATGGAAAGCCAGATAGACCTTATTAAAAAGAACAGAAGCTGCAGGAGGTTCGTCCAGAGCCATCCTGTGGACGACGCCTCGCTGAACCTGATGATCGAGGCGGCCAGGCTCTCACCTTCAGCCCGCAACAAGCAGACCCTTAAATATTTCATTGTCAACGACCCTGCGCTTTGCGCCAAGATTTTCCCCACTCTTGCCTGGGCTGGTTATCTCAGCGACTGGGATGGCCCCGAGGAAGTGGAGCGTCCTTCCGCTTATATAGTCCAGCTTCATGACATGCGCATCTCGCCTGTATTTTCCTGCGATGACGGAATTGCCGCCCAGAGCATCATGCTTGAAGCTACCGACCTCGGATATGGCGGATGCATCATCGACTCGGTAAAGAGGGAAGTGCTCGCCGATACCCTCCACATTCCTGATTTCATGAAGATTCTTCGCGTCTTCGCACTTGGCGTGCCCGGAGAGAAGGTAGTGATCGAGGAGATGCATGACGAAGACTGCAAGTACTGGCGCGACGCCGACGGAGTCCATCACGTGCCAAAACGTTCCGCGGAGGAACTCATCTTCCAGAAGAACCTCGATACGAAGATGTTTTAGTCCCCGATTTTGTCAATTCATCGATTGATTTCGTCATTTCGAAGGGAAAAAATCGGCTTTGTATAGTGTTCTGACAAAGATTTTGACCAGTGTAAAAATTTGTGGCACGCGCTTTGTAATAAAAAGAGGCAGATAGTTTTTTCATAGGTTAAGTTTTAGGTTAGAAAGAGAAAGCGCCGCAATTGTGAAATTGCGGCGCACTCTTTTTTTAAACTGTTCCGCTTCCTGTATTCTCCTGAAAAAAGTGGTTCTTCAGCAAATTTGACGAACGACCAGCCTCATTTCCGTTTTCGTTGCATTTATCATTTCAGTAACACTAGCCAGTGGCCTAAAGACGAAAATATGCACATGAAATGGACTTCAGGAGAGGAAATTACGCTCCTGCCGACAAGGATAGACGAGAAATCCGGCCGAAACGGCCTGAATGAGATATAAAAGTTGAAAAATGACTGAACTGATGAAGGTGGAAGATGGGATAAGTCGCCAGTTCGTTCAAATAGGAAACATTAAACGGCAATCCCTAAAGTACCTGTCATAACACACCTGAATGATTTGCAGTGCCGATGCCTAGCAAGACATTGTGTCATGTTGCTGTCTGGAATAAATTATTACATGAGTGATTTCGAGGATATAGTAAGTGTATCGTTATTTCTATAAATATAGAACTCATGCTTGCCTTCTCCACGGAAAAAATCAGTTACATCCGTTTTTGTGATATTGGAGGAAAAATGGCCGTCCATACCTATAATCAGATCACCATGGCGTAATCCTGCACTCCATAGCAAGGAGGATTTTCTACAACATTCAACATAAACGCCCTCTTGAACTTTAGTGACATAAAGATTTTTTCCTTCCGCTTCCAGAAAGTCATTATAAGGATGGACATAATAATCTTGCACTCGCGCATACATCCGAAGTTTTTTAAAATCAAGCCATAAGTCATAGTGAGCAAGCAATGCATTTCCAAAAACCAAGGTTGAAATGTCCGAGTCATTTTTCACTTTAATTATGAACATATCCTTATATGGGTAGACTTGTGGTATAATGTATAAACCATCACCTGTCTGGCAATGATATTTTTGCTCATGGTTTATGAAAGAGACAATATGTTTATCGCCTAATGTATACAAACCTCCGTACGAAATTAAATAACCGCCGGATCCGGTATCAATGGCCCCATTAATATTGAATCTTAAAATTTCACCGCAGCAATTTATTAAAGAGAATGGTAAAGAAACTACGATATCTCCTTCATCTATGTCAATGGTCGATTGCACAGGATGAGTTGATGCAATCTGCCCTGGGATTGAGTCAAGTAAAGACATTTCGTGCTTTTGGTAGTCAATATGCATAACATATTCATTTGCTTTAGGCAAAGGGAATATGACATCGGCGTTGAATCGTTCTTTGACATCAGCTAAGAAAAATTCTTTGAAATGAAGATTCCTTCCACAAAATTTCACATCTATGCCCTGAGGAACAGACAAGACGGTCTTGCTGATGTTCTGAGAAGCATAATGTATAATGCTAGTCTTCAAAGAATCATTGTATACGAAATTTTTAAATTGAAGAGAATCTAGAATTAGGCCACTTGCGCCAGTGTCAAAAATAGCTACTTACTTCTTCGAGTGTATAATACAACTGGATCGAATCCGCCCAAATTCATCAAAGGCAAATGATGAATAAGTGGTGTCGCTCTGTGTTGTACCCTCACAAGATGAATTGCCACAAGAACATCCAGCGCTGAATAACAGCATTATCGCAGCGCTGAATGTATGAATGGATACTTGAATTTTAAAACTCATTACCAGATATCGGTTCCACCAGGTAAGTCTGCTTTAATCTCCGTGTCGTTTGTGATTTCGGGAGAGTGACGATCTCCAACATTGCGGTAATAGCAAGAACAACCGCAGGTTTTACCCCCGACAATTGCAAGAGCTTCTTTAGAGTCAAGAATACTTCTTTCGATACTTGGAAAATTAAACTTTCTCATTTTTAGTTTTTTTATTAAACTACTCTGTATAAACATTTTATCTCTCAATTTGTATGAGTCTTCCGTTCGACAGGCATAATTCAAGACGTTGACTCATAGAAATCAAGCTATCCCTTTCTTCTAACGGCATATCTGCAATTCTTTTTCTGTTTAGCATTTCAATCTTATCCCCTATATGAAGGCCATTTTTATAGGCAATGCTCTCAATGCCGATTCTACGCACTACCCCGGAATCATTGCACCAGAATTGATTCATATTATAAGCCTTAGATGGGAATTTACAGGAATTTCTGCGCAAAATCAAACGCTTATTCTGAAGATCCATGTCGAAATTAAAAAATTTCAAAAACCGCATTCCTATCGTTCCGACAACAGGTTTGTCATCATGGGGAAATTTATTACCAAATTCCGAATCGAAACTAAGCAGACCTGTGTCAATCTCACATGTGAGATTCGGGATTGTCATATCGAAAAACTTGAAGTCAATTTCAAATTGAACGATTTTTCTATTTGATTTTTTTAAGGAATATTCATCAATGTAATTGCGGGCATCGATTGCATCGACAAATGATAGAATCTCCTTCGTAGGATCTGTCATTGCAAATCCATATGGAGTTCCTGTATCAAGCAAATAATAATAATCAGTTTCTATGGATACACCGTTTTGCGAAAAAACAATAGGGATGTTGACCATCGGAGCATTCTTTTTGCCTTTTCGTTCTGTAAATTTTATGGGAATAATTATCGCGTCATCTATTGCCCCACTGTCATCATCAATTCTAAGCAACAAAGAATCGAGATTGAAATGCCAGATTCTGGTATCGAAAGCATAATTCGGAGCTATTTGTGGTTTAAATTTGCTGTTAATGATATTTACATCAACAGAATTATATGGAAACCCACAAACAAAAATTGAGTCAACCTGCGTATTCCCTACGCCGTTGAAATAGTTGATTTCGCGGAAAGGGAGAATACGGTTTGAAGTGGAATCGGGAATAAGACACCCAACTAAACATCCAGAGTCAAACATAAAACTGACTCGGCTCGAATCAATCTTACCGTCAAGGGTCAACACGTCTTCCTTAATTGAAATATTTGGAAAATGTTCGTTATCGACGGGAGAAGCCGAACTGCATCCTAAGATGAATAGAAAGGAAAGAATGGAGGTAGAGAAACAAAATTTGATAAACATGATGAAATTACACCTTATCCTTTATTATTTATAAGCTCTATGAAAGATTCGCAATCTTCTGGAATATCATTTGAGTCAATTTTTATTGAGTATAAGTTATCATAATCCAGTAGCTGTTCACACAATGCCTTGACAGATTGAGATGCGGCACCCCTCCATAGAAGCTTATATATGTAGGCAAACACTTGGACTCACGTTTGTCATATCCATAATACATATCACCATAACAGCAATATTTACACTGAAGATTGCAGACATCCGTTACTTCAAAGGTTAGCTGCTTGAGATTCAAAAGATTATTTTCAATCTCAGTGGCTGATATTTCTCGAAAGTTGCTCATATTAATCGTTAACCCACACTAATTCACCATTAATAATAACCCATTCTCCTCCTTTTACATAGTTCATCTCGGCTTGCGATAGACAATCAATATTTGATATTTCATCCATAGCGTTTTTTGTTTCAAATATCATATATCGCGTCCAATCAATCGATAATAGACCTATAATATTTTTATAACAATTCATTCCGTTTTTATTATATTTGCATTACCTAACTGATTCTCAAATCCTGAATTCAAGATCAGATTGCAACTTTTTTCCCGTGTATCTGTTAATAGTTTATAATATTCGTCTGGCGTATAATAATTCAATCTTTTTCTTGGTCTTCTATTCAGATTGCTCTCTATCGATTGGAGCATTTCGTCGGTGATGAACTCGAAGCTTGTATGCTTTGGCAGGTACTGCCTGACGAGTCCGTTCGTGTTTTCGTTCGTTCCCCTGTAATAGGTAACTTTGAATCGACAATTATTGGTAAAGGTAAATCGACATATTTTGGTAAAGTAAAATCGACACCTTAGCCGGGAAAAGATAAAGGCATCCATATCTTTGTAAATGACTAAAGAACAAAAGTTATGGATGCACAAGGACTCACGAGTCCGCAAAAGAAACTCGTAATGTGGTACAAAGTCAAAGAATTAAGATCAAAAGGCCTCAAT